>Ga0310695_10007208_pt1 | contig 17869 bp, 10 predicted proteins | sample RumenRJG_04DNA_FD_203882 | JGI IMG/M metagenome (GOLD analysis project Ga0310695, IMG submission 203882) | Bovine rumen microbial communities from Lethbridge, Alberta, Canada - RJG_04 (v2) (version 2) | ecosystem: Host-associated > Mammals > Digestive system > Stomach > Rumen | place: Canada...
CGAATCTCACCATGAAGTTGAACATAGTCTAACAAAATCCAGTAAAATCTAATAAAATCCAACAATCACATAGCACCTGAGCTGTTATCGTAGGCAAACTCGGGTGCTTACTGTTTGACGACATCCACCTCATCTGGCAGCACAACGACAACATCTTTTATGTGGGGCCCACCAAGCTGAAGGTGTCACTCGTGTGGATGCTGCCACGCCTATGGAAGAAGAAAGGAGGTGGACGATGAACCGCCACCTTGCTCTCCCATGGGCGTTGGCCGTGCTCGTGACGCTGCTCCTCACCGCCTGCGACCGTCGGCCGCTGGAGGTCATCGTAGAGAAGAACACCCACGTGAGGATCAACGTGGATTGGGCCTCGCACTTCGGCCAGCAGCCCTCGGGCATGACCGTGAGGCTCTACCCCGCCGACGGCTCGGCGCCGATCACCAACGTCACCAACGATGTCGACGGCATCGACGTGGGACTGACCGCCGGCACCTATTACCTCATGGTGTTCAACCAGACCGAGGATGAGTTCGGCTCGATGACCTTCTCCGACATGCAGCAACACACCGCTGCCGTCGCCCACGCCGCACGTGCCACCCTCCACGGCAACAGCACCTGGGACCAGGGAGTGGCCTACTATGCCGACCCGGAGCCCATCGGCGTGGCCGTCGACACCATCGTCATCACGCAGGCCATGGTCGACGAGGGCATCACCTTTGAGCGCTACAAAAAGGGTATGACGACCAACCACTACTACAAGGGAACAGAGACCTACACCTTCAACGAAGTGGTGCTGCCCATGACCGCCAAGCTCAACATCACCGTCCACATCAAGGGCATCGGCAACATGCGCAGCGTGGCGGGATATATCACAGGTCTGGCCAACGGCTTCACCCTCTACAGCGGCCTCCGCCTCAACACCGCCTGCGTGCTGCCCCTCGACACGTGGAAGGGAGCCTACGAGGACAAAGAGGCCAACACGGGTGTCATCACCACCAGCACGGCCACCTTCGGACTGCCCTACGACAAGGTGGTGCTCGACCACCGCGAGCCCAAGGACAACCGCATCGTCCTCTGCTTCACCCTCGTCGACGGCACCACACGGCTGTTCGCCTACGACGTGGCACGCTACATCCACTACAGGCAGGTCGACGAGACCCTGCCCCTGCGCGACCGCTATGCCATGAGCCTCGAGCTCGACCTGGTGCTGCAGGCACCGCTCATCGACGAGCCCGACCTGCCCGATGTCAAGCCCGACAGCAAAGGCGACGGCTTCGATGCCGAGGTGCAGCCCTGGGAAGACGGTGGTACCATCGACGTGGGCGTGTGACCCGCAACATAACGAATAAAGATATTATTAATAACATAAAATGTAAGATTATGATGCAGAAGTTTTTTATTGGCTCGCTGGCACTGTTAGCCCTCATGGCCAGCTGCTCGTCAACCTCTGACGACCTCGAAGGAGGAGCCGCTCAGGAAAACAAGGTTCCAATTGCCTTTAGCTCGTATCTCGGAAAGACAGCTACGTCACGTGCAGGCGCTACGGGCATTCAGGCCACCACTACGTTGCAGACCAACGGCTTCGGTCTCTTTGCCTACTACTCTGACAACAGCAGTTATGGCACATCCAGCACGCCTAACTTCATGTACAACACGCAGGTATCCGGCACAGACTGGACGTATTCGCCGCTCCGCTACTGGCCGAATGAGACGAGTACCACAAATGCAGATGGAAAAGGTGCAACAAGTGAAGGTGTGGATCACCTGACGTTCTTCGCCTATGCACCGTATGTAAAGGTCACCGCAACTTCGGGAGCTGTCACTGATGATGCTACTGTAGGCATCACCGCCCTGACAAAGAATAGTGACGCCGGTGACCCGAAGGTGAGCTACACGGTGGCCTCCGACCCGAGCAAGAGCGTGGATTTGCTGTGGGGTGTTTCCAACACTGAAAGTTGGGCCAACGTCACCGGAACTCCTGTAACGCTGACCAAAGGCCTGCCTTATCTCAACCTCATCAAGCCCAACACCGCTCAGAAAGTAGACTTCAACTTCAAGCATGCGCTGTCCCGTCTCGGTCTGACTGTTCAAGGAGCCTTCGACCAGGTAGATGCCGGCGGCACTTTGAAAGATGCCAAGATTACGGTGGCTAAGGTCGAGATCACCGGCGCTGCCTTTGCCGCCAAGGGCGTGCTCAACCTGAACAACACCACTGCCGGCGAGCCGCTATGGGAGACTTCCGCCACTGATGCCGGCACGCTCTCGCTGACCCTCGAGGGTGACAACCTGAACACCACTATCAAGGACGCGGGCGCTGATAAAAAAGCAGCCGATCAGCCTGATGGCGTGACCGCAGATAAGCAGAGTCTGCTGGCAGACAACACCTACTTCATGTTCATCCCCGGCACGGCCACTGCTGACAAGCCGCTCAAGGTCAAGATTACTTACTACACGACCACCGACGACCCCAACCTTGCCACTGGCTACACTCGTGTGGAGAATGTCATCACCAAGTCCATCTCGGCCACCGACGGTTTGAAGTTTGAGGCTGGCAAGGCCTACACGCTGAACCTTGTGCTCGGCATGACCTCCGTCAAGGTGTCAGCCACTGTGGCCGACTGGACCGATGCCACCAGCACACAGGTTGACCTGCCCATCAACGTAAAGTAGGAGGCACGGCGTCCCGCCGTGCAAGCCTGTATGACGGAAACTCCGTGCAAGCCTCTTATATATTATCATTTATTCAAGTTTCGCATGCTAACAATTACGTATAGCCAAGTGTGCCGCAAGCAGGGGCCGGTCTTGTGCCGGCCCTCAAAAAAATGTTCGACATGTTTTTAAAAGAAGTTGGGACATTATTTTAGGGCCGGCACAAGACCGGCCCCTGCGAAGCGTCGGTAACTTGCGAAACTTGAATCATTTATTCATCACCCGACAATTATGAAAAAGTTATTATTCATCACCGTCTCGGCACTGGCCCTCTTGGCCAGCTGTTCGTCCGAGACCGATTCGACGAGTACAATCTGTCCTAATCCACAGACCGCCTCTGATGCCATTGCCTTTGGCACTTACCTGAGTAAGGGTGCCAACACGCGTGCAGGCGCCACCGGATCCATCAACACCACCGACCAGCTGAAAGCCTCTGCCGGCTTCGGCGTCTTCGCCTACTACACCCAGGCCAACGACTATGATGCCACTAATGACCAGACGCCCAACTGGATGTACAACCAGAAGGTGGCATGGGACAACACTCAAAGCGACTGGACGTATTCGCCGTTGAAGTACTGGCCCAACGACAATGGTACAGCTGATAACAACAAAGCCACGGGCACGACGACGAGCAAGGTGAGCTTCTTCGCCTACGCCCCCTTCACGGGTGACGAGACGACGGGAAAGCTCGATGCAGGCGAGACCTCCGGCATCACCGCCTTCTCTGCCAGCGACGCAGCCGGTCACCCGACCGTCACCTACAAGCTGAGTCAGGACGGCAAGCAGGTCGACCTGCTCTGGGGTACGGCTGCCGAGGGCAAGAGCTACGAGACCGTCACGGGTACCAACGTGACCGTGGGCAAGGTGAAAGACGCCCTCGCCCCCACCAACATCAACATCCAGAAGTTGACGACCGGCGGCAAGATCGCGTTCCTCTTCAAGCACGCCCTGGCGAAGTTCGGCGGCTCCGAAGAGACCACGAAGACCGACCCCGACGGCACCATAGAGACCGTCACCAAGACCAACGGCTTGCAGGTGAAGCTTGACATCGACAAGGACGATGACATCACCGGCGGCGACAAAGACGAAGCCACGAAGGTGACCATCAAGACCATCGAAATCAAGAATGAGAACAGCACGGCAACGCCCCTCGAGGACCTCAACAGTGACGGCAAAACCGACGACAACGACAAGATAGTAGCCGGTGGCATCTTCGACCTCGCCACGGGCAAGTGGACACCTGGCACCGAATACATCGACATCGACCACACCATCACCTCGCCGGGTAGCACCAAAGGCAAAGGCAGCGAGACCGAGCGCAGCAGCGCAACCATCGCCGACGCCCTGGCCGAGCCGGCCACAGTGGCCACTGGTACCGCGGGCTGGGATGCTCTGCCTGACGGCGTGACCACCAAGGCGCAGAACGTCTACAAGGAAGAGTCCAACCCGCTGGTGTTCATTCCCGGCACCAAGCCCAGCTTCAAGATCACGGTGGAGTATGTGGTGCGCACCAAGGACGCTCACCTGGCCAAGGGCTACACTGAGGCCGTGCAGAAGATCACGCACAACGTGGCCTTCCAGGATGCCGTGCAGGTGAACAAGAAGTACAACCTCCTCATCCATCTCGGTCTCACCAGCGTGAAGTTCGAGGCCACCGTCTCCAACTGGGATCTCGACAGCACTCCGGTTGGCGGCATCGGCACTGAAGACTCTGACGGCGACGACATACCAGACGCCTCCGACCCCGACTACGACGTCCACGTGCCCATCAACGTGAAGTAATATCCCCACAACCGTTTAACAAGCAAACCTCTCCCTCCCCTCGGGGGAGGGCCCTTGGCTCGCTAAAGAGCCAAGGGAGAAGGGCTTCTATTTATGACACGACAGCACTTCCTCTTCCTTCTCCTCCTCCCCCAGCTCCTGTGGAGCTGCGGGGCGGGTGACACCGGCGCAGACACGCCGGAGGGAGAGGCTGTGCCCGTCAGGTTCGATACTTACGTCGCGCAAAGCGCAACAACACGGGCGACTGGCAACGCACCGCTCAGCAACATCACCGACATCGTGTCCCTGCACGCTGTCGGTTTTGGTGTGTTTGGCTACTACGACGACAACAAGACCTACGACAGCAGCACCGACACACCCAACTTCATGTACAACCAGCAGGTCACGTGGAACAACACCGCCTGGACCTACACCCCCTTGAAATACTGGCCCAACGAGACCGGCGGTGAAGAAAGCAACGGCCGCACCGACCACCTCAGCTTCTTCGCCTATTCGCCTTATCTCAAGAGCGACCCGCGCCTCTCCTTCTCGGCCAACAACGCCGCAGGCGATCCCACCGTCACCTACACCACCCCCAACGACCTCGGACAGTGCCTCGACGTGCTTTATGCCACCAAGCCCGACGGCACGTCACCCTACACCGACCTCACCAAGCAGAACGTCGGCCAAAACGTCACGTTCTCCTTTCACCACACCATGTCGCGCCTGAACTTCAACGTGCGGGCAGCCTTCGACGAGATAGCGGCGGGCAACAATGCCAAGGCCGACAGCACCCGCATCACCGTGGAGAGCATCACCCTCGAGACCGAGAGCAGCGACGGCGCCACCACGCCCCTTTTCTTCACCTCTGGCACGCTCAACCTCCGCACAGGCCTCTGGGCCAACGCCGCCAACAGCTCCGCCGGGATGCCGAAGCTCGTCCTCAGCGACAATGCCATCAACCCCGACGTGCGCGACCAGGGCGACAAGCGCGTCTATCAGATGCTCGACGACAACAAGAACGTCATCCCCGGCGTGGACAACACCTGGCGGAATGCCGGCAACGGCTACCTCACCCTGCTGCCCAACAGCTCCGTCTCCACGGCCACGGCACCCAAACTCAAGGTCACCATCGTCTATTATACCACGAGCGACGACCCGCGCCTCGTGCTCTCCGGCGGCCGCACACGCATCAAGAACACCGTCAGCAACACCCTCTCCGGCTTCATCTTCGAGCGCGGCAAGGCTTACGCCATTAACATGCTCATCGGCATGACCTCGGTGAAGTTCACCGTGCAGGTGCAGAACTGGCGCGACCCCATCACCTTCGCCCCCATCGTCGATGACTGGGGAGACGATGGTATCAATATCGACTTTGACAAAATTGACCCATAGCGCAAACGCATGAACAACAGATACAACATCATCCTCGCTTTGGCCTTGCAGCTCATCGTCCTGCTCTTTGGCAGCTGCAGCGACCTGCTCGACACCGGCAACGGTGCCGGCGGCTCCGACCGTGTGCGCTTCGCCCCGGCCGTCAGCGAGATGAACGACCTCCGGCCCACGGCCTCCACACGCGCCATGGCCGCGAAGCACGTCGTCAGGTTCAGCCGAGCCGAGGATATGCCACAGCTCTACCTTCATATCGAGCCTGCGCTTGAGATGGGCGGCGGTAGCCTGCGCCCCGACGGCACGCGCGCACTCTACACCACCGACAACACCATCTCAAAGCTCACCTACACCATCTGTAGGGAGAACGATGCCCCCGGCAAGCCTTTCGTGGTAAAGGGCTTGACCACAAATACAGACAACTGGATTACCGACACCGAGTGGCCCCACGGCTCCGGCCAGAAGTTCAAGGTCTATTCTCTCAGTCCCTTTGACGAGATTGCCCAGAATGCCTCGGTCACCAACGAGGATAAGATTGACTACAACACGCCGCCCGTCTTCGAATATACCATGCCCGACATCGACAGGCAGGTGGATGCCATCTATGCCGAGAGCGACGCCCTCGACCCGGAGGCGTCTCACGCCATCACGATGAACTACCGTCACATCTTCTCCGGCCTTGCCCTGGCTGAGGGTCGTATGATTAACGGTCTGAAGCTCACGAAGGTGGAAATCAAAGGCCTATACGCCAAAGGCACCTGCACGCTAAGCAAGAGCGACATCGCGTGGGCCGTGGATAATACGGTGACGAAAGACTTCACCATCACCAAGGACTACACCACCGTTAGCCAGAACTCAGCCCTCATCACGCCCACCGACCGCGACGAGCTGATGGTCATTCCCCAGACAACGCCCGCCGGCGCCACCGTCACCGTGACCTTTGTGCTGCCCAACGGAACCGAGAAGAAGCTCACGGCCTCCATCGCCGGCAAAACGCTGAAGCCCGGCGTGGTCTATTGGATGCTAATCTCCACATCTGCCCTCAACTGGAAATACACGCTCAACGTGACGCAGAGCGAGATCAACACGCCCTACAACGGCGGCTCGGTGAACCTCACCGTGAACAGCTTCCGCACCTCAGCCAACGGTCAGGGAACGGCCACCACACAGGAGGCCGAGCCCTTCAAGGTGGAATACTCCACCGACGACGGCACCAAGTGGAGCGACACAAAACCCGCATGGCTCACCAGCGTGCCCACCTTCGTCTCCGGCTCGTTGAGCAGCGAGACCTCGGTTGCCTCCAGTGCGCAGACCGCCACGACGCAAAGTCATTCCTCCAACCTACAGGGCAAGACGGCCGTCACCGACTGCGACCTCTCGCTCTACGATGTCAACGGCAAGGAAATCATCGGCGGGTCAAGCACCGCCAACTGCTACGTCATCCACGGTCCCGGCACCTACCGCATCCCCTGCGTCTATGGCAACACGCTGAAGCTCGGACAGTACAACGGCTATGCGGTAGATGGTGAAAAGGAGTCGGGTCAGTCCGAGGCTTTCGTCAATTACATGGGTACCCGCATCTCCAAGAGCAACTATATGTTCTCGCCCTCGCAGGCCGCCGTGCTGTGGCAAAGCACGGTCAGTGCGGTCACCAATGCCTCCGTCACCACGGAGAACGGCATGAGCTACGTCACGTTCACCGTCAGCAAAGACAACCTCCAGCAGGGCAACGCCGTCATTGCCGCCTACGACAATACCAACACCGTGATGTGGAGCTGGCATCTCTGGATCACCGACGCCAAGCTGAAGTCCTCTTCCACCGACTTCCTCACGCAGAACCTCGGATGGGTGAGCGGCAGCGACAGCTACAGCCACTATCCCGCACGCTCCGTGCTGCTGAAGATTTCTCAGACTGACGAGCTGTCAGATGCCGAGCCCGTCATCATCACCGTCAACCAGACCGAGGGCGACGAAGAGGGCAGCACCTCCGGCTCCTGCCTCTACTACCAGTGGGGACGCAAGGACCCGTTCAGGGGAAGCGACATCACGGAGAGCATCAGCGAATTAGTGCAGACAAGAAACGGGGCTCCTATCAAATACTCCATACAAACTCCGTCAAAGCCCATACTGTACTACTATTCGTCTTATTGGGGTACCACCGATGCCTACGACTGGACCAGCGACCACTACAACGTGCTGTGGAACTCACGCTACTCTACGCAGCAGACCAACACGCCCGTTGAGAAGTCGGTCTATGACCCCAGTCCCTACGGTTTCCGTGCGCCAAAAGGTATAAAGACCTACAATGAGATTTTCGCTTCGCTGCCCAACATGGGATATTAAAGGCTGGACGTTAGCGAAAATAGCTGGTACGGCTATGGTATCACTGTGTCTCCTTCCTCGACGAAATACTACTGGACCACTCGTGGAGACAATAGCACCTCACCGTGGGTAGGCTACGTGGTTTCCTCCAGCGGCTATAACGGCACGGAACGTTGCTCCAGCCTCCTGCCCATGCGTCCGTACAGCGACTCCGACTCGGGCAAGCCGTTGCAACAGAACAACTGACGCGCATCGTAAAACAAAGCAAACAAGCATAAAGCAAACAAGCATAAAGCCAACAAGCACAAAGTCATGCACCATCAGACCATCCTCTTCCTTGTGTCTGCCACAATGCTCCTCGCAGCATGCAGCCAGGACACGGTCACCGACGGGTTTACCCGGCCGGACGGGCAGCCCGTGGCCTTCGGCTACTATGCAGCGCGCCCCGCCTCGACGCGGGCAACCGACGCACTGCAGGCCACGACGCGGGCGCAGGAAGCGACGTTTGTCGATGGCGTGACCAACCGCACCATTCCCGCCGGACAGCGCGTGGGCATCTTCGGCTTCTACCAGGGGCAGGACAGCTGGACGCCACGGAAGTTCACCGCCGACTTCATGTACAACCAGCCCCTCGTGGCCGGTACGGCCACCGACGTGACGGAGACGGCCGCCGACGGCACCACCACAACCACCGTGGTGCGCTGCGCCCTCAGCTATGAGAGGGAGGCCGACCAGAAATACTGGCCCAACACCCCGGGCGACAAGCTCGCGTTCATCGCCTACTACCCGTGGCTTGAGGTTCCGGCCGACGACAAGCTGGCATCGCTCGACACCTACATCCAGCCCGTCTTCACCAAGGGCGGCGGCATAGGAGCCTTCCGCTTCAAGGTGGCAAGCGACACGAAGGATCAGCTCGACTTCATGGTCTCCGACTCCGTGGTCAACCAGACGAAGCCCAAAATAGGCGACCGCGTGCGCCTCACGTTCCACCACGCCCTCTCGGCCATCACCGCCACCGTGACCAGGGCGCAGAACCTCATCGACGCCGGCGGAAAGATTGCCAACATCCGCTACATCATCAGCGGCGTGCGCAGGCAGGGCACCTGCCGGCCTGCCGTTGACAGCAAAGGCAAGATGACCTTCAGCTGGAGCGACCACGCCACCGATGCCACGTTCACCGCCAACAGCACCACCGAGGCCGTGGAGCGCTACCTGCTCATGATACCGCAGCCCCTCACCTCGGCCAAGCTCACCGTGACCTACGACATCGAGTTCCACGAGACCGGCTCCGACGGCAAAGACTTCGTGTCGTACAGCTACCGCGACAACGTGGCCACTTTCGACCTGAGCAAGACCGCCGGAGGCACCGGCGTCGCCGTATGGCGGGCCGGACTGCGCTACAACTACAACGTGATAGTCAGTCTCACCGGCATCAACTTTGTGCCGTCCATCCGGCAGTGGACCACGGGAACTATGGAGACCGACCTTAACCAATAAATCGCTTTCATCATGCACACAATGCTCAGACATATCCTCACACGCGCAGCCCTGCCGCTGCCGCTCCTCCTGCTCCTCCTGCTCAGCGCATGCGGCGGCAGCGACAGCGGCGACAGTCCCGCGCCCGAGCCTCAGTCCATGGCCATCGGCTTCTCGCCCAAGGTGGCCGAAGCCGTCACCCGCGCGGGCATCCTCTACGACGGCAACAACATCACCACCCTCAACCAGTCCGGCTTCGGCGTGTTCTGCTACTATTCCGGTACCAGCAACTACGCGTCGACCACAGCCCCCAAGGCTGAGGACGTGGTGATGAACAACGTGAAGGTGGCCCGTCCCGACAACAGTTCTGACAACTGGCAGTATTCGCCCAAACGCTTCTGGCCCTCCACCGGCAACAAGCTCTCGTTTTTCGCCTACGCACCCTACATGGGCGATGCCTCGGTGAAGACGGGCGAGGTGCCAAGTGCCACCTACTCGTCCGACGGCAGCAACGGCAACAAGATGGAACTCACCAGCTACACCGGCGACGGTGTGTATTACCCCGCCATCACCTACTACGCCTCCAACACTGTCGGCGAGCAGAACGACCTGCTCTGGGGCACCGACGCGCGCGGCGTGCCAAACGCCAACGCCGATGTCAATGACCATGCCAACGGCTACGTCTATTTCCAGATGTGCCACGCCCTCGCCCGTCTGCAGCTCTACATCACCTCCACCGAGAACTACAGTGCCAATCCCGTGGGAAACCCGCCTTCAGGATGGCGATACTACACCTCCGAGACGCGGCTGTTTGTGAAGAGCGTCACCATCGCCAACCAGTACGGTCAGGGTACGCTCGTGCTGAACAACACCGAAGCCTTCATCCCGCGCTGGGTCAACAAGACAGGCACCGGCGGCACTGACGGCCAGTGGCTCTCGTTCGACCTCACCGGCAACCTCAAGCACGTCATCGACGGCACCCTCACCGACGACCATCTGAAGGCCGACTGGGACAACCACGCGGGTGTGACCAAGGATACCACCGGCCTGCTGACGAACAATGCCGGCGTGCTGGTTATCCCTAAGTTGCGCGAAGATCTGAGTGACAAAATGCCGCACACCTCGTTTACCGTGGTGTCGCAGCGCGTCACGCTGTGGACCAACTATGCCACAGGGGCGACGGTGCTCCGACGGGGCAACAAGATCACACGTACCGCTACGCTGAAGGACGGACAGGACCTGCTGGGCGGACACTCCTACCGCGTCAACCTCAACATCCTGGCCAAATACCTCGACCTCACGCTAAAGGTGCAGCCCTGGACCCTTGAGGAGACGGTGTTAGACGACACCAACAAGCCCGTCACCATCACCGTGCCGGCCGACAAGAAGATTACGTGGCTGCAGACCGAGGGCTACGACATCGACGACCGCGACGAACTGGACAAGGGCCTGGTCTATATCAACTCGCACCATGCCTCGGCCACCTTCCAGATTACCGCGCCGCAGGGCGCCACGTGGTCGGCGAGCCTCGTGCCGGTGAGCGGCCGCGACAACGCCTTTGTCTTCACCGACAAGGACGGCAACATCATCAGCACGCCGTCGGGCGAGGTGGGCGTGGGCGAGAGCCACCTTGGACGCATCTACTTGCGCGCCGCAACGCTCACCACCACCGTGGAGAACCGCGCACTGCTGCGCTTCTATGTCAAGACGGCCGGCGGACAGACCGCCATCGTGCGCAACCTCGTGCCAGAGACCGGCAACAAGTTCACCGAGTACCAGATTGTGCAAAGAATCAACCAGTAGGAGTTAGGAGTTAGAAGTTAGGAATTAGGAATTAGGAGTTATTCGAATTACGAATTTGGAATGAGGAGTTACGAGTTAGGAATTTATGTGAGTTAGGATGATGAGATATCGACTGATAAGATATATGATGGTGGGTCTGTGGATGGCGACGCTGTTAGGCAGCTGCTCCGAGGACCTTTACGACGGCGGTGACCCCGCTGCCGAGAAAGGGTATATCACTCTGCGCTTCACCATGCCGCAAGCCAAGGTACAGGAGACGCGTGCCACCGAGCACGGCGACAACACCCTCAACGAGAACACCATCCGCTTCGTTGACCTTTACTTCTATCCCACCGGCAAGAGCGGCGAGAACGCCGTCCTCGTGGAGGAGAACCATGCCGTGGAGCTCGACCCCACCAGCGACGACACCTACTTTGTCAAGGTGCGCACGAGCCAGGAAATGCTCAATAAGCTCTTTGGCTCCACCACCAACGGCTCGTGCGAGGTGTATGCCATCACCAACAGCAGTCAGACGTCGCCGTCGGCCTCGACCTGTGTTGACTCGCTGCGCCTGCGCGTGCTGCGCCACAACTTCGGCGCCGTGCTAACTCAGGGCTTCTTCATCATGGAGAGCAATCCCGAGCAGCTCGCCACCGTAACCCTCACCGACGGTGCCGCCACCGGCACCATACCCGTGACGCGCGTGGCCTCAAAGCTGCAGATGTATCTCAACGTGCCGGAGACGCTGCAGGTAGAAAACGAGGACCGCTCCGGCTATGCCGTGTGGAAGTCGGACCGCGACCGCATGAGCATCGTGTTCAACAACGGCCTGATGGACTACACCCTCAACGGCAAGGACACGTCGCACCCCGACTCCAGCTTCTACAACTCCATGCAGGTGGATATGCACAATAATTACACCGCCATCACGAAGAACACCATCCAGTACGACTACTCCCACAACCCGTTCTACAGCTATCCCTACAGCTGGAGCGAGACCGACACCCACATACCGACCTTCGTCATCGCCATTCCGTGGCGCAAGCGCAACCCCGACGGAAAGACCTACGGCAACCCGGAGGTCACCTACTATCAGGTGCATGCCAACATGCTCACGGGTAAGTTGCAGAGCAACTACTTCTACCGCATGTACATGAAAATAGAGACGGTGGGTAGTGCCGACAACACCACGCCCGTCGATATCACGCCCAGCGGCTACCGCATACAGCCGTGGGGAGAGGTGAAGGTGAACACACAGAAAGACGTGACGGGCGACCTCTACCGCTACACCTACCTCGTGGTAGATCCCACGAGCGTGGTGCTCAACAACACGTCCACCACCACACTGCACTATTCGAGCAGCTCGGCGCTCACCGCGGACACGAAAATCACCAGCGTGGAATACGACTCCTACGAGACAGCGGGAAAGGTGACGCACCACAAACTCACCGCTGACGAGGTTGCCGCCCTCACTTCCAACAAGTATGAGCTCGACTACACCTCCACGCCCGGCCAAATCAAGTTCACCCACAACGTGGACGACGGCACCTACGCCGCCAAGACCATCACCATCCAGGTGGTCAACACCGACGGCCTCACCGAGCTTGTCACCATCAACCAGTTCCCCGCCATCTACATGAGTACGTTCATCGGCGACAACGCGTTCGTTGACGGGTTCTTTTCACATGTGCAGAATCCGGCCTTGTCGATAGGAGATGCCATCTCCAACAGCTACAGCTCCGGATACTACAACAGTGTGAACTATCTCAAAAGCATGACAACCAGTGGCAACTATCGCTATCAAAGCAATGCGAACGTCACGGTTCCTTACGGCTCCATGGTCAAGGCACTGAGTCAAACCAGTGGCGGCATTGTGAACAATTCCATCACCGAGATAACGGTCACTTCTTTCAACAGCAACAATGGTTTCTACTCAGCCAACGGAGGGACATTTTACTATCAGATTGGAGACCCCAGAGTGAACGCTGACTATCAAAGCAACGACTTGGTACCGTATCTAACAAAACAAGAGTACACGGGCTCTTACTGGGATACCTATTACTTTGACCTCACTCTGACCTCTTGGGGCGACAACGCTGCCAAGATTAAGAAAGCCTCGAACACCAAGACCATTATCGCTCCGCAGTTCTTTGTCTCCTCAGGCTGGAACAGTAGTACGAGCGTCAGCTTTACGAATGCCCAAAAGCGAGCCGCCACCTATCAGGAGGCCGGCTACAGTGCCGGACGGTGGCGACTGCCCACTGAGGCCGAGATTATGTTCATCACCGCCCGACAAAGGGATGGCGTTATCCCAGTGCTTTTCGCTATGGACAATACCTCCTACTATTGGGCAGCCAGCGGTCGGCTCTATCGCAACGGCCAATTCTACAACGCATCGGCAAACAACAATCTTGGCTACATGCGCTTCGTTTACGACACCTGGTACTGGGGCGACAAGGCCGGCGCCGTGAACTCCTACCATCCCGAACCTTAACACGACACCACTATGCGCTACACACCTTATTATATACTGCTCAGCCTCGTGCTGCTCCTTGCCGGATGCTCCGACACGTTCTTTGACTCTAACGGCGGCGCGGAAGTAGCCGACGGCACCCCCGTGGTCATCGACGGCACCTTTGTCTCGCCCCGGAAGTCGGCCGCCACGCGCGCCATGGGCGAGATACCAGACATCACCTCGCTCTACGCCATCGTGTTCGATGAGAACGACCTGCTCTCCGAGATTGTGGCGTGCCAGCCCGGCACCTACGAGAATCCGCAGACAGCTTTCACCCCCGACGGCGGGGCTGACAAGCTCTACCACACGCCGTTCCACGTGGTGCTGCAGTCGTCGTCGAAGCCGCGCGTGGTGCACCTCGTGGCCAACATACAGCCGTCGTCGTATGCCATCACCGACGAGGTGACGCTGCTCAAGAACTTCACCGTGAGCGATGATGCCGACTCCTACTGGCGCCGCATCTCCCTCACCGACGGCATAAAGGCCGATGCGGCAGGCAAGGTGGAAGATACGACGCTGAAGCACTTCAAAAACATCACCCTCGTGCGCAACTTCGCCAAGGTGCATCTCACGGTGGACGCAAGCCTCAGTGACAAGTTCCAGCTGATGGGCTACTACATCTTCAACCAACCAAAGTCGGGTACCGTGGCTCCCTACAACCTCAACGCCACCTACGACTCCAACGACCCCACGGCCGACCGCTTCGCCAAGTATGTGCTTACCGACGACGCTGATGCCGAGAACCCGGTGTCGGCCAACTACTTCAACCTCAACGACGAGCAGCACTACTATGGCTACGAGCCCTCGCCCATGAAGCTCAAGGACAACCCCACGGTGTCGGCCGACGGCAGCACCGACGGGGAGTTTCCCTTCAAAGGTGCCAACGATGTCACCTATATGTATGAGAACACCTACACCAACGGCGCCAAAGACAACCCGTTCATCATACTCAAGGCCAGGTACCGCAGCGACACCAGCAAGGACTGGAGCACCGTGACACCCACCTACTATAAGGCCGACTTCGTCTATACCCTCGACAACGACAAGGACGAGGACGTGCAATACCAATACAACTACAACATCCTGCGCAACCTCAGCTACACGCTCGACATCACCAGCGTGAACGGCGCGGGCCGCAAGACCATCCAGGAGGCCATCAACAACGCCGCCATGAACAACTTCATGATGTCGTCGGAGTCGCAGGACCTGACCAACATCGCCGCTGACCAGGCACGCCTTTACGTCGATTGGACCGACGAGATGTTCACCTCGGGCGGCACGCATCCCCTGAAGGTGAAGTTCATCTACGACAAGACCGACCCCTCCAACTCCATCAGCAACTGGTACAAGGGCGAGTCTGCCGACCACGCCAAATACTATGTCAACGCGAAGCTGGAGAAGCAGGACGACGGTCTGGAACCGTTCATCGACAACATCACCTGGGACACCTCCAAAGGCAGCGGCAACGCCAGCAACGATGACGACGGCTACCGCACGCTGAACATCAAGTTCCTGGACAACCTGCCGACGAACTTCACGCGCCAGAACCTGCTCATCACCTGCTCCTCGGGTCTGCTGCGCCGCGTCACGGTGAGCTATATCCCCGCCTCGAAGATGGTCTATTCACTGTCGAGCGACCCCACGGCACTGCCCACCACTGAGGGCTCCACCGTGACCCTGAACATCACCATCCCCTCCACGCTGTCCGAGAAGCGCTTCCCCCTCCACTTCCACATCCACAGCACCGACAACGTGCTGTACCCCAACGTGCAGGCTGCGGGCTTCGTGGAGATGCCGCTCACGGTGACCCACGACTCGGGCGAGTCGTACTACCACTACAACCGCTACATCACGTGGGACGAATACAACGCCAAGGCCGTTGACACCGGCGGCACCACCAAGACCTTCCCCTGCTGCTTCAAGCTCTACAAAGATGCGTCGAACTATACCGTCACCGTCAGCCCCTCCAATGACGACAAGACCAAGAACTATTTCTCCACATCCACCTCCATCTCCACGAAATAGTGTAGTGGCCGGTCTTGTGCCGGCCACCAGCCGCCGATAGTGAACCTTCATCTGCGAAATCTGCGGAATCTGCGTGAAATAACGCCACCACACATTTCTTCGCCCTCACGCAGATTTCCTGCCCACCCTTGATCTCGTCAATACCTGCCCCTTTTATCCTTCGTACTTATCGAGCACCTTATTCATGTGTTCGCGGCCGATGTTGATGATGCGCTCCGACTTGTCGTAATCGAAGCCGCCATAGCGCTTCATCGGCAGGTCGAGGAAGATGTCGGGCGGAGTGAGGCGGAGCTGCAACTGCGCATTCTGGTGAATCATAATGCTCGCCGTGCGGTTGAGCAACGTGTAGTAGTTGAAATTAGGGTCAAAATCCTTGGGCAACAGACGTCGGGCCAAGCGCAGCAACGGCGACGATGCCACACGCTGCTCCTCAGCCATACGCTTCAGCGCCAACTCACCCTCGTAGTCGTGACCGCAGACGCTCACGCCAACGAGCAGGTCACCACGGTGGCGCACCACCCGGTTCAATGGAAGCGGATTGGTCGTGCCGCCGTCAATCAAGATCTTACCCGCCCGGCGTACGGGAGAGAAAAAAGCCGGAAGGGAGATGCTCGCACGGATGGCAGCATAGAGGCTACCGTGCGTGATAACGACCTCGTGGCCGGTCTCCCAGTCGGTGGCCACAGCGGCGTAAGGAATAGGAAGGGAATCAATCTGTGTATCGGGCACCACACCCATCAGCGTGTCGATGATGCGCTTGCCCCGCACAAGATGGTCGAGCGAGGGGGAGTAGTCGGTCAGCTCACGGATCTTCCGTTTGTCCACCGTCTTCATCCATTCGCGGTAGTCCTCAAGGTGCCCGGTGGCATACATCCCCGCCACCAATGCTCCCATCGACGTACCGGCAATCGAACGGATGTGATAGCCACGCGACTCGAGCGCCTCGATGGCACCGATATGCGCCAGGCCCCGGGCGCCGCCCGACGACAGCACCAGCGCCACATCCTTCTTATTCCCCTTGATGGTCTTGACGACGAAGTCCTTCACCTCGGTGACCATGTCCAACAACAGATTTGTATTCCTTTCTTCCATATTGCAAAGGTAAGATAAATCTTTTATTGGGGCAACTAAATACTGCTTAGTTATTCAAGTTACTCAAGTAGTTAACCAACCGCGGAGCGGTTGCGGTGAATAGCCCGGGGATGAGCGAAGCGATTCCCCGGGGGTAGGGAACACCGGTGGGATTATTCATTTAGTTTACCAACCGCGGAGCGGTTACGGTGAATAGCCCGGGGATGAGCGAAGCGATTCCCCGGGGGTAGGGATCACCGGTGGGATTATTCATTTAGTTTACCAACCGCGGAGCGGTTGCGGTGAATAGCCCGGGGATGAGCGAAGCGATTCCCCGGGGGTAGGGATCACCGGTGGGATTATTCATTTAGTTTACCAACCGCGGAGCGGTTGCGGTGAATAGCCCGGGGATGAGCGAAGCGATTCCCCGGGGGTAGGGAACACCGGTGGGATTATTCATTTTACCCCGTAGGGGTTGCGGCAAGACATAGCAGTGCGATAGATAATTTGGTAGACCAAAATTTCTTGGACGATGAATGCCGTATCCGAACCATCGTTTCGCCGGAACCCCTACGGGGTAATATGAATAAGCTCACCGACAAACCTCTCTTCCCGGGGTTTCGCTGACGCTCAACCCCGGGCTATCTTCCGCAACCGCTTCGCGGTTGATATTTATTCGTTCGCTACGAGCTACGATATTACGGATTAATGATTCTATCTATCAAATACTTATAGACTTGAGTAATTTGAATTATTATCCCTCAGCACTCTCAGCAGTATAATAATTATTTGATATACAGATAGATGCGGCAATCCATCGGG
>Ga0310695_10007209_pt1 | contig 17869 bp, 17 predicted proteins | sample RumenRJG_04DNA_FD_203882 | JGI IMG/M metagenome (GOLD analysis project Ga0310695, IMG submission 203882) | Bovine rumen microbial communities from Lethbridge, Alberta, Canada - RJG_04 (v2) (version 2) | ecosystem: Host-associated > Mammals > Digestive system > Stomach > Rumen | place: Canada...
GTGAAGAACGCCCAGCGTCTGCATCATATATTGCAGGCTGTTCAGCGTATACATCGGTCGGTGGGCGAGCTGTCGTACGAGATGTTCATGGCAGATGAAGACAAGCAGGGTAATATAGTCAGGTGTCTGGAGATAATCGGAGAAGCGGCCAACCATGTTTCCGAAGAGATATGCGCCGCCAATCCCGAAATTCCGTGGGCTTCGATTATAGGGATGCGTAACAACCTCATACATGGGTACAACGAGGTAAACTACAGTCTTGTATGGGCGACGGTGCAGAACGACCTGAAAGTATTAGAAGAAAGAATTCCGCAGATTATCGACAGTCTGAACATGCCGTCGGATTTCAAGTTCGATCAATCTGCCGGCGAGAACGGCAACTTTGATTAAATCAATCTCAAATCGTGAAACTGCAAATGAAAGGAACAACCCCATAGACAGTTGAAACGGCAAGGCGGGCCGGAAGGTCTGCCGCCTGTCGCCGTAACGGCAGGGCGGTCGCCCCGCGACCGCCGCCGGCTAAGCGGAGCGGCATTCATCCGCCGTGGCCTCGCAAGAGGTAAAGGAGGAACATGATTTAAGAATGCTGCAAAGCAGTCGTCATAGGGTCATGGGAAAATGGTATAATATTGCCCCAGTCCAACAAACGCAAAGAGAAGTTCAATTGATGAAAGAGGCATTGAAAGTATTGGCAGAACTCGTCGCTGAAGGTGTGATTGAAGATTACGCCATCGGCGGCGCAATGGGTGCTACTTTCTATCTGGAGCCTGTCGTGACGATGGATTTGGATGTGTTTGTCCTGTTCAAGGACAGTCACAGCCTATTGCCGTTGCAACCTATCTATGAAGCCTTGAAGAAGCGGGGTTGTCTCCCTGATGAACGGATGCCGGAATGCATCGATATAGGAGGAACGCCTGTTCAGTTTTTGCCTGTTTACAATAAGCTGCTTGAAGAGGCTTTGATGCACGCCCGCAGTTTTGACTATGATGGAGTAAAGGCGCGTGTGCTGTCTGCGGCATATCTGGCGGCGATATCTGTTCAGACGGGACGAATGAAGGACAAGCTTCGCGTTCAGGCGTTCCTAGCCTACGACCGGTTCGATAAGGTTGCCTTTGCGGAAATATGTGCGTCGCATGGTCTTATTTGCCCTGTTGAGGAGGGTGCAAAATGACACCGATGCGTCCACTTTCGGCTGAACGGTATGCCAAGACCAAGGGGCGGCGCAATCTTGCCGATCTGCCTTTTACGGAAAAGGTCAAGTGCGTGATTGAATTGCAGCGTCGGCTTCAGCCGATCTATGCACAGCGTGGCATATACATCAAACCTTGGAAATCGTGAAACTGCAAATGAAAGGAACAACCCCATAGACAGTTGAAACGACAAGGCGGGGAGAAATCCGCACCACTCTAGCGACCGCTTACGCGGCGGTCTGCGACCGGTGGATATGACAGCAATTTGCAATGCAGCAAGGTTGCCGTTCGAAAAATATGGTATAATAACCGCAATTTTCACATGTGCATGTTGGACGAGATACGCGCGAAGCGGGACGAGATATACGCTATCGCGAGGAGGCACAAGGCCGAAAAGCTTTGGGTCTTCGGCTCGTGCGCCCGCAGAGAGGAGCGCCCCGACAGCGATGTTGATTTGCTAGTGAAATTTGGGCCGAGAACGACCATTTTCGACTATGTGCGAATGCAAGATGATGTTTCGAAGCTTCTTGGATGCGGTGTTGACGTAGTGGATTGCGAGGCTTTGGGGCGTGAGCGGTGTTTTGCCCATGAGGTGCAAAGGGATATGGTGGCGATATGATAAGGGATGCGCAGCGAATCGATCACATGCTCGGCTTCGTCCGCCGTTGTCGGCAGATTCTTGAAGGTGTCGATAGTTCTGCGTACTTGGCATCGCTGGGATTGCAGGAACAGGTGGAGTTGAATATGCTGCACCTTGGAGAAGTTGCGGCGCGGATTTCTGACGATGTAAAAGAAGCTCATCCGGAAATTCCGTGGCACGAGATGGTTGGCATGAGAAACATCCTTGTGCATGAATACTTTCGAGTAAATCCGATTGTTCTTTTCGAGACCGTTACGACCCAGTTTTCAGAATTGGAGCGGCAATTGGGTGGTTTGCAGGGGGAATATCCACTATGACAAGTCGAGACTGCACGAACGAGCAAACCATGTTCTAACAATTTTAATCGTGGAACTGCAAATGAAAGGAACAACCCCATAGACAGTTAAACGACAAGGCGGGGAGAAATCCGCCAACCTCCGCAGGGAGGATTGACAATTTGCAATGCTGCAAGCAGTCGTCGGGCGAAACCTGATAAATTTCAATACGGACGACACTTGGCAGAGCAAGCGCGTATGCGTTTGCCTCGCTTTGTGTTTCCGTAAAGGTAGTTATCAGGACCTCGCTCGAGACACGAAGCGAGGTTTTCTTATGCCTTGATTTCGTGTCCGGCCGCCAAGGCAAAGCGGCACGGAACGAGGATTGGCCCGGTTCTCCGACTGTGAAACATCAACCAGGGCGCAGGAAAAACAAAAAATGAAAAAACTGATGGTTGTCGCCGGCGCGGTTGCGTTGGCAGGCGTGATGGCCGGTTGTGCCACGGTTGATCCGCTCAAAGTGGAGCAGACTGTGCGCGATCTAGGGGAATACAAGGCCGATGTTGTTCGCCCTGTCCCCACCGCCAGATACAAAATAGCCGTCAAGTCGGCAGCGGTGAAGCATGCTTCCGATCCGTGCAACGACGAGTTCATGGCCGCTAAAGTCTATGATGGAGTTGTAAACAATTTTTCAAATCTTGGATGGTTTGAAACAGTGGATCGCAAGCATGGATTTGCGATAGCCGCGGAAGCTTTTGCGGCTGGGCGGAGCGATGCCGATACGCCTGTGGGCGCGCAGTTCCTGCTTACTGCCGATTCGTCCGTACTCTACATCGCCAAGCAGGGGTGGAAGCGTACTGCCTACTCCGACAAATCGCGAGGTGCTGTGGTAGACACCCAGTTTTCTATGATCGACCTTGCAACAAAGGAGACAATCGTTTCGAAGAAGTTCAGGTCTGCCGTAACTTCCGGAAAGGGCGGAGTCAAGGAGGCGATTGCCGCCGCCGCCAACATTAACACAAAGAAGTTCGCCCGTGTTATTGCTGCGAGGTTCCTTCCTGAGGTAAAAGTGCTCCAAACACGAGGCGATGGCAAATATGCCCAGGTGGCCATGGGCAAGAACTACCAGGCTACGCCAGAATTGAGAAACGGCGTCGGGCTTCCTGCCGCAAGGGTTGAGTTCCTGACTCTTGAAAAAGGCGAAGGCGAAGGCAAGTATCATCAGAATATATTTGCAAGGGGAACAGTCATACGAAGCGAAGGAGACAAAAAATCATGGGTTGAGATCGACAACTACAAAAACGCTGGAGTCCATAAGGGGCATCTCGTCAAAATAGCCGAAGACATGGATGACGACGGACAAGGACTCGAATAGCGGATTCGGGAAAGGACGCACAAAAATGAAATGCTTGATGTTTCTGCTGGCCGCAGGTCTGTCATTGACAGCCGTATCTGCCGGGAAAAGAATCGTTTTCGTAAGTAAGTTCGAATGCAATGACTCATATAAAATCGATGATTCGGACATACAGATATTGCACGACAGGATTGTCGGCAATGTTGTATCATCGCGCAAATATGAGGTAGTTGCGCGCGAGAATCTGGCGAAGATCCAGCAGGAACTCAAGTTTGTGGATGCGGGGCTTACCGAAGGGGATGCCCCGCAGTCCAACAAGCTCAAGGCCGCAGGATACTGTATCTACGGAAAGATACTTCAATACAGAAGTTCAGAGAGGTCTGCTTCACTAGATGCAGACGTCACATTGAAGCGGATTGACGGTTTGATTGAAATCCAGATTCGAATAGCAAATGTGGAAACCGGGCGGATATTGGCTGCCAAGACGGTCAAAGCCTCTGCATCCCGTACCATGTCAAATGCACTTGCATCAACGCAAGACATTAGGCAAGAGGTCATGGCAGATGCAGTAGATAAAGCAGCGAAACTCGTGGTGGAACATCTTAACGACATTGCGTTCCCTGTGTATGTGCTCTCGGCCAACTCCAGATTCGTTACGGCGAATGTGACAGAAGATCAGGTGTCCGTAGGAGAAGTCTGGGAGGCGTTTGCCCTTGGTGACGAGCTCAAGGATCCCCAAACTGGCGAAAGTTTGGGATTTGACGAGGAGCTGATTGCGTCTGTCAGGGTGTCTCGTCCGGGCGCAAAGGCAACGAAGTTTGAATACGGGGCCGACGAGTTTTCTGCCGACAAGTCCAAAAAGGACATTCTTGCCGCGAAATCCGACGGCGAGAAAATCATTCTCCGCAAGATGCGAATTCAGCCCATTGCGAAGCCGAATAATAATCCCGACATGTCGGTGTTGCAAGGCATGCGGTGATAGGAAACAAGGAAAGGGGAGTCAGTCATGAAGGATAAAATTCTGCCGCGGGTGCTGCTGTTTGCGACACTCCACACAGTCAATGCTATCGCTGCGCCGGGTTCAGTTGAAGCGCTCGCAAGCGAAATGCTTGCGTCCGGTGCGAATGTACAGATGTCATATTCAGCCGAAACAGGCGTGTTCATAGTCGGAGTCGGACGTTCCGCTCCGGCTCAAGATACGCCTAAGGCCCGCAACAATGCCCGCGAGCGTGCTGAAATCGCCGCCAAACACGAAATTGCCTCTTTTCTCGGGACGAAAGTCGAGTCCAATGTGGAAATGTCATCCCGGGAAAATACCGCCAGCGGCAGAAATGAACTCGTTGAATTCTACTCGTCGTTGACAAAAGCCTCGGTCGATCAGTTCCTGAAGGGATTGCAGATGCTTTCCGCTTCTACCGGACGAGACGGTGAAGTCGTTGTCGTGATGTTCGCCACCGCGAAGACGCAGAATGCTCCAGACGCATGGGTACACGCCGAGTCTGCAACTGCCAAAGGAACTGTTTCGGCCATTGGAATCGACATTGACAGAGGCGTTGCGGAGAAGAAAGCGCTTGTGAGTGCAATCGAACAGGTCGCCGGGACAATGGTAGCAGGCAAGATGACTGTCACTGACAAAGAGGAGATGCACAAGCGCCTCTCCACTTCCGCCGGTGCCCTTGTCGAGGAATACAGGATTGTAAAGGAAACGAAGGTAGAGGCGGAATATCGCATAGAAGTAGTCGCAAAGGTCTCAAGACGGAAGATATACGAATCGTACCGTTCATTCTTCAAGACACTGAACGACCCGGTGTTCGTCATCATTGCAAGCGATGCCGCTTTAAACCGCAGTTTCACCCAATATTTCGTAGACAAGGGCATGAACATCACAGAGCAAGCCGATTCGGCAGATTATGTAATCAGGCTGAACGGCAGTTTCACCGAGCGCATGAATCCGGTAACAGGGGCTCCGGGCACAATGCTGTCGCTATCGGTTGAGATTGTCTCTGCCGACCGCAAAACGGTACTTCTGAAGATGACAGAGAAGAAGTCGAAGGATAGTGAAGTCCTTTCTCGCAAACAGCGAGAGGAAGAGGTGTGCCGCGCAATCTTCGATAAGATTCACGGACGCCTTGACGAAGCCCTGCATCGCATGGTGATTAAAATGCTGGACGATGCAGAAGGCTAATTCGGAAATGGCACTTTAATCCTGTCGGTGTCACAGTTGTGGAGCCGTCAGGCGACAACACACAAAAGAAAGGAAACCAAAAAATGAAAAAACTGATGATCACTGTCGCAGTCGCTGCGACGTTTGGCGCGGTGTTCGCGCAGAATGCCGCCGCACCTGCTCCCGAGGCAACTTCCCAGGAGAAGTGCGCCATCGAGGAGAAAGACGTGGACGCGATGATGGATGAATACATTTCGTCCAAAGGCTGGGTCGAAGGTCTTAACACAAAGGCCGACGGTTCAAAATTCTTCATCGCCAAGGGGTCAGGAGTGATTCAAGCGCCGAAGAACAGCCAGTATTACATTGATTCTCGCGTAAATGCCTTCAACAAGGCGATGCTTGACGCTAAAAAAGCAATGGTCGAGTATCTTGGTGTAGACATCGCGACTGAAACCTCCAAGGAGTATGCTGAAGGCGCCGCAGTGAATCCGCCGCCGCCTGCAAATGCCGAAGAGGCACTCGTGCAGGAACTTGCGGACAAGGGCAAGAAACTGCTTTTGGCGAAAATCAACGAAGAATTGAAGAAGCAGGGTATCGATCCTGCCAAAGATCCCGCCGCCGCAAAGGCCGCGCTTGGCAAACAGCTGAACAGCGAAAAATACAGGAAGATGATTGCTTCTGCGGCCCGCGCGCAAGTGATTGGGTTTCAGGCGTGTTGCACGTTTGAGGGTACTCCCGCTAACGGCAAAGGGGAAATCGGCGTTGTGGCAATCTGGAGCCCCAAGCTTCAAGCCATGGCTGCATCGCTCGTGACGGGGGCTCCCGTGCCGCCGGTCGGCGCGAAAAAACCTGTCGCCCAGCAGATCAGCACCGATCCCGCGACGCTCATTTCCACGTTTGGCGTCCAGCAAAAGATTGACGAGTCGGGCGATCTTGTTCTTGTCGGATTCGGTCAGGCTGGCGCAATCAGTGAGTCCAAGACGTCCGGAAAGGCCGCTCAGACCAAGGCGCGTCAGAACGCAATAGCGGCGATTCGAGAGTTTGCAGGCGAACAGGTAGCCGTGGCGACCGCAACGCTCAATGCGGAAACAACCGAAGAGTTCGAAAAAGGAGCTGAAGCGTATGAGAACGAGAGCGCAATGAAGGAGAAGATCGCTGCTGCTGCGAAGAAGATGAATATCGCCGGCATCGCGCCGCTCAAGAACTACAAGTTCAAACACCCAATCAACGGGAAAACGGTGTACGGCGCAGTTGTTACATGGTGTCCGAAACAAGCCGGCCAAGCCCGGATGTTGAAGCAGACCATGGCAAACCCGGCGGCCGCTTCCCGTGCGCCCGCACCGCAACCCGCAACGCCGGTCGCTCCTGCACGTGGATTCAATGCCGCCGGAGATGGAGCGGATCCTGATGCATTCTAAGATTGCGTTTGGGATGGTTCTCGTGGCCTTGTCCGCATTTGCGGACAAGGTTCACGAGGTGTTTAACGCCCACCGGGATGAAATACTCTCGGCGGGCGTAACGTCTTTTGGCGGAAATGTCTATCTGGTCGGAAAATCAAACTCGCCGCGAAATCGCGGGGATGCCGTGGGGTGGACAAAAGCCGAGGAAAGCGCAAAGTGGAATTTGGGAGACCGGCATCGGGCAGCGGCCGAATGGCCTCCAGATGCAACTGAAGAGGAAAAGGAAGCGGCGTGGCTTGAGTATCGTGTGATGCACCCCAATCGTTTCCATGTCGTCGGTCTGCAACGTATCTTGACGCAAAAGACGCCTCCCGACGGGTATTTGGTCGTTTTGTCGGTTCCTGCGGAATTCGTAAGCCTTTCACCGCCGTCAGTACAAGAGTTGGAACAGGCGGTGAGTCGTGTGCGTGAAAAAAAACGCTTGACGGAAGAGACAGCCAAGCGGGCAGCTGCCGAAGCTGCCCGCAAAGCGGCGGCAGAGGCGGCCGCGCGTAAAGCTGAAGCGGAAGCTGCTGAACGCAAAGCTGGGGCGCGAAAAGTCCTCGACGGCGGAACGATTCGTCAGCAGCAGGCTGACGAAGACCTGGTCTTGTAGCGTCCGCCCTGCCTCCTGCGCCGCGCAAGCGATGTCGCGCGGCGAAAGCCGGCCCGTCAATCTGCGACCGCTCCGGCGCGCCCGACGATCGCAATCCGCCCCGCGCCGGCGGGCTTTTCGTATGCAAGCGGATATCCGGCGAGCTCCGACAGCGGCGAAGCGGACGAGGACAGGGACGGCAGGCCGGACGCGCCGCGCTTGAACGCCTTTGCGTATTCCGCCAGCACCAGATAATCTGTCGCCATGCCGTTCTCGATTTTCTTTGCGCTGCGGAACATCGCGAACCCGTCGCCGCCTTCCATAAGCGTAAAGGCGCTCCCGGCCACGCGGTATACGCCGTGCAGATCGAGCGGAACGAACTTTCCCTTACTGCGGTCGTAAACCTCCACGTCCCTCACGCGGTAGACGCCGTTCGACGGACCTGCCACCCATGTACCGGCAGCATCCACCTGCACGGAGGACTTCACGGCCGCATCAACCGCATACCTGAGGCCGGCCACCTGGAGAAATCCACCGAACTCCGCATCGCCGGCGGTCTTCGCTCCGAACTCGAGCGCATCCAGGATATCCCTTCCGTTCACCTCCACGATGCCGATGTCCCCGCCGAACGGCTGCACCGTGCGGAGCGTCTTGAGCGTGACATCGCCGGCCGGGATGTCCGAGCGCACGTTGCCACCGTTTATAAGCGCCATGTCGCAGGCGAAGCCATGACGCTTTGCATACCACCAGGCGGCATCCGCCGCGAAATCGCCCGCCGAGCATCCCTCCCTGCGGACAAGACGGTCCGCAGTGCCCGGCGCGCAGGAGCAGATGTCGGCCGGGGCGACGGCTACGCGCTCCCCCAGCTGACGGTTCACGGCGTCCGAAAGCTGCTCTTCGAGACGCGCAACCTCAGGATTCCGTTCGCCCCGCGGGAAAACCGTGCCGGCGGCGACGCACCGGCCGTCCTCGAACGTCAGAAACCCCAGAATGCCGAGATGGCAGCCGCTCTGGGCGAGCACGACATCCCGGCCTGCGGCGTTCCGTACGCGCGCGCCCGTGTACAGGGAATGCGAATGCCCGTCGATGAACGCAACGAAGTTCGTAGTGTGCGCGATCACGTCTATCGACCTGCAGCCCGCGGAATCCGGCGACACGCCCAAATGCCCGACCACGACCGTGCAGTCCGCCTGGGCCGCGGCTTCGTCCACAGCCTTTTGCACGGCGGCATACAGGGCTTCTCCGCGTTCGCCTGAGATGAAGTCGTAGGCTCGCCAGCCCCCCGAGGCATCCAGGAATGTCGACGGCCTTGCCGAGACGAGCGTAGCCGGCGTCGTGACGCCGACGAACGCCACGCGCGCCGCGCCCGCCGTAACCACCACGTACGAGGGCAGCACGAGCGTCCCCGGGTCGTCAAGCGTCTTCCTGCGGATGAAGTTGCAGCAGGCGTACCGGAAAGACGCCCGGCGGATGTTGTCGAAGAGCGCCGGAACGCCGTAGTCGAATTCATGGTTGCCGAGAGTCGCCACATCGTAGCCGGCCGCGTTCATGATGTCGATCACGCTGCGGCCCGAATCGTATCCGCCAAGCGGCGTTCCCTGCACGTGGTCGCCCGCATCCGCGAGGATCACGGACTCCCCGGCCGCCTCGAGGCGCGCCTTCTCCGCCGCGATCTCGGAAAAAGACACATACCCGTCGTCGATGTGCGCGTGAGTGTCGTTCGTGTGAAGCACTGTCACGCGCGCGGCGGCGACGACGGTGCAGGGCAGGACAATCGACAGCGCGGCGGCAAGCGCGCAGATTCGACGTCTTGCGGACCTGGCCGCCAGATTCCGGGAAAGCGTTTTCGGCATGTTTTCGTCCATAATGTTTTCGGGGCGGGCCGCCCGCCGCCGGCATGGCATTTTCCTTGCGGACGGCAGTATTATAGCAAAACCCGTGTTGCCGCCGCTGCGGGGTTTTGATAAAATCGCAGCATGAAAATCAAAATTCTCGCTTCCGCCGTGGCGCTGGTTTCGGTTCCGGCGCTTTCCGTCCCGAAAAACGTCGAATTCCGCGAATGCCCCAAATGCGACAAACGCATAAGGATAGACCTTGAAGAAGGCAAGGCATACGTGAATCTGAGCCGTCTGGACGGCGTGCCGAAGGAGAAAATGGCGGAACGCGCCGCCATGCTTCTCGATTTCGCGAAGGCAAAACCCGCCGCGCGCGGCTTGAAGCGTCCCACGATGGGATGGTCGAGCTGGAACACGTTCGGAATCGGCATTTCCGAATCGACAATCCTCGAAACGGCAAAGGCGATGTCGGACAACGGGCTCAAAGACGCGGGATACGCATACGTGAACATAGACGACGGATTCTTCTGCGGCCACGGGGAAGACGGCAAACTGAAAATCATCGAAGAGCGCTTCCCCAACGGAATGAAAAAGGTGGCCGACGGAATCCACGCGCTCGGAATGAAGGCGGGAATATACTCCGACGCCGGAATCAACACGTGCGGTTCGCTTTTCAACGACAAGCGGGGCCGAGGCTCCGGGCTTTTCGGGCACGACGCCGAAGATTGCAGATACTACTTCAACGAATGCGGGTACGATTTCATAAAAGTCGATTACTGCGGCGGCCGCCAGCAGAAGCTCGACGTCCGCAAACGCTACACGGAGATTTCCAAAGCCATCAAGGCGACGGGACGCGACGTGACGTTCAACGTGTGCCGCTGGACGTATCCCGGAACGTGGATCTCGGAAATCGCCGATTCATGGCGCACTACCGGCGACATCCGCGCGAAGTGGAGTTCGGTTAGAGGCATCATCGGCCAAAACATCTACATGTCCGCGTACTGCAGCCCGGGACACTACAACGACATGGACATGCTTGAAATAGGCAACATCAAGGGCAAGACGAAAACCGCTTTCGGCAAGCACGATCCCGGCCTGACCCCCGCGGAAGAGCTGACGCACTTCGGCATGTGGTGCATGCTTTCTTCGCCGCTTCTCATAGGCTGCGACGTCCGCAAGATGCCGCCGGAATCGCTCGCCCTCGCGACAAACCCGTACCTCCTGGCGATGAACCAGAACGACCTGGGCGTGCAAGGCTACGCGGTCCAGCGGGAGGGCGCGAACGCATACGTATTCGTGAAAGACGCCGTCGAAAGATTCGGGAAATCGCGTTTCGTGGCGCTCTACAACGGCAACGACTCGGCAACGGAATTCACCGTGAAGGCCGAGACGCTCGACCTGGGCGGCAACATAGACGTATTCGATCTTGCGGAAAAAGGCGACATCGGTTCTTTCAAGGGCGAATTCACCTTGAAAGTGGCTCCGCACGCGTCGCGCTTCTTCAGGTTCGACGCCGAAGAACGCCTTGAGCGCAAAGTCTACGAGGCGGAAACCGCGTTTCTGCACGATTTCCAGTGCCTGTCCGATTTCAAGACGGCGGGGACGGCTGCGCCCGACGCGATGCGGTTCGCGAGCGGCGGCGTGGCGGTGCGTTTCCTCGGCAACAGGCCGGACAACTGGCTTGAGTGGCGCGACGTCGAAATAAAGAAAGGCGGCAGGCGCGTTTTCGAGATTTCGTATTATTCCCACACCGCCCGCAAGTTCTTCGTGGAAATCGACGGCAAGGGCAGAATGGAGTTTTCCGTCCCGCAGACGGACGGGCGCAAAATCGACACGATCCGCTTCACCGCGGATGTCGCGCCGGGGCTGCACACCGTGAGAATCTCCAATCCCGGAGACTGGACGCCGGACATCGACAAGATGACGCTTGCGGACTGACGGAGGTTCCGCGTTCCCGGCGAAAAAAAGCGGCGGCGCCATGCCAGGCGCCGCCGCTTTCACATACCCGCCGTCGCCGGCGCGTCTCACTGCACGGGTGCGGGGACGATTCCCGTCTTGACGCGGAGATATTCGCTCATGCGCTTTGCACGGGCGCGGAAGTTCTCGAATCCGGGCTTGTTTTCCGGACGCGTCCACATGACTTCCGCAAGCGCGCTAGCACGCGGCCACATCTTGTAATCGAGTTCCCGGGGAGTCCAGGTGTACTCGCTCCAGTTGTTGCCCTGGACGCCGAGAATGTGCTTGGCGTTCGCGGCTGGAATCCCGGCCGTCGGTTCCAGCGAATAGGCCTTTTCAAGCGTCACGTTTCCGCCTATGTATTCGTGCGGATCGTTCTTCAGCCCCTGGCGGTAGTCGAGGTAGCAGAAATTGTTGGGCGTCATCACGACATCGTTGCCGCGCTTCGCCGCGGCTATGCCGCCTTTCGACCCGCGCCAGCTCATCACGATCGTATCCTTGCCGGGATCGCCCGCGAGAACTTCATCCCAGCCGACGGCCCGGCGGCCCTTCTTGGCGAGGTATTCGGTGAAGTGCCGCGTCATCCAGCCCTGCAAGCCCTCTTCTCCGGCAAGGCCGAGATCTTTGATGCGCTTCTGGCACTTGGCGCATTTCTTCCAGCGGTGCTTGGGCGCCTCGTCGCCGCCGATGTGGATCACGTCAGACGGAAAAAGCGCGCAAACCTCGTCAAGCACGTCCTCGAGGAACTTGACGGTCTTGTCGTTTCCGGCGCAGAAGATGTCGCGGCTGATGCCCCACTGCCAGCGGACGCCGGGGTTCTTGCCGGTGCAGCCCAGTTCTGGATAGGACGAAACCGCGGCCACCGCGTGTCCGGGCAGTTCGATTTCCGGAATCACCTTTATGTGGCGCGCGGCGGCGTAGGCGACTATCTCTTTAATGTCCTCCTGGGTGTAGAAATACGGGCCGTACTTCTTGTTGTCGAAAACCCAGCGCGAGCCTTTCTTCTTTTCGCCCTTGACGACGTCCCGGGCGCGCTTGGGGCTGCCGTTGCGCACGGAGCCGACCTGGGTCAGACGCGGGTATTTCTTGATTTCGATGCGCCAGCCCTGGTCGTCGGTGAGATGCCAGTGCATCACGTTCATCTTGTGGACAGCCATCGCGTCGAGTATCTTCTTGACTTCCTCCTTGCCGAAGAAATGGCGGCAGTCGTCGACGAGAAGGCCTCTCCATTTGAAGCGCGGCGCATCCTCGATTTCCACGCACGGGAAGGAGAGCTCCGTCTTGGGGCCGCGGCTGGACTCGCCGAGCTGCTCCAAAGTCTGTTCGGCGTAGAAACGTCCGGCGTCGTCCGACGCCGCGATGCTTATGCCCTGCGGCGTGACGGAAAGCCTGTACCCCTCGGCGGGGATGGATGCATCCTTTTTGAAAGCCGCGGCCTTGGCGACCTCGGCGAAAGATCCGCTTCCGCTTTTGAATACTCCCGGCTTTTCGACGGCCTTGTTCGGCATCGGCACCACTTCTATCGCGGCGGAAGCCGCCGCAGAAACCGCGGCAAACACCGCAGCCGCTGTCGTTTTCATGTTCATTTCAGGTTTCTCCTTTTTTTGTCTATTTCGAGCCGCGTTTCCGCGGCGCCCTTCAAGCTGTTTGTTTCTTCAAGGCCGACACAAGCCAGTGCGGCATCGGGGGAGGCACCGCGCGCGTCTGCGCATCCTTGAACCCGGCGGCGGCGAGCCATTCCTTCAGTTCGGCGTCGGAAAAGACCCATCCGTTGGGCATCGTGAGCGCCATGTTCACCGCGAAGAGCGCGGAAAACGGCGGATCGGTGCGCGAAGCGTCCGTCATCATATCCAAGACGTATATGCGCCCGCCGGGCCTGAGCGCGTCCGCCGCGCGCTTCAGTATGCCGGCCGCGTCCTCCGGCGATTCCTGGTGCAGCGCGCCGAAAACCGTCACGGCGTCGTACGCGCCGCTCTCGTAGACGTCCGAACGGTAGTCGCCGGCGCGACATTCTATTTTTCCTGAAAGACCGGCCTTTGCGACCATTCCGGCCGCGAACTCCGAAATCGCCGGAAGATCCACCGTGACGATCTTGTCGATCTGCGGCGCGCTTTGCGCCATGAGGATTGCGTATGCGCCGGGCCCGCCCGCGAGATCGAGAACGCGGCGGCAGTCCGCCCCCAGATCCAGCATCGGCACGACGGACCTTCCTATCCCCATTGCGCGCCCGTACATCGCGGCGGCGAAAGTCCCGGTCCGCGCGGCGTCGCCGCCGAGGTGCGCCGAAGGATCCTCCGGCGGACGCCCCGTCTTGACGAGGCCGGCGAGGCGTCCCCACACGGGATAGACGTCGCGGTTGTAGCGTATGGCGCCGGTGAGATCCGCGGGAGAGCCTTTCACGAGCGCCGTCGCCGAAGCGGGCGTGTTGGAGTATACGCCCTGCGCATTCTTCGCGAGAAGTCCGCAGGCGACGCAGGCGTCGAGCAGAAGCCGCATCCCGCGCGGCGAAGCGCCGCACGATGAAGCGACTTTGGCGGCGCCGGCGTCCGCGCCGAGATCGCGGACCGCGTCGAACACGCCGCAGTCTATCGCGGCGAAAAGGACGGCCGACGAATAGAAGGCCGAAGCGAGATCGACTATTCCCTGCACCGTAAGCGGTTCTTTCATTTTTCTTCCTCCGCGCCGCCGATTCCCTGGATTGCCTTGAAGCGCGCTGCGCGCAATGCGTCAATGTAGGCGTCCACCGCGGGAGTGCGCCGTTTCACGGTCATCTTGAAAGGCAGATTCATTCCAAGCGGCCTCATCATGTTCAGCAGACGGATGTCGGAGACATGGATTTCGGACGGCGCGAAGCCGGCCGCGAGAATCCTGTCGAGCGTCTCCTGCGCGAGATGCTCCCATATTTTCGCCAGCCCGTCCGGAAGCCGCGCCGGCGGAACCGAAAACACCTGCGCGAAAACCCCCTTCCCGCCGGCGGCGTCGGCGGCGGCGAAGAGATAGCAGATGCGCGGCTTCTCGTCCTTTGTGATCAGCTGGGGGATCGCCGTGAAAGCGATTTCCCACGCGGCGTCCTTCCGCATTTCAAGCGTTTTCGCCTTTGCGATCTTCGCGTTGTCCAGCGAAATGCGGCGCTCGAACTTTATCGGATTTTCCGGGATGGGGCAGGGGGCGTCGCGCCAGCGGCCGGGCTCGTATTCCTCGCGGCAGAACATCGCTTTCTCGGACGCGAACGATCCCGGCAGCTCCGGATCCTCCTCGAAACGCATCAAAAGGCCGAAAGTCTCCCACAGCGTTTTCACGACGCCCTGGGCGGTGACGTCGTCGGCGGTCTCCGGAACGAATCCAGGGAAGAACGACACGAACGTTATCGAGCCGTCTTTCTGGTATATGACTTCATCGTGCTCGACATCACCCGGCGTAAAGGCGAGCACCGCGGCCGGGTTTCTGCGCAGCAGCTGTATTTTCGTGAACGCCTCCCAGCCGCGCACGAGCATCAGCCGCACCTTTATTTCAGGAACCTCGCCTTTGACGGCCGACACGAAGAACGTCTCGCCGCCTGCCGGCTTGACCGCCCAGTTGGAAGGATACGCGCTCTCCCACGAATCGAGGCGCGCGATCTTCTCCGCGATTTCCCTTGCCGAAACGATGTTGTGCAAAACGGTCTCCGTTCCCCGCCATCCGCGCGCTCAGCGTTTTTTCGGTTTCGTACCGGTGTCCACGCTGGACATGTCAGGCACGTCGATCGTCTGCCCTATTTTGAGATGCTTGGGATCGAGTCCGGGATTGGCGTCGAGTATGTCCTGCACGGTGCATCCGTATTCGCGGGCGATGAGCACCAGAGTCTGACCCTTGACCACTACATGCGCCCAAGCTTTCGTCGGGACCTGGCGGGCGGACCTTGCCGGCGCTCCGCCGGAACGGGCGGCGGCGGGCGGCGGCGCGCTTCTGTAGAGAGCCTCGACCTTGCGCGTAATCTCCTCCACGATTTCGCGCCGCTGCGCCTGCTGTGCGCGGGCCAGCGCGGAAATCGCCTCGCGGAGGCTTTCCTGCGCGCTGCGGAGTTCGTCGATCTGCACTTGCAGGCTGGCGCCCGCGCCGCTCGCTTTTTCAAGGTTGGCAAGGCGGGTGTCGAGTATTTCCTGGTTGCGCGACAGGACGTCGAACTGCTCGGCGAGCTGGCGCGTCTCCTGGAGCGCGGCTTCGAGTTTGTAGGCGTTCCGCGCGGCGGCGGCGCGGTCGTTGGCGGCCGCGCAGAGCGCGAACGCGGCGGCAGCGGCGGCAATCGCGGTTTTCACGGTGATCGGTTTCATCTGTCTCTCTCCTTTTGTTTTCCAGTTCCTGTGCATATTCCGGCGCAGCCGTCACAGCGGCGCCGCGTACATGAAACACGTCCAAAGCGCGGCGAGCGCGCCTGCAACGATGAAAAGAAGCGTCCTGCGGTGCGAAGCGTCCATCTCCTCCGCGCTTTCGCACCCGCCGGCCCAGCCGTCCTTCGCAAGCATCCTGAAAAGCGGCAGATGCAGGGTTCCCGGACGTTTCGCCCCGTCCTGCGGCGGCTGCGCGGCATCGACGCCGTTTCCGGCATCCAGCCCGGCGCGCGCGGAGCAAGTCCGGGCGCGGCGTCTTTCAATAAACGAAGGCAGTATCGGGGACATGGATTCAGGGGAGTTTGAGTTTCATTCCGGCGCGGATTTCCGCATCTGTCGAAACCGCCGCCTTGTTCAATTCCCGTATCCGCTTCCACTCGGCGTCGGTTCCGTAGAATTTGCGCGATATGCTCATGAGAGTGTCGCCCGGCTCTACCGTATACACGGCGGGGCGCTGCGGCGTCTTGGCGGATTTGCCGTCCGCGCCGCCGCCGAGAGAGGGGAGGAGGGAGCCGCGCGGCTTCTCCGCCGGGCCTTTCGCGCGCGGCGGCAGCGGCGGCGCCTTCGCGTCTTCTTCGCCGGCCTCGGCGAGGACGGCCTTCGCTTCGGCAAGCCCGCCTGCGGCCTCCGGCGAATCTTCCATGCCGGCCGCCTCGAGCACGGAGCGCGCTTCGGCGAGCGGATTGTCCTCTTTGGCGTCGCCGGCGATCAGTTCCATTTCGTCCGGCGGTTTCGGCGCCGGCTCCGCGCCGCGCTTCGCCGACGGCCCGCTTCCGGTTCCGGTTCCGGCGGAAAGCGCCGTTTCGAGTTCCTTCGAAAGCCGCTTGTTCGTTTCGCCCAGCGAAACTATCTTGCGTGCGAGCGAAAGATTTTCCTTCTTCAGCTTTTCGGCTTCGGCAAGCGCCTTGCGCAGCTCGGCGGCGGCTTTCTTGTCCTTTTCGGGGGAAACGCCGGCGGACGGGGCCAGCTCGTTGGCGAGCAGGCTGCGGCAGAGCGCGGCGCGCCCCTGCGCGACGGCGAACTTGTCGGCGCCGGGCCGCATGGCGATGTATTCGCGATAGTGCGCAATCGCGCCGATATAGTCTTTTTTGTGGTCCTGCAGCAGCACGGCCAGCTGGAAGTGCGCGCTCGCGGCTTCGGGAATCTTGCGGACGGTCTTCTCGAAGCCCTCGACTGCCGCGTCGAGCCGTCCGGCCTTGTAGTCGGCCTCGGCGTTGCGGTAAAGCGCGCTCTGGCGCTCCTCCGCCTCCGTCTCCGCGACGGAAGACCCGCAGCCGGCGCAGAGCGCGGCCGCGAACGCGGATGCCGCGATGCGGAATGCAAAAGTCTTTTTCATGATCCGTCTCCGTCCTCCGTATACTCCGGACCGTCCGGATCTTCGCCGGAACCGTCATCTTCGCCGCCGGACGGCGGCTTCAGGAAAATCGGGCGGAACTGCCTGTCCTCCGCGGAGGCTTCCTCCGGCGCGGACGGTTCCTCATCTGTCGCGGCGACGTCTCCGGGCGCAGCGTCCCCGTCCTGCGCGGCGGGCGGCTTCGCGTCTTTTTCCACCGCGACGTCGCCGTTCGCGTCGAGTCCGGGAAGATCCGGCGCGCCGTCTTCCTTTTTCTCCGGCTCGGGCGGTTTTTTCTTTTCGTAGCGCTTGGCGCGCTCTTTCGGATCGTCGCGCTGGAGCGTGGGGTCGAGTTCGTTGAGCTGCTGGAGCGACGAAAGGCCGAAATGCTCCAGGAAGAGCGGCGTGGTGCCGTAGAGATACGGATGCCCGGGCAGTTCGCTTCTGCCGACGAGCCGGACGAGCTGGAGGTCGGTCAGGGTCTTCACCATCGTATCCACCGACACGCCGCGTATCTGCTCTATTTCCGCCTTTGATATCGGCTGGCGGTATGCGATTATGGCAAGCGTCTCGAGAGAGGCGCGGGAAAGGCGTGACGGCCTGTCGAGATGGAGCAGCGCGCGCACGTAGCGGCCGCATTCCGGAACGGTCTGCAACCGGTACGTTCCGCCGGAGTTCACGAGTTTGAAGCCGGTCTCGCCGCGCTCGAGCTCTTTTTCAA
>Ga0310695_10007211_pt1 | contig 17867 bp, 20 predicted proteins | sample RumenRJG_04DNA_FD_203882 | JGI IMG/M metagenome (GOLD analysis project Ga0310695, IMG submission 203882) | Bovine rumen microbial communities from Lethbridge, Alberta, Canada - RJG_04 (v2) (version 2) | ecosystem: Host-associated > Mammals > Digestive system > Stomach > Rumen | place: Canada...
ATGTTCGCAAAGGTCCTGCCTATAAAGTCCGCTACTCTTGAAACGGCGAGGTTTGACACTCAGCTATTGGAAGCCCAACAGACAGGAAGCAAGCTTCCACAAGGTAAAGATTATCAGCATGGACCGAGGTTTAAGCTCATCAACCTGAGAGAAGCGGTCTTTACGAGGGATGGCTATACCTGTCAGATATGTGGCAAGTCTGTATCTGACGGAGCAATACTCCATGTGCACCATGCACTGTACTGGAAAGGCGACCATACTGACAGGTTATCTGGTCTGATAACAGTATGCGATAAGTGCCATACACCTGAAAACCATCAGAAAGGCGGCAGGTTATGGGGCATAACACCAGAAGTAAAGTCCATGGCGGGCGCAGCTTTTATGAATGCTGTACGGTGGCACATCGTAGACATCTTCAAGAAGCAGTTCCCGGGTATAGAGATACACGTCACGAACGGAGCTGCCACAAAAGCCTCACGGAGGCTGCAGCGTATGGCAAAGACACACGCCAACGATGCTTACTGCATGGGTGAGTTCAGGCCCAGGCACAAAGCGAAGGAGATGCACTTCAAAAAGCACCGGCGCAACAACCGTGTACTGAGCAAATTCTATGATGCAAAGTATATTGATGTCAGGACCGGCAAAAAAGCTTCCGGCAAGGAATTAGGCAGCAATCGTACCAGCAGGTCTGTTCCAAGGGATAATCCCAATAACCTGAGGAAATACCACGGCAAAAAAGTATCCAAAGGCTCTGTCAGGACAAGGAAACAGCACTACAGATATCAGTCCGGTGATACAGTTCTGGTCAATGGCAGAAAAGAAGTCATAAGCGGTATCCAGAACTGCGGAACAGTAGTAAAACTACGGCAGATGAGACCAGACGGCGGCATTGCTACAGTTTCTGTTAAAAAGACAAGACTATGGCATTCAGTCGGGAGCTGGGAAATAGTTGTAAGGTAAAACCGCCCCGTAAAGGGGCGTGGTTTTATACCGAATTGGAGATTTATAAAGTTATATTGTGGTATAGGAGAACTATATGGCTCTTACAAATAACAACCTTGAGATAATCAAGGCAATAGCAAAAAACGATATACACAGAGCAAGAATAGCAGCTATGGCTTCCCTTGCAGAAGATACATCAAAGAAAAATGCTGACATGGTGAAGTATTATCGCAAGCTTCTTGTCGGTAATGCAAGCATTCTTATGTCTAATCTGCCAAGTGATATGCAGACGTTCCTCGTTGGAAGTTCTCCCGGTGGATTCAAGGCAGATCGCTATTATGTCAGAGAGAGCGAATCCGCTATTGTTGATGACATAATAAAGATGAAGTACGTTGCCGATGAAATGTCACTCAGAGATATTCCGTATAAGAATACAACGCTTTTATATGGAGAATCGGGAACAGGCAAAACAGAGCTTGGTAAGTATATAGCATACAGGCTTAACCTGCCGTTCTTCTATATATCGTTTTCATCTATGATTGACTCGTATATGGGTGGAACTGCGAAGAACATTCATAAGGTATTTGAGTTTTGCAATACCATTCCATGCGTGCTGATGCTTGATGAGGTTGATTGTGTGGCTACAAAGCGAAGCTCTGGTGGTAGCAAAGGAGCAGATGGCGAGCTTGAAAGAACAACAATCTCTATCATGCAGGAACTCGACAAGCTGCCCAATCATGTAGTGTTAATAGCCGCTACAAACCGTCTTGATATCGTGGACGAGGCTCTTATGCGAAGATTCTCGATAAAACATGAGATCAAGAATATGACTACGGTTGAACTTGATGCCATGATAAGGCAATATATCAAGGCAACTGATACAGATAAATACGTAGATGAAGACACCATCGCCAAACTTACTACGACATATCAGAATCCGGGGCAGATAATGCCGGAACTTATCAAGTTTATAGGTAAGACCATCTTTGAAGAGAAGAAAGATGAAATAATGCCCGATGATAACGATATGGACAAAAATACGGGTATTTGGGAAGTGACATACACTTGGAAATCCAATGTGGCTGCTGAGACAGAGGAAGACGCTATTGCAATAGCAAGGCATGACCGAAACAGTTATATGACTAAAGGGTTTACGGAAGAATATTCGGCTAAAAAGGCAGACTTCTTGTACCCGATTGATGAGAAAAAACAAAATGGTCCTAATAAATGGTAAATAGTGGCATTCAAATAGGAAGTCATCGAGATATAATTTACCGCTAAACTGGGATATTGAAACTAATATAGAGAAAGCAGCCTGCTAAATACAGACTGCTTTTTTGATGAAAAAATGTTTAAAAATCGTTTACAGAATATAAATATATGATAGACTGATACTATAAAAGAAATGAAATGAAATATAATCATGAGTTTTATTATAGTCTGAAAGGAGAAAAATGAAATCTTCTATATACGATAAATATGACAGAATAGTGTTTCTTGATACGGAAACAAGTGGACTCGATTATTCAAAAAACCAGATAATCGAGCTTGCAATGTATTCTGTAAATAAAGATGGGACGACAGCAGAATATGACCATTTTGTAAGACTTGAGAGAGAAGCAGAACTACCAGAGAGGATAATACAGCTGACAGGTATCATGCCCTTGACTCTTGCTACAAAAGGTATCCCCGAGAAGGCAATGTGCAATGATTTCACGGAAACAGCAGGAACAGGAAATAAGACACTTCTTGTTGCATACAACGCCCAGTTTGACCTCATGTTTATCGCAATGAGTCTTGTAAGGCAGAAAGACAGGGATGGTCTCGCTGTATTCAATGGCTGCGATTATCTTGACGCTATGACCGTCTATAAAGACAGAGCTGAATACCCGCACAAACTTGAAGCTGCCATAAAGCATTACAGTCTTGAAGATAAGGTAGTCAACTCACACAGGGCTATAGATGATACATATGCACTGGCCGCAGTATTCGATGCTATGGCTGATGAGAGAGATGATCTGGAAAGATATATCAACCTTTTCGGATATAACGAAAAATACGGCATAAGTGGCAGAAAAATGAAGAAGATCACATATCTGCCACAGGATATGTATTCGGGAATAAAAGACGAAGCTCATGCCCTGTATACCCAAAAACAGAAGACTTGTACAGAGCCAGATGCAGAACGCAGTGGTATCGAAGGCTCACATCTGTCTACAAAAGGATACGGGAAACAGCAGAACTTCAATGACCCCTATGCTAAAGCATAGGGGATTATGAGAAGGCTTTGCCAACTCATAATCCCGCATTGAATAGCCTAAGTTCTTCGGGAACTACGTTAAGAGAGAATACATAGGCACTTCAGGGTGTAGTACCAAGCCCTGAACCCTGCGGTCAGTGATTAAACAGCCGTGTGAGGAAGCGGCGGTGTTGCTGACATATAAAACCTTTTATTAACATTGGCGATGGTACGACAACCACTCTTTGGAGTGAGAAGCTAGAACCTAAGCGTTTTGACACAAGGAAAGGAGGATACAGACTATAGTCTACGTTTTAACACAAGATAACAAGCCCTTAATGCCTACGGAAAACCATGCAAAAGTCCGTATCCTGTTAAAGACAAAAAAGGCAGAGGCAGTCAGGAGGTATCCTTTTACGATAAGACTTCTATACAACAGCACGGAATATACGCAGGATATAAGCCTAGGGGTAGATGCAGGCAGTAAACATATAGGGCTGTCTGCCACGACTGATAACAAAGTTCTTTTTGAAGCAGATATGCAATTAAGGAACGATATTGTCGATAATCTTTCCACAAGGCGTGAGTATAGACGAAGCAGACGAGGGCGCAAAACGAGATATAGAAAACCACGTTTTGATAATCGCAGGCGTGACGATGATTGGCTTGCTCCGTCAGTAAGAGAAAAAGTTGAAACACATCTGACTGCTGTACGGAAGGTTCATGAGATACTTCCAGTTACAAAGATTACTGTAGAAGTTGCGTCTTTTGACATCCAGAGGATAAAGAATCCGTCCATACATGGTACAGAGTACCAGAAGGGTGAACAGCTCGATTTTTGGAATGTAAGAGAATATGTACTCTTTAGGGATGGTCATCAGTGCCAGTGCTGTCATGGTAAGTCAGGTGACAAGATACTTAATGTCCATCATATTGAAAGTCGTAAGACAGGCGGTAATGCACCAAATAATCTGATAACACTTTGCGAGACCTGTCATAAAGGGTATCACAAAGGCATTGTAAATCTGCCAAAATCTATACATCGTGGTATGAACTTCAGGAATGCATCCTTCATGGGTATCATGCGTTGGGCATTCTATAATAAACTGAAGGAACTGTACCCGAATGTACATCTGACATACGGATATATCACCAAGAATACAAGGATAGAACATAATCTGCCAAAAGACCATTACATCGATGCAAGATGTATAAGTGGTCATCCAGATGCAAAAAATACCTGCAAAGACGGTGATGTAGTGTATGCATACAGAAAGATACGATGCCATAACAGACAGATACACAAAGCTAAAATACTTAAAGGCGGTATCAGAAAACGTAATCAGGCTGAATATGAGATAAAAGGTTTCAGGCTCTTTGACCATGTATCATACAAAGGATGGAACCATTATTTCATCTACGGAAGAAGAAAGACAGGTTTCTTCGATATAAGACTGTTTGATGGGACAGGCAAGGTCAATAGCGGCTCAGTCAGCAGCAAAAAGATACATCTGACACAACCGTGTAGTGGATATTTGGTAGACAGATTTGTTGTACCAAAGGATAACATTTAGAAGAAAAGGAGATACAGCTCCACCCCGATGCTAAAGCATCGGAGTTTCCGCCGTGAGAAAAATTATGAAAGAACACTCTTCGGGATATTTGGCACCTCTCAGAGAAGAAAAAGACCCGTTTAAGGATGTGTTTTCGTAAAAAAGAGTATAGATTCATATTTTGAAAGGATTGCGATACAATGCCAAGACAGATAAGGACAAAAGCATCTGTTGATAAAGACGAGGAAAAGAAAAAGACAGGAGAGACAGATAATCTCCGCCCCCAGGTATTCAAAGACTATATAGGACAGGAGAAAGTTAAGAATCAGATTCTTATGGCCGTGAAGAGTGCGATGATAAGGAATGAACCAGTAGACCATATCCTGCTTTACGGACCTCCGGGACTCGGTAAGACAACAATGGCACATATCATAGCACACACAGAAAATGTACCTATGATAGAAGTATCAGGACCATCTATTGAGAAAACAGGAGACATCGCAGCAACACTTATGAGCGGTCTGAAAGACAGGAGCATTGTCTTTATAGACGAGATACACCGTATGGACAAGAAAGCCGAGGAAATGCTTTATTCAGCAATGGAAGACGGTTATCTGAATATCATCATGGGGCAGGGCGAACAGCAGAGGAACATCCATCTTGACCTGCCAAGATTTACACTCATTGGAGCTACTACAAAGGCAGGCATGATATCAGCCCCGTTAAGGGACAGGTTCGGGCTTAAATGTAAAATGGAGTTTTATACTCCTGAAGAACTTGCCCAGATAACAAAAAATACTGCTGAAAAGCTCAAAGTGTCAGTTACCGATAAACAGGCTCTTGTGATAGCAAAAGCAAGCAGAGGTACGCCCAGAGTGGCAAACGGGCTTATGAAAAGAGTCAGGGACTATGCAGTAGTTACAAATGACGGCGTAGTTACTGATAAGGAAGTGAAAGAAGCTTTAAAACTTGCAGAGATTGATGAAAACGGTCTTTCGGAAATGGACTTAAAGCTTCTGGAACTGCTCAAAGACAGGACAAAGCCGGTAGGGCTTAATACGATGGCAGATATGTTAGGGGAAGACCCCGGCACGATAGAAGACCTGTATGAACCCTATCTGTTAAAACAGCATATGATAGAAAAGACTGCAAGGGGAAGGGTAATAACATTTGAAGGGCAGACAGTCCTTCAACAGCATTATATGGCAGAAAGAGACAGTGAGAAGCCATAACAAAAATCTCAGAAAGGAACTATGGTACGGAACAGAAGATATATATGTACAGCAAATATACACGAGGGAATGATACTTGACCAGTCCGTATTGGACGAATATGGTCATGAGATGATAAAGAGAGGAGTCCGTCTGGATGATATTCAGGTGGATTATATCCAGAAAAAAGGAATCCCCGGAATCTATATTGTAGAAGAGATAACGGCAGACAGACTTTCAAACGCCACCATGTCATTTACAGCTAAGCAGAATGAGAAGCGTGAAAAGAGGCATGATCCTCCAAAAGCCACGATACCTATAAGGGAAAAAGTGTATATAGAGGGTGGTATGGCTGATATTTTCAGCAAGCCTGATTCAGAAATAATCATGGAAAAGGCAGGCAATATAACAGATACCCTGCTCAAAGGCATAAAGTCGAACAATGCCACAGCTGCTGACGTGAGACAACTTCGAATCGGAGACAACTGTACACTGTCACATTCTGTCGAGGTCGCTATGATTTCTGTCATGATAGGAAAAAGATACGGCCTTAGGGGAAGACGTCTGAGAGAACTTCTTATGGCAGGACTTCTTCATGATATAGGTAAGTCACAGATACCGGATGCGATACTCAATAAACCGGGAAGGCTGACCGATGAAGAATTTGCCATAATGAAGACACATTCCGCACTGGGATACAGGCTTTTAAAGGATAAAGGATTTTCAAATGAGATACTGCTCGGAGTCCTTCAGCATCACGAGAAGTTATCAGGCAAAGGTTATCCTCTGGGAAACAGTGATAATGAGATATCGCTTTTTGCAAGGATAATAGCTGTTGCCGACATATATGATGCCCTTGTAGCAAAAAGGTCATATAAACAGCCATTTGAGCAGAGAGAAGCGATGGAAATGCTTATGGGTATGGGGGATGATCTCGATATCAATGTCCTTAGATGCTTTGAAGAATGTGTGATACTCTATCCGGTAGGCACAATGGTAATGCTTTCAAATGGAAAGACGGCAAAAGTTGTAGCAAACAATCCTGATTACCCTATGCGTCCAAAGGTAGTAGAAACAGAATCAGGAGCTGTAATAGACCTTGCAAACGATAGCAGATACATGAACATAGTGCTCGCATCATAACTGAACACAGCCGCGGTAGATAAAGAGAGGATATATAAGATATATGGAACAGGAAATTTCACTGGGTCTTACATTTGAAAACATAAAAAAGATGACAAACGAGGAGCTTGTAGACTGTCTTGTAAAGCAGTATTACAGGCCGATCCCGATAAGCATATCGACAGCTGAGGATATGAAGAGTGCAGGTCAGATGCTTGCAGAGATAACCAACGAGTATTCGTATCTTATGACCGTACTTGCGCTTCTTAAGGCAAAAGTGCGGACATTAGGGAAAGACAAATCCATGAAAGAGGAAAAGGACGACATGATAGGCAAGCGTGATACCGTGGAAGCCTTTGTAAAGATACTGAGCCAGAGCTACACTGGACTGTCAAGGGAAATCTCAACAAGACAGGAAGCACTTAAAGAGATACAGATGTCAAAAAGTCTTTGATGTGTAATAAAAAAGCAGAAAAAATGTAATAAAATCAAAGAAAAAACGAAAACACTGGTAACATATCAAGTAGAAAGCTGAGATATTGCTTACAGCAGTAACCAGCACAGAAAAAGATGTTACCGCCAAAGGGAGTTTTCTCTTGATATTGAGCCGGAAACAACAAAAATAGAGTATCATCTGTAAGAGTTGCGTCTCTACCTATACAGAAAGATGACTCCATCTGAAGTTATATCCTGTCCATCAAACAGAATAAAATTGTGGTTGTTTCGTGAATAAGAGGTCTTTATCAAAGAAAACGGCGATCTTTGGTATATTGTATAGATATTAAAGAAATTACATATCATGGCTGTATCAGCAGAAAGGTAGCTGAAAGGGATTGTGAAAAACGCCAAGAGACTGGAAATCCGCCGGAGTTGCGGAACCTGCGTGGCAATGGATCAGTCATTTAAACCTTTGGGTCTTTCAGATGAGCAGGAAATGGTATGGGTTTTTTAACTATCTTTTTTATCTAAGAGCCGGGAGAATTGCCGTGTTTAGCGGATTACAATTCTCTGGACTCTACCTTTTTTATTATATGATCAGGAGGCAGAAAATTTTGAACGGCAAGCTGGCACTCAAGATATCAAAAGACACATGGGTTCAGAATGGAAAAGCATTTGAATATGATGAATTTCCTGGCAGACCTGCAGCAAATATATGTATCGGCATGGATATAAATGGAGATGAGAAATATTTTATATATGAACCGATATTTCTCGATGTACTTCCACTTATCATCGACCATAAGGTAACAGCCCATGTAAACCTGTATACAGACCCACAGCTCGTATGTGAGACCAGAGGGCAACTTATCATACACAACGGTGATATTCCAGTCATAAAGGATGAACTCGATCTTATCATCGATGACATGGCAGAAGAGAACAAGATACGGGCTATCACGGAGATCAGGCAGAACAGATACTCGACAGAGAAGATAGGACCTATTACAAAGATCCTGCGCAAACAGCTTACGGCATCGCTTCCAAAAGGAGTCCTGCTTGATGGTAAGATGCTCAATTATGAGTATATGAAACTATATCTGAGAGATAAGTATAGACTCGATGACAAGCCTGAGGAAGATTCTCTGGAAGAAAAGATAAGGATGCTTTCAAAGGAAGACCTGATAAGCTTGCAGGGAGGCATAATGGAATATACAAAGACGGGAAGGGTTCGTTTTGAACCATTTAAGTCGCTGGTAGAAGAATACAAGGCTGATAAGATAGAAGAGGCATACAAGAACGAGCTTGAATACAGATTTTATCTTGGTACGATCAGCTGATTCTGAACTATCTGGTTTTCCAGATAGTTCATTTGCAGTAATAAAGGAACAATAGGAATGGTAGCAATAAAAGTACAGGAGAAGAGTAACAGGGAACATTCAGATATGCTTATTTTTGTAACCCTGTCAGCAAAGGATAAGGACGATATAACAAAAAAAGTCAGAGAAAAATTTCAGAGTATTCTCGACGAAGGAGGATATGATGATTATTATGATGCGTATGATGAACTTGTCATGTGGTGCGAGGAAAAGTTCGGAGAAAGACCACGTAATGTGATACCCGATGAGATTGAGGTTGAATGGAGATAAACGATATGGCAGATACAGTCAGCAATGATGCCGCAACAAACATAAACAATAAAGATGATACAGACAGACCAGACAACAGTAAACCTAAGAGTATGATAAAATATCATATTCTGAACATACTGCTGATGATAGTCGATTCTCTCATTATGGCATATATCAGCTCTGCATCAGGAGAAAATTCAAGACTGAAAGTTACTTCCTTTGCATATATGACAGGTGCCCTGTTATCAGTAGTGGCAGCATTTGTAAATATTGCAGAGATAGGCATTATGAGTGTGAACAAAGAATCATCTTTTGCTCATATGCTGATCAATATAATCATGCTTGCAGTGCCTTATTTTATATACGCTTTTATTTAAAAAAGGATGGTAACGGTTAATGGACGAACAATATTGCATATATTTTATTTCAAACAGAAAAGAACAGGCAGAGACGGCACTGAAAGCCATCTCCCATAATGAAACAATGGTTTTTCCTGTCCAGTCAAAAGGACAACAGAAAAATCATTATTCGTTCAGATATCCATGTAGAGTAGATGAGATAGACAAAATTTTCAATATGTTCCATGCTGTCGAATGTGTACGTGGCTCATTTGTAAGTATCTATGCTGACAAAAATGGCGAACCAGTACTATTCAATAACGATGAAGTTGATACAGAGAACAAAATATTATTCTTCTCTAATAGAGGTACTAATGAAAGCTCTATGTTTATATGTCAGGGAATGTTAGGTCTATATGTAAATGATGGCAGCGGGGAATTAGGACCTAGATTTGCCAATAGCCTGGATTTTGCTGATAAAATATAATTTTCATACTTTTCCTGTTTACAGATGACCTGTCTGTGATATATTAAAACTGAAAAGGATATATATAATCTAAAGCAAACATAAACCATCAGTATTAGCAGAAAGGCAGGAAATAGAATGAAAGACATAAGCGTAATCTGTACAGCAGATTCAGACATCCAGGCAACAGATATGGTAGCACAGCGAAGCGTAAATCTTCCTGAGGGTATGGACGAAGATTTCAGAGGTCTACAGAAAGAATATGATAAAGGTCAGTTATCCTACTCCGAATACCGAAGTCAGTGGAGAGGACTTGAGGAGACCGCGGCTGACCTTTTATGAGGGCATAGATGATAATCAAGATAATACTTGTAGGATTGATTTTTGTTATAGTAGGCATGGCAGTAACTCTGTTCTGTGTTGTCCAAAAGACTCCTGAGGAACGGGAGAAAGAAGATGACGAACAGGCGAGGATACTTGTCGCTTATACTGAGAAAAAGCATGGAAATGCTCGTAAAGTTCAGTGACCCACGGCTAAAGTCGTGGGATTGTAGGTAAAACTGCAATCCCCACTGAATAGCCTAAGCCTTGAGATAAAGGCTACGTTTTTTAAGACACGGCTTCCGCTGTGTCTTTTTTCATATTAAGGATATAAACAAAACACATTTTTGAAAGGAGAAAAATAATGAATGCGACAAAAAAGAAAGAGATGGAGGCATTAATCGAAACATTGAATGAAGCATCTTCTGCGTATTACAACGGAGGGACATCTTTGATGTCTGACCGCGAGTGGGATGCTATGTTCGATCAGCTTAAGAAATTGGAAGAAGAAACAGGAGTTATTTTTCCAAATTCACCGACACAGGGAGTCGGTGCTCCAGTCAAAGTTGATGAGCTACGGGAAGTCAGACATGAATTTCCTGCGCTGTCACTAGACAAGACAAAGGATATCTCTGTATTCCCAAAAATTTTCGAGAAAGGAAGGTCGGGTATGGCAGTTGTCATGTGGAAACTGGACGGCAGTACGATCGTTCTTACCTATGATGACGGACAGCTGACTCTTGCTGCTACCCGTGGAAACGGTGAAACCGGGATGGATATCACGCATAACGCGCCATATATTGCCGGTATTCCGCAGAAGATTCCGTATAAGGGGCATCTGGTAGTCCGTGGAGAAGCACTCATGTCCTACAAAGAGTTTGAACGGCTCAACAATTCACGCCCGGACGGGGTGGAAGAATACGCAAATCCGCGTAATCTTGCAAACTCAACGGTGAGCATGAAAAACTCAGAGGAAATGAGAAAACGTAAGATCCAGTTCTTCGCATTTACGCTTGTACATATGGATGACCATCTTCCAGATGATCAGGATACCTTTATGGGGCGCCTGAACTATCTGGATTCCCTTGGGTTCGACACAGTGCAGCGTCTTTACGGAGACAGCCATAGTGATCTCATTGAGGTCATGAACATATTCTCTGATGCAGTTGAGCAGTTTGAGTATCCGGTAGATGGACTTGTTGTTGCATCGGACGATGTCCGGTATGCAGAGACTCTGCCGGGAACCGGACGTCATCCGGATCCACTCGTAGGTTATGCCTTAAAGTGGAAGGATGAGATCGCGGATACGGTGCTTCGGAAGATTGAATGGAGCCTTGGACGTACTGGTGTGATCACTCCGGTGGCATTCTTTGATCCGGTAGAACTGGAAGGTACTACGGTCAGCCGTGCGAGCGTACACAATGCCAGTATCCTGAAGAAATATCGGCTGCGTGTGGGAGATACGATTGGTGTATATAAGGCAAACAAGATTATTCCTCAGATTGCAGTAAACTATACTGCGGATGAGGATCATACACCAGCTCTTAACTACAAGGAAAGCCATAGCGTGCATTGCCCGTGCTGTGGAATGGAAACTGTATCCCATATTTCCGATGACGGAACAACGGAAATCGAAGTATGTGTCAATCCGAAATGTCCGGCAAAAAATGTAAAGAAGTTTGCGCATTTTGTTGAGCGTGACTGTATGAACATTAAAGGGCTGTCGGAGGCAACACTACAGAAATTCCTTGAATCCGGTTTCCTGCATGAGTTCGCAGATTTGTACCATTTGGACAGATATAAGGACCAGATCGTTTCGATGGAAGGTATGGGACAGAAATCATACGACAACCTGATCGACTCTGTTGAAAAAAGCCGCAGAACTTCCTTTGTTCCATTTCTCCATTCCCTTGGTATCCCCAACATCGGGAAAGGACAGGCAAAACTGTTTGACAAGAAATATAATGGAGATGTTGAGAAGTTTTTCGCTGATGTGTTCCAGAAACATGACTTTACCCACATTGAAGGTATCGGAGAAGTTTTAAACGACAATCTTTGGAAGTGGGGAGATGAGTATCTGAGATACATCCCATTTGAAGACTGTCATGACCAGGCGTATCCGACTCTTAATCTGGAGGTTTACCACCTGCTCAAAGAAGTGGAAATCCATGTTCCGAAGGAATCGTCATTGGATGAAGCTCTTCTTGCCGAGAAAACATTTGTGATCACCGGAAAGCTGAAGCATTTCGTAAACCGTGATGCATTGGTGACAAAGATTGAGGAACTTGGAGGAAAAGCTTCTGGTTCGGTGTCGAAGAACACTTCTTACCTGATCAACAACGATGTAGAGAGTACATCGGGAAAGAACAGGAAAGCAAAAGAACTTGGAGTGCCGGTTATTTCGGAAGATGAATTCCTGAAAATGATAAAATAAGGAGAACGATATGTCGGGAATCAATGGAATCTATATCTCCTTCGATATTGTGAACGAATTTATCCCCGCCCCCGGGTACCGCGTCAGCGGTGTCTGGGAGAAGATGAGACAGTTCCGCGGATCTGTGTTACGGAAGACATCCTGAATGCTGTTAATGCAGTCCCATAGGCAGGACTTGTTATTGCAGACATCAACGGATCAGAACTTCCGCATGGAAGGACTGCGTAGTGGGCTTTTGGCTAGTCCACAGAGAATAAGGGTGTCGTAAGACATCATACTTCTCTGGAATCTCACGGGCTTGCCCGTGGGTGTGTCAATATAAATAAGTCAAGGATATGTCATAAGGCATATTCTTTTTTGTTAGATAAATTAGCAAATAACACTTTACATATATACAGTAAAAGGTATAATACAAATAAAAGATGAAAATATGTTACAAACATATTTTCAAAGAAAAACGGATTCTAGTGATAGAATTTCTAGGAAACATAAAAATCAATAACTCGGATGAAAGGATAAGGTATGTACGGTAAAAAGAATGAACTGTTAAAATTCTTTTCGTATCTTGTCAGTATGCTCATTGTAATAGTGAGTACGATGAACATGACTCTGATACTGGACGGTAACAGGTATTATATGACACAGCTTAATATTGTCCTTATGGTGCTTGTATGTATAGAAGCTGTCCTGTTTATAGCAGCAGAAATATTATACGGAAAAGAAGAGCTGAAGATAATTGGCAGGATATCTATCAATGCAAGACGTATGCCAAGAATCATGCAGATAGAGGCGAAAGAGTCTATAAATGAAGATGGCAGTACAACAGAGATCATAGACAGCGTACAGGATGATTTAGATACACAGGAAGGAAAATAACTATGCCGATGCAGTATAAACAGATGCTTAATACTTGGGAGAAGAAGAATAATTTTAGCAACCACTTCAGAAGAGATGAACTGGATTTCTACTGGAATGAGAATGGATGCAGGATAATTGACAAATCAGGCAATCTGGTTGCGTCCAGTGTGGATACACATTTTGAAGATGAGGATGAAGTATACGAATTCTATTCGGAATTTGCCTACTGATACAGCAGAAAGGGATTTGAACTATGGAAGTCAGAGATCTTGTAAGAGGGGATTGCTATCTGTTCAGTGTCGGGAATGGCAACTATGGAAATGGTACAGTGACCTATCTCGATACCAAAAAATCAGGACAGAATATACTATACAATTTTTATGATGGTCCTTGTAAGCATATAAGCTCTGAAGAGGCTTCTGCCACAGCGTTGGGAAAAGGAAGTATAATGCATCTGACAGAAGCCAACGTCAGAAAACATATCCGTAAAATACAACAGATAGACTAAAATTGAGGACACATATCCGGCTGACAATAATAAGGAAAAATAAGATCTCACTAATACCCACGGGCAAGCCCGTGGGGTTGTCTAACAACCCTTGGTGAGTAGCCTAAGTGTTTTGAACACTACGTTAGGAGAGAATATATAGTTACCTGCGGATGTAGTACCAAGTCCGCAGCTCTAAGGTCTGTGATTAAACAACTCTAAGGTATAGGAGCAGTGTTGCAGACATAAAAACCTCTCATTAACATTGGCGATGGTACACTAACCACCCTCCGGGGTGAGTGACTAAAACCTTTCAAGGTTTTAAGAAAGGAGTACGACCTATGGTCTATGTATTATCAGAAACCGGACAGCCTTTAATGCCTACAGAAAACCATGCAAAGGTTCGTATTCTCTTAAAACAAGGAAAAGCAAAGGTGGTAAATAAGTGTCCGTTTACAATACAACTGTTGTATAGTAGCACGAACTATACGCAAAAGGTAACTTTAGGTGTAGATAGCGGAAGTAAACATATCGGTCTTTCAGCAACTACAAAGGATAAAGTATTATTTGAATCTGATGTAGAGCTTAGAAACGATATTGTGGATTTACTCTCTACTCGCAGAGAATTAAGACGTTCTCGTAGGAGCCGCAAACTCCGTTACCGTAAACCAAGATTTAATAATCGCAGGCGCAGTGACAGATGGTTAGCGCCCTCTGTAAAACAAAAAGTAGACTCTCACATTACGATGATAGCAAAAGTACACAAAATACTGCCTATCTCGAATATTGTAGTAGAAGTAGCCTCTTTTGATATCCAGAAGATTAAGGATCCTGCAATAAGTGGTACAGATTATCAAAAAGGTGAACAGTTAGACTTTTGGAATGTGCGTGAGTACATCCTCTTTCGTGATGACCACACTTGTCAGTGCTGCCACGGAAAATCAGGAGATAAAATTTTAAACGTACATCACATAGAAAGCCGTAAGACTGGTGGTGATGCACCTAACAATCTGATTACGTTATGTGAAACCTGTCATACTGGATATCATAAGGGAACGGTAAAACTGCCTAAGACAATACATAGAGGAATGCCTTTTAAGGATGCTACGTTTATGGGTATCATGCGTTGGGCTTTGTACGATAAGCTTAAAACTATATATCCAGATGTAAAACTTACTTATGGATATATCACTAAAAACACTCGTATAAAGAACGGTTTGCCAAAGGATCATTACATGGATGCTCGTTGTATTAGTGGCAATCCCAATGCTGTTAGTAACGGAGATGTCTATTATTACAAAAAAGTTCGTTGTCACAACAGGCAGATACATAAGAATACCATTCTTAAGGGTGGCTATCGTAAACGTAATCAGGCACCATATGAAGTTAAAGGTTTTAGGCTTTTTGATAAGGTGCAGTGGAAAGGATGTAAGTGTTTCATCTTTGGCAGACGTTCTACAGGGCGTATGGATTTAAGACTTTTAGATGGAAAGCATATTAACGCTTCTGTAGGATATAAGAACCTGAAGCTGCTAAAAATGCGTAGTAGTTATCTTATAGAACAAAGAAAGGTAGGTTAAAGGCGGTTCTTCCCATGGGCAAGCCCATGGGTTTCCCCGCTAAATATTTATGACAGATAGGCAGACAGTAAACATCAGGTATATTAAACCTGTAGATAAGATAAAGAATATATCAAAAGGAGACTGGATCGATTTGAGGGCTGGAGAAGATGTCTCTCTCAAAAAGGGAGAGTTCAGACTCATCCCTCTTGGAGTTGCTATACAGTTACCTAAAGGATACGAGGCTCTTCTTGTTCCGAGAAGTTCAACATTTAAGCATTATGGTATCATTCAGGTCAATTCAGTAGGAGTAATTGACGAGAGTTACTGCGGTGACAATGATCAGTGGATGCTCCCTGTATATGCTACGAGAGATACAGAAATATCATTCAACGACCGGATATGTCAGTTTCGTATCATAAGGCATCAGCCTGATATTGATTTTATCGAGAAAGAACACCTTGAAGGAACAGATCGGGGTGGTTTTGGAAGCACAGGAAGATCATAATCTCACTAATACCCACGGGCAAGCCCGTGGGGTTGCGGTAGAAATACTGTAACCCTGAGTGAGTAGCCTAAGTGCTTCGGGCACTACGTTAAGAGAGAATATATATAGGTACTTTGGAATGTAGTACCAAGTTCCAAACACTACGGTCTGTGATTAAACAGTTCTGAGGTATAGGAACAGTGTTACAGATATATAAAACCTCTCATTAACATTGGCGATGGTACACTAACCACCCTCCGGGGTGAGTAATTAAAACCTTTCAAGGTTTAAGGTGTCTATAGGATATAAGAACCTAAAGTTGCTAAAGAAAGGTAGGTTAAACGCGGTTCCTCCCACAGGCAAGCCTGTGGGTTTCCCCGCTAAATATTTATGACCAGATCCGAGACGACAGTCTGGCTGTCAAAAATGCTTGAAAAGAAGATAAATCCGAATAACGATCCACGGATATATTGGGCGAAAGAAGTGACATTTAATCCTGTACGCCCGCCGGAAGGGTATCAGATATGCGATTTTAACGGAAAACCGTATAGACCGTCGCATATCCGTGTGGATTACATGGTATTTGATCCTGTGAATAATTCGCCGTCGGGAATAGAGCAGGGCAGCTTCTATGCATACGAGATAAAATCTTCAGTAGAAGATTTTATGAGCGGACATGGGCTTAACTTCGTTGGTGACTATAATTATATCGTGACACTGCAATCGGTATATGAAAAGATCAAAAACAGAATACCGTGGAAAGTCGGCGTAATATGCCCAGTTACTGATGACATAGATGAACTTAGCGGAGCCACGAAGATGAAAACAGTAAAGAAAGCACAGAGGATGGACAGAACGAGAAGCTGTGCAGAAATGCTCCTTATGATGTTCAGGAGTGCGAACAGAGACAGAAAAATATGACAACAGCAGAAATCATAGGAAACATTATATATATTGGTGCTCTGGTATGTAATGTGTCGTCTACGTTCTGTAAGACAAAGAAGAACACCATGCTCCTACAGTGCTTTAATGTCGCATTCGAGATCATGGCAAACATCTTTATATTCAGTCTGTCAGCTGTGATAGTGAATATATCGGGGCTTACAAGGAATATCCTGTCCTATAAAGACAGGCTTGACAGGAAGCTGACATACATGATCCTTGTTCCGACTGTGATATTCTCGCTCGTGATGAACACAAAAGGCTGGATCGGTCTGCTTCCTGTAGCGTAGACTACACTATTTTCGGTGCTTTTATACAGGGTAAAAACAGTACAGGGAATAAAGCTGATGAATGCAGCATGTAACTCGATATGGTGTACGCACGACTTTCTGGTGATGAATTACACGGCTGCTGTGACAGACATTGTAGTAGTGGTAATAAGTCTTGCGAACTGGTTCAGATTAAAAAAAAGAGACAAAGAAGAATGCAGAACAGAGCAGAAGACAAAGACGTAATAATAACATTCTGGATAATCTTTACGATAATCGCCTGCGTAATAATATTCAGCATTGTGTCTGCTGTGCTGCCAAAAGAGAGCAAAGCAGATGAACAGCCTGTCGAATATGTTCTGACCGCACAGACTGGAACTGGAGTGATAAGGGATACATATAAAGTCACATACCAGAAGGCAAAAACCATGACATACAGTGGCAGTGAACTACTCGGGAACAAGTTCCCGAGCTTCCTGCTTCAAGACTGGTGGTAACTAGCATACCCCGCTATAGGTATACCTCGTCAGAGCCAGCTCCACAGGCTTTAGTTCGGGCGGTCCCCGCCCT
>Ga0310695_10007212_pt1 | contig 17867 bp, 18 predicted proteins | sample RumenRJG_04DNA_FD_203882 | JGI IMG/M metagenome (GOLD analysis project Ga0310695, IMG submission 203882) | Bovine rumen microbial communities from Lethbridge, Alberta, Canada - RJG_04 (v2) (version 2) | ecosystem: Host-associated > Mammals > Digestive system > Stomach > Rumen | place: Canada...
GACAAGCTGGATATACGCGTCCCGAAAGGAGAGCGTGATCAGTTCAAAGCATGGGCGAGCGAGCAGGGACTCAGCCTAGCGGAATATGTCCGCCGCGCGTGCTACGAAAAAGCAGGCCAGCACAAAGATTAATACATCAACAATCCCGTGTGTATGTGCCGGGATTATTTTTTTGCGCAAAAAAGGGGACGCTCCCCAGCGTCCCTACTACTACGTCTGCTATTGTCCTTAACAATCGTTGGGCCATGTAGGATTCGAACCTACGCGCTTTCGCGCTCTCCAACAGTGCCCCATGATAGTGCTCCCCCGGATTGCTTTTCGCGTGTGCAGGGAGCTCGGCCTCTACGTCGGCGCTTGGCTGTAACGATGGGCCAGCGTGACCTCGCGTCTGCTTTGCCCCAGACGATAGGCTCAGAACTATCGCATCATGCGCTATAAAAAGTTTTCGAACCGCTTGCGCGGCAAGAAAAGAAGGAACTGCAAACCAAAGGGCGCAGGAACGCCCTTCTTGTCCGGCATCAAGCAAAGGAGGCGCCCAAGCCGGAGAATCTATCAAAATGGCACTTGCTCAGAGAGTCCTATTGTCGATAAGTCTGAGTGTTAATCTTGTTTTGAAGTAGTAGTTTATTTTTCTGAAAAGGATGATTGTTTTCCTATGTTGAGCAAGTGCCGAGAAGCATGCTGTTACATCGCAGCAAAGTCGTCCTGCGTCTTCGCCACAGAATCCTCCTGCGATTCCCGGTCGATGGCATTGATTTCATCGACCAATTCATTCGCCATATTCTCCAAGAACCTGAGCCATGCATTCTCTTTGGCTTTTTCCTCTGGGTTCCCTTGATTCTGCTTCGCTTTCTCGCTGAAGCGGAACCGCCAGAGCCATTCATGGAGGCCCTTGCAGAAGGCAAGGAACTTGTATTCGAAATCTTCTGTATCGTTATGATTCAGAATGGTCTTGTAGCCGACGCGCAAGATTTCACGGATATCTTTCGTCTCGTCGTGGCTGCCTGCGATATAACCATCCCTGAACAGGAGTCGGTCATTGAGGTAACGGGCAAGGTCATGAACCATCCCGTCCCACTCACGCATCAAGGGCGTCTTGTATTTCAAGAGCTCGACGCGTGCACGGTCAATATCATCCAGACTGTAAACGTCTAGATTCTTTGCATTGTATATTTTTCTGAGCTTGTTCTGCGCAAAGACGGCTAATTCGTTGTTTGCGCCTGCATAGCGTCTTCCGGTGAAGGAATACGCTACGGCATTATTCTTATTATTACTACTGGTGTTCATAAGAAACAACCTTTCTGATTATCGGAGAGCGGCGTAAAACCCCTGCCTTTAGGCATGGGGATATAAGCCGCGCCCGCCGACTTTGTGCAAGCAATGGAGGTGGGCTATATCTTAACCATCATCCGGACGCATACCGGATGATAGTTACTTTCATAGGAAAGGCTGTTGCACCTTTCTTAGCTGTAAGCCGCGGGCAAGCCCGCGTGGTCCACTTCGCCAAAGTTATCCAAGGTTTGAGCAGAGGAACGACTGCCGAAGCATCCCGTTCCTACTGAAGAGCCTGCACTTCCCCGCCTCAACAGGGATGTTTAACAGGCTGCGCAGCGCAGGAGACTTGTGGAGCATCCATCTGATGCCTAATATTCTTGGATAACGGAGTCTAAGGGATAGTCTAACGCACACCCCGAGACTGAGGCTAATCATTCGGAGCTTTCGCTCCCGGTCTAAAGCCAAGAGTTCATGAGCTTTCGCTTACAAGCTCCCGCTTCAGCAGTGAGGTTCATGACCAGAGAAAGTTCCTACACCCAGCGATGGCTCTCCGAATATATTCTTTGTTCATTTTTTTCGATGCTGAAAGCGACCTGTCCCCTCTTTTCTAAGGTAAAATACAACAAATATGTTGTGGAATGTATATGACTTAACATAGACCACCGTTCCGATAGAATCCATCAAACGGATAGAGACTATCGGAACCTATCTCTTCCTTTAGTGCTAGTATATCACAATTTTTGTGAAAATAGTTGACTTTGACACAAAAAATGTTGCATATTTGAAACATTTTATCGAAAAAAACTTGACATAGCAACGGAAAAATGAATTTTCTAACGTTTTCTATCCACATTTTAGGTTCTTTTTCCTATACCAGCCGATTCAGCTCATTTTTCTTGCCCCATCTCTTGCGCACAAAAAAACGGGCCAATCGGCCCGCAAATCCTTACTCCGAAGCAAAAGAGAACGCGAAAGTCATGTCTTTCGGGTCATATTCCGGAATCAGCACACCTGTCTGCTCCTTAATCCAGCGCACAAACATCGTCCGGCAGTCGAACTTGCCCGGCTTGTAATAACCGAGAAGAATTTTCCCATGATATTTCTCAAGCACTTTCAGAGGGTCTAGCTTGCTGAGCGTCTGCTCTACGTAGCCCTTGTAGAATTCTTCCTGCGATAAGGAGAACCGCTTGAAGTAGGCATCGTACAGCTCCTTGCTGCACGTGATGTCCTCAGCCTTTCCCATCGCATACCAAGGCGGCGTGCGCGGGCAGATGGAGAGGCTGTTCGGATTGTCGGCCGATACGCTGAAATAGCTGGTAGAAATGTTGTAGGAATTGAAGAACAAAAAGAACACCTCGATTGGCACAGAATTCCTTCCTCTCTGATATGATTAGAGCAGAAAGGAAGGATAGTATGTTACGAAGGACGAGACTATTGCGCGGCACGAAACCGCTGAAATCGCACGCCCCATTAAAACATAACAAAAACGCGAACCGGACGGATTCTCATGAAGCGAAAAGACCATCAAAAAGACCAACTGCCAAGAGCTCGCTTCACTTCGCAATGCCGAAGCATGGCCGAATCCAGAATCAGGCAGTCATCGACGCCTGCCGCCGCCCGACCTGCGAGGTGTGCGGGCGCCCTGCGGGCGGCGAGCCGCATCATATCATCTCACGTGGTGCAGGCGGGCCTGACATCCCCGAAAACCTCATCCAGCTTTGCAAGGCCTGCCACATGCGCGCCCACAACGGGCAGCTCAAGAAAGAGAAGATTCTGTGGACGATAGCATCGAGGTTCCGCACAACCCCGTCGAATATTTTAGCGAAGATTGAGGCCGCGCGTTCGCGGTAAGAAGGAAGCACCCAATGCGGGTGCTTTTGCTAATTTTTGGGAAGAAATATTTTCCCGAAAGGAGTTTTCCATAACTATGCCAAATTTTGAAACCACTTCTCTCGCCTACCCGCCGGAAATCCTAGCGGCGTTCCGGAAAGGGAAAGCGAAAGACGTACTCAGCAAGTACCTCTACGATTACCGCGAGCACACGGAGGACGAATCCTTCCACTTCCTCATCGGCCTCTGCCTTTACCGCATGGGGTACTACGAAGAAGCGCATGCCGCGTTCCGCAAGGCGCAGAGCGTCGCAAAGCCGGGCAGCCATAAAGGTGAAGTTTTTGATGCGCTCGTCCTGCTCATGGCCCAGCGCGATGAGGAAGCGAAGGAAGCCATCGAGAAGATTCCGCTCGCGTCCCTGAATGCGAACGAAATCGTCACGCTCATGGCCGTCAAGAAAGCGCTCAAGATGCCAGTGTTCGAGGAATTGCAGACCGTCATCCTGAAGCGCGTCTTCCCTACCGAGGCCGACCGCCGCGTATGGAGCCTGCTTGCGTACCAGTATGCAGGGTTCGAGGATGCGGCGAGCAATGTCGCAAGGAGCCTCCATGTAGAGCTCTTCCAAGGCCTCCGCACGTATCTATACGTACTGAAGGAACTCTACAAGCTCCACATGCAGAAAACCGTCGACAGCCTGCTGAAGCGGATTCCGCGGAAAGCCTACCAGTACAATGCAGAGGATTTCGAGGAGTTCCTGACTACGTGCTACGCCTGCGGCTATTACGACCGCGCGGACGAGAAGATACGCCAGTTTCTCCTCCGTACGGCGTCAAGGAGGCGGAAGGGCAAAGAGGCGAAAGCGTGGGGCAAAGCCTACTCGCGCCTCCTCTGCATGGAATACGACCGCCTGAAGGACGAGCCGGAAAAGCAGAAGCCCATCCTTGCGAAGATGGAGAAGCAGCCGCATAAGACGGAGCAGGTGCTCCTCTATCTGACGACCGATGCACTCAAGAACTACACGAACAGCAAGCAGGAAGGCATCCGGAAGAACCTCGAGGCGCTGATTCAGTACGACCAGACGAACCGGAAGTACCGGAAGCTCTACTGCGACCTCCTCACCATCATGGGGTTCCTCAAGCAGGCCGACGAAATCACTAAGGGGACGATTGCGATGCGCAAGCGCCTCGAAGCCGAGGAGTTCGCGCTCATCCGCTCCTTCCATTCCTTCTATATGCCGAGGCCGTGCATGATGAAGCCGATGCCTGTCCATCAGGAAAGGGACGGGATGTTCTGCCCGGTCTGCTTCGGCTCCGGCTCCCAGCCGATAATCCGCGCAATCGGTGCGGGGCATACCTCTTCTGCCATCTTCACCGACAACCTCGAGAAGCGGGTCATCGAGCCGAACGAGGCCATGCTCCGCGACCTCGTGAACTGGCAGCCGATGAATGTGCCCAGCCCGATTGTCGCGAAATATCTGCTTTCGCTCGGCGCATATATCTCCGCCCGCGAATATCCAGATGTCCTCGTACCGGGGCAGACTTACCTTTACCTGAAACTGAAACCGGAATCGGAGAAGCGGCTCCTCGATGCCGGTTATTCGATGCTCCAGATTGACCCGGTATCCCTTGCGATGGACGAAAAGGGCCACGCCGACGCAGACTCCGGCAAGGAAGTCACCGATATCCCAGTCTCCGCGTCGGACTTCACGCTCGAAATCATCCACGCCATATCCCCGCAGAAGGATTTGGAGAAAGGCACCGGTATGCAGGAGCCGGAGCACTACCATTACGGGGACTGATTCTATCGTGCGCCAAAGAAGGCGCACTTTTTTTGCAGAAAAATCCCCGATTTTCTGCTAATCTGTCCCCAATTTACCCGCGGGGAATTTTTCTGTGCCATACTGAGAGAGTCGAAAGGAGGTGCCTGCGATGGTTTCTGTTCTTGGCACTTTTCAGAGCCAGCACAAGGAATCCCCGTAGCGTCCATCATTATGGACGAGAATAGGGGAATCGACAGGCGCAGGGACAGCGCCGGATTTTAGGAGGATAACTGAATATGAAGAAAACATTACTCACCACAGTATGCACAGCGGCCATCGTCATGGGCGCGGCAACGACATCATTCGCCGCCGCGAACCCGTTCAGCGATGTGCCGACGGAGCATTGGGCCTATGATGCCGTCCAGCAGCTCGTAAAAGATGGCGTCGTCGAAGGCTATCCGGACCAGACGTTCCAGGGCGACAAGGCCATCACGCGCTACGAGATGGCGCAGATGATTGCGAAGGCCATGGCGAAGAAGAACGTGCCGGTAAGCGACAAGCCGCTCATCGACAAGCTCGCGGCGGAGTTCGCCGACGAGCTGAACAACCTCGGCGCACGCGTCGCGAACCTCGAGAAAAATGCTGACAACGTGAAATGGGACGGCGTGTTCGAGTCGACCTATACCAGCACGCGCCATGATACGAACACGGGCCGCAAGGACAAGAAGAACGCTGAGACCTACACGTTCCGTCTTGAGCCGACCGCGACGCTCAACGACAACTGGAAGGTGCATGCCCGCCTCGACGCAGACGGCGACTACAAGAACGACTCTTCGGGCGAGGTGAACCTGAAGCGCGTATGGGCAGAAGGCCAGTACGGCGACTTCAATATCAAGCTCGGCAAGCTCCCGAACTCCATCAATCTGCTCTCCATCACGGATGACCCGTATTCCGGCGTCGCTGTGACGTTCGGCAAGAACTGGCAGGTCACGGCGGAGGCAGGACGCCTCGACGATGCGCACTTCATCGACATGAGCCGTGACAAGAACGGCCTGCTCAGCAAGGACGCTTTCGCGAACAACAACGACACAGCAAATTATCAGGCCGCCATGCTCGGGAGCGCCGTCGGAAAATTCGCGGCAAACGTCGCCTACCAGCACCTCACGAGCACGTTCAACCAGAAAGAGCTCCCTGTCGCGTACTACAACGGGAAGCTCGGCCGCACGGATTACGCCGCGAACATCTGGTCTGCGCAGGGAGGCTACGCGTTCGACAAGAACAGCTTTCTCAAAGCGGAGTATGCTAAGAATCTCAAGGCTGACAACGAAGATACTGCCTACAGTGTGGAATACGACTATCGGGGCGCTGTTCCAGCCAATCGAGGAAGCTGGGGCGTGTATCTCGCTTATCGCAACATTGGCCAATACGCTTCTCCATGGAGCACGTACGATGACGCATTGGACGCCGGACAGAAGGGCGTGGAAACAGGGGTAACATGGACTGCTTTCCGCAACGTCAAGCTCATCGGAAAATACTTCGCAGGGAAAGACCGTATCGCCGACAAGAGCGCGAAGAAGCTCTTTGCACGCGCCGACATCTTCTTCTGATTAACCATATATGCCATACAAGAAAAAGGGCTGCTCTTTCGGGAGCAGTCCTTTTCAGCTTGCCGCGAATTTCAGGATGTCATCATCAAGCTGCTTGATGCTCATCCCGTAGGTCGCCTGCATGGCCTTGTCAGCATCCGGATTGTCAGCTAGGGCGTAGAGGTACGCCCACATCTGCGTAAAGGAGTAGTGCGAGGCAAGGTAGAGCACGGCAAGGTCGGCCTTCGCGTAGACCGGAAGCCCTTTCTGATAGGCGTTCATCCATGCGCTCCGCCTCGTGACCCACGAGAGAAGGAAGGTTCCGGCAGTCCCCTTCTCCCTTGCGGAATTCATGAAGTCTGCCGCCTTGTCCCTGTCGTAGATGTTCGCGGCCTGCACGCCGATGAGGTCGGCCATGCCCTCCGTGAACCACAGGTTCTTGTTGAGCGCGTTCTTCCCGACACGCTCTATCTGGTACTGGTGCGTGAGCTCATGCGCAATCAGGAACGCCATCTTGTACTCCGTGCTGGCGGAATCGCTCCATATCGTGATTTTCCCTGCCGCCGCATTCCCGCCGATATCCTCGTTATCCGGGTTCGTGCCAGAACGGAGGGAAACCGTCACATCGGTATTCAGGCGCAGGCCGTAGAGCCGGTATATGACATCCTCTGTCCGCATGACGGCATCATTGGCCGCCGACACCTGCTCATAAGGAACGCCGGAATCTGCCGTCACGGTGACTTTCGCGAGGCAGATGGATGGAATCCATAGAAGCGCGAGCAGGAAAATGCAAGCTGTCTCAATAATCTTCTGCATCCTGAATCTCCATCGTCGGCGGGTCTTGCTCCGTGTACTCAATATAATCGCCATTGGAGCCGCTTGCCGCATAGCTTCCGTTACTCCCGTCATACTGCGGCTGGTCGTAGGTCACGATGCTCTCGCCGAGCATGGCGCGGAGATTGAAGTACCGGTCGCGAATCCGGATGACATAGTTCTGTGTCTCGCTGTACGGCGGGATGCCGCCATAATTGATGACAGCCTGCGTGCCAGCATTGTATGCGGCAAGCGCGAGCGCCGTCGAATCCGGCCAGTCGCTGAAGGTACGGTAGGCGTTGCTCAGGTAACTGCACGCGCCTTGAATGTTCTGCACGGTGTCGTACGGATTCACGCCAAGAGCAAGCGCGGTATCCGGCATGAGCTGGCCGATGCCGATGGCTCCAGCATCCGATACGTCGCTCTGATTGAAGTTCGATTCCGTCTCAAGGAGAGCCGTGATGAGGAGCGGGTCTACGCCATACATGGACGAGTAGTAGACGATGGCATTGGATATCGTCATGATGCCATCGTAGTCGAGGCTCGAATTGCGGGACGCAATGTAGCTTGAAATCAGCGCCGTCGTATCCGCTACCGTTGCGGACTCTGCGACTGGCGCCGGTGCGACGGCATAAGGCGTGACGAATACCGGAATCGCCAATACTGCCGCGAACCGCTTGATTTTTTGGAATATAGAAAACGTAAAGAATCCCCTCCTGAAATAGTCTTTGCTCAAAAGGTAGCAAAGGAAGGGGTGCCGGGACGATGTTTTTTTGTTTTTCTCTTTCTGTGTGCTATCTATCGCATAGATGTTGTTTTCTGTATTTTAGAAAGGAAGTTTTATCTATGTCAACGTCTATCTTCAATGCCCGCGTTAAGTTTCAGCCGAAGGTTGGGTCTGCCTCCAACGGAAACGAATACGTTCTGCTGAACGTATCGAAGAAGGCTGGCAAAGATGCTGACGGCGCCCCAATTTACAATGAGTACCATCTCATTGTATGGGGCAAGTATGATGTTGAGCTTGCGAAAGCACTCAGCATCAACGACCGTGTATGCGTCGGTATCGAGAAGGAGCGCGTCTCCTATCGCACCGACCAGAAAACGGGTAAGGTGTATCCGTTTATCAGCGGCGATGTCGCGACCGGCGAGCTCGCCGCCGTGTACACGAACTCGCCCTCTGCTGGCCTGTTCGCGTACACCCAGGCACAGCAGGCTGCGTATGCAGCTCGCAAAGCCGCGAATCAGGCTCCTTCGGAGCTGATTCAGCAGGCTCCTGCCGCTACTCAGACCGCGCCAGCTATGGCTGCCACGCAGGCCGCACCTCAGATGGTTGCACCTGCTCCCGCACCCATGGCGGCTCCTGCCGCTCCGGCTCAGATGAGCGCACCAGCTATGGCGGCTCCTGCCGCTCCGCAGGCCGCACCAGCTATGGCGGCTCCGATGGCCGCTCCTGCTCCGCAGGCGATGCCTGCTGGCTTCACGGTTCCGTTCTGACTCCGAAAAAACTCGGGCAAAAGAGAAGCCTTCGGGCTTCTTTTTTTTCGTTTCTGTCCCCGATTTGCCCGCCGTCCGATGGGAATTGGTACAATAATAATGTAAAGAGAAACATTTGCTATATATTATCTGTACGGCGGGACAAAAACAGCCCGCGAAGAAAGGAAGAAAAAAAAATGAGCGTAACCCTTATCCAGACAGGCCGTGTCGGCAGTGTTGAGACGCGTCAGGTTGGCGATAGAACCGTCACCCGCTTCTCCGTGGCATCATCCACGTATCACAAGGACAGCGAAGGCAAGTACATCTCGGAGTGGACAAACTTCGAGGCTTGGAACAAGACGGGCGAGTACATCGCCAACAACGTCCAGAAGGGCGACATCGTCGAAGTTCAGGCAGAAAAGCTGACGCGCAAGAAGGATGACAAGTATTTCACGAACTATACGGTCACGAAGTTCGACCGCATCGCGAAAGGCAAGGCATCGTCCGAAGGCTCTGCCGCTCCGGCAGCAGCCGCCGCACCTACGGCACAGTCCACGATTGGCGACGACGAAATCCCATTCTGATTCGCCATCTGAACCAAAAAAAAGAAGCACCGCGTATGGTGCTTCTTTTTTGTTGCAGTTTTTGTCTTATCGGAGAGCGGCGTAAAACCCCCGGCTTTAGCCGTGGGGAGCATGTCACTTGCGTCCCGTACTCCCGTAGCCGCCCGACCGCGTGCCTGTCGCATTGTCGTTGTCCACTTTCAGATACTTCGAGAATACGAACTGGCAGACACGTTCTCCTGCGTCAATCGTGACCGGCTCGTTGCCGAAATTCGTGATGCCGACGAGGATATGTCCCTCATCCGTCGGGTTGTTGTAGAAGTCCGAGTCGATGACGAAGACCGCATTGGCAAGCGCGCAGTGCCGCTTGATGCCGATGCTGCTACGGATGAAGCCGAACAGCACCTCATCCTCCGGGAAATACGCCTTGATGCCGGTCGGAAATACGTGCGTCTCATGCGGCGCAATCGTGACCGGCTCTTTCGTATACACATAGCAGTCGTATCCTGCGCTCCCCTTCGTCGAACGGAACGGCAGTTTCGCGTCCTCGTAGCCCGTCACGCGCTCAAAGCCGCGCACTCTCTTCTTCTCCAAAACAATCATCCTTTCTTACTGCTGACCTGCCTGCTCCGACATTTCGATGATGCTCTTGGCAAGCGGGGTCAAATCTTTGGTCTTGCTCTTTATTTCCTTGAGGAACACGCTCTCTTCTGCCTCGTCTTTCCCGTCACTCTGATAGGTGCTGAGAATCAGCCGCTCTTTCGCGCGGGTCACACCGACGTAGCAGAGACGACGCTCTTCCTCGATGGATTCCGGGATAATCTTCCCCTGCTTGTCCACCTTCATGGACTTCGCGTGCGGGAGAAGGCCGTTTACCATACCGGTAAGGAATACCGTATGGAACTCGAGGCCCTTGGAGCGGTGGAGGGACATGAGCTGCACCTTCGCCGCGTTCTTGTCTGCCTGCTGCTCGAGGACTTTCTGGATGTGCTCGTCGAGCTTGTCGACATTCGGGAACTTCCGACACTGGCGGATGAAGGACTCAATCATCTTCTCCTTGCCGCCATCGTCAGCGCCCTTGGCCCGCTTCTTCGCCCGCTTCTTCAGGTAGTCGTAATAGTCGGTCGACGTGACGATTTCCTCGAGCATATCCCCGACCGTATAATTGTCGCTGGCGTTCATCTGCGCCAGTTTCTCAAGCGTGAGTCCGAAGTCCGAAAGGAGTTTCTCCGTCGTTGCATCCGGTGCAAGGTTGCCGGAGAACTGAGAGAGAATATCGGCGAACGAGACGTCGTACTCATTCGTGACATCCTTGATTTTCCCGAACGTCTCCTCCGTGATGCCCCGTTCCGGCGCGTTCATAATCATGTGGAACGAGTCGCCGTCTTTCGGGTGCGTAGCAAGATGGAGGTACGCAAGGAGCTCCTTGATTTCGCGGATACCGTAGAATCCCTCCGACCCCGCTACGTAGTACGGGATGTCGAGGGCCGTGAAAGCGTCCTCAAACGGGCGGCTCTGCATGTTGAGCCGGTACAGGATGGCAATATCGGAGTAGCTGACGCTCTTCTCCACTTCCACCATATACTTGATAAAATAGGCAATGACCTTCGCCTCGTCATCGCTGTCCTCCGTCGTGAGGCAGTAGATAGGCGCACCGTGGTTGCCGCGCCCTGAACGGCAGATGCCCGGATAATGAATCGTCGAATGGGCGATGACCGCCTGCGAGATATCGACAATCTCTACCGTAGAGCGGTAGTTGTCGTTGAGCTCGATGGTGCGGGCGTTCTTCCAGTCCTTCTCGAAGTTCAGGATAAAATCGACCTTCGAGGCACGCCACGAATAGATGGCCTGCCTCGCATCGCCGACAATGAAGACGTTCTTGTAGTACCCGCTCGCGAGCTGTTTGATGATGGCATACTGGGCTACGTTGGTGTCCTGAAACTCATCGACGAGGATGTATTTATACTTGTTCTGCAAGATGCCGCGCATATCCTTATCGCGTTTCAGAATCATGTACGTCTTCGTGAGCATGTCGTCGAAATCGATGACGCCGTGCTCCTTCTTCTGCGCCTCGTATGCCTTGTAGATGGTACGCAAATCCTTGACATAATCCTCATCGGCTTCGTCGGGGTCTTCGAGGCAATTGAGGTCGAGGTCATCGTTCGGCATGATGAGATAGTTCTTCTGCCATGAGATGAACGACAGGGCAACGTCCGGCTCGATGTCGCTGTTCTTCAGGTGGCATATCTGCGAGGTCGGCGACAGAATCATCTCGATGAGCTGGCGCTGCTCCTGCGGCATGATAATCTGGGGCGGCTTCTTCTCCGCACGCCGATACTTCCAGAATATCGTCTTCACGCCGAACGAGTGGAACGTGCCGAGGAATACCTGAGAGCCTTTCTCCTCGCCGACAAGCTCGATGAGGCGCCCTTTCATTTCTTCGGCTGCTTTCTTCGTGAAGGTGATGGCTAAGATGTTCTTCGGGTCGATGCCGACGTAGAGCAGCTTCGCAATGCGCTTCGTGAGGACCGACGTCTTGCCGGAGCCTGCACCTGCGGTCACGCGGCACGGCCCATCCAGATGGTCGATGGCCGCTTTCTGCTCGTCATTGACGAGCCCATAATCAAACCCCATCGGAAAACCTCCTTCCTTTCCTTCTAAGCATAGACGCAAAAGAACGAGCGCGAAATGCTCCGCGCCCGGTTCTTGCGGTCAATCCTTCCCTGCTTCCTCGCGGCCCGACAGGCTGTGGTTGATGGCTGGCTTCACCATTGCCCGCAGGCGGTCATACACGCGCATCGTGACGAGCTGCTTGAGCTCTTCCGGCTTCAAGTTCGTCGAAATCACGACCGGCTTCTTCTGGTTGTAGCGGTAGTTGATGAGGGCGTAGCAGAATCTCTCGAAGTTGCTCTTATCCGTGTCGATGATATCGACGCCGAAATCGTCGAGAATCAGCAAATCACAGTCGCAGGCATCTTCGATGACGCTGTTCGGCGTTTCCCTCTCTCTCCATGAATAAGCCGACATGTAACGGGAATACAGCGCCGATGTACCGAACATCTTCACGGAATGGTCTTGCTCCGCAAGGAGCCGCCCTAAAGCGATTTCCAGATGCGTCTTCCCGCATCCGTAATGCCCGTAGAGAAGGGCGCCAGTTCCTTTCTCCATGTACTTGTCGAAATGCTTCGCCATATCCATGATGAGCAGGTAATGCTCCTTGTTCTTTCCAGCAGGGTTATAGTTGGAGAACGATTTGTCTTTGTAGCGCTCTCCGACGCACTCCATGAAGAGCTGGAGTTTCCTCTTGGACTCCAGCGTCTTCGCGGTGGCTTCCCGCCGCAGGCTCTGCTGCTGGCGTTCCTCACGCTCGCATTTGCACATCATCTGAGTGCGCGTCCCGTCCGGGGCGACATAGAACATCAGCACTCTGCCGCACTTCGGGCAGACTCCTTCATTCACGAATGACACGATATTTTCTCCCTTTCTCTATCAGAACATCCAGTCAGCCGCGGACTCATCAGCAATCAGCGGCGCATCTGCCGTAGGGACTCTGCTCGGCGAATCTTCCTGCACTTCGCTTGCCGCATCGTCCTCAGAGTCGTCCGACAGCAGGCCCTGCTCGTACTTCTCCCAGAAATGCTCGTCTTCAATCCACGAGGCATCGGTGACATCCAGCGGGTCTTTCTTCGGACGCTTGTTCGCCTTCTTGGCGGGCTTCGCTTCTTTTGCCTTGTCCTGCACAGGCGTCTTCGTTGCTTCCGAAGCGGCCGTCTTCTTCTCTTCCGGCTTGTCCGCTGGCTCGTTTATCGTCTTGGCGAGGTCAAGCAGGAAATCCGGCAGCTCTTCCTTCTTGTCGGACGGTTCCGAAGGGCTTGCTGCTTTCTCTTTCTCTTCCTTGGCCTTCTGCTCCTCTGCGTAGACTTCCGCGCGCGGGCGCATGACCATCTCCCCATTCACGATGGTCGGAATCAGCTCTTCGTTGCTCTTCTTCTCCATCTCCAGAGCGTCCTGCTGAGCTTTCTTGATGTCCTCCATCGTCGCATCCTCAAATTCCCGCTTCGAGGTCTCTTCTTTCTCGAGCGTGCCGCTATGGACATTGACATAGTATTTGTTCTCTTCCTCGCGGTTCAGGAAATCGCGGAACGGGCGCGTCTCAGGGTCGAGGAACGTGTCAGCGCGCTTGATGTAGCGTGTCTCCGTGTTGCGGCTCTGGCAGTCACCGGCATACTCGATAGCCGCCTGCTGGAGCTGCTCCGGCGTGTACTCGCCGCCCTTCAGGATTTCGATGTAGTTCTTCTCGGCAATCTCCTTGCCCTCTTTGCGCGGATAGGTGAGCCAGAACGTATTGAACTTGGAGGCGTACTTCTCCTTGAGCTTCTTGAACTCGTCCTCCTGCGAGACTGCTTCCTCTTCTGCCTCAACGAACTCGAGGACGCGCTTCTGCGCGCCGAAGAAGGAACTGCCGTTCATGATGTACTGCTTCTCCGTCCCGTTCTTCTTGCACTGGTACAGATATTTATCGAGCGCCTTACTCGCGACAGAGAACGTAATCTCGCCGTTCTTGAGCATCTTGAAGTAGCCGTCATGGGCGGCCTTCTTGCCTTCCTTGCGCGGATACTTCGCCCAGAGGGATTCGAACTCCTTCTCGTGCTGCTCCTTCACCGGGTCGGGCGCTTTCTCTTTCTTCTTCTCTGCCTTCGGCTCTTCCGGCTTCGCTTCGGCCTTCTTTTCTGCCTTCACTTCCGGCTCCGGAGCAGGCGCCTCTGCTGGCGTATCTTCCTCAGCCGCAGGAGCAGGGGCGACCGCCGATTCAGCACTGGCCGTTTCCCCACGAAAAAGCTCCACCGAGCCCTCTGGCTTGGCCTTCTTGTGCTTGATTGTTCCTATATATTCCGGCACCTCTTTCGAGAGCGCTTCCTTGACCCACGGGTTCTCGTCCATCATCACCACAGCATCTTCCGGGGCATAGGCGCAGAGCCATTCTTTCGTCGTCGCAAAAACGCCGGACGCAGGGATATGGATGAACGCATCGAGCGTGCGTGCTACCGCATTGCGGCCGCAGATATCACGCGTCGGCTTCTCCGTGAAGCGGTTGAAGCCTGCAATCGCGACCATGGACTGCGACTGGTCGTAGGCAATCAGTTTCTTCTCAATCAGGCCCTTGATGGCCGTCTCGACCTTGAACTTCGTGAGCCCGAGGTCTGCCATGATATACGCCGTCGGGATATGGTAGTATCCCCAATCGTTCGTGAGGTGCTGGCAGGATACCAGATACCCGAACACATATTTCTCTACCTCATTCAGTTTGTCAAGCATCCATACATAGTTGCGCATGGTGAATCCCCTTTCTTGCCTGCGGCTTCGTTCTTTCGTTCTGATGCTTCCAGTATAGACGATTCCTTCCGTTGAGGAGCAAATCCGGAACAGGAAGCGAAAAAAATACCGAAACGGCGCCTCTTGCTTGCTATACTTCGGTTGAAATCATAAGTATCGCAGCGGGCACGCGCCTTGGCTGCTTCGGTAACGTCATCTATCAAGATATAGCAACGATTTTTCATCTGAAGGGGGAAAGCGGAAAATTTTCCGCGGAAATTTCTATGAATATTACTTTAGTGAACGCAGACAGCATCTTCTGGGAGGCAGACCGCAACATCCGGCTCGTGAACTTCGACCGCATTCTTGCGGATGTGTATACCATCTGCCAGCCGGACCAGCTCTATTTCATCGGCGGACTCGACAAGAAAGACCCGTTCAACGAGTCCATGCGCGACATCATCCTGCGCCAGCAGGAATACGCGAAGGATGCGGGCATCAAGGTTGTCCCAGTCTCGTCCATCACGAAATTCGACGAGAAGCACAATCCCGACCTGATTCTCATCGACCTGATGTATCGCGGCGTCCTGATGCAGCGCGACTTCAAGACCATCGATTTCACTGTCGTCACCGCCGACCTTTCCTCGATGCGCTCAGCGCATTTCCTCGCGCATAAGGGCCTCATCAATCCGGTGAACTTCTTCCTCTCGGACACGCTCCTTGATGCGCCGGACTTGCAGAAGCAGGATATCGTCCTCTGCTCGTCCATCCCGCTCCGCGCATCGAACCGCACGGTCGAAGACCGTATCGCCATCCAGACCATCATGGATACCATCAAGAGCGGTATCAAGGAGGACTTCGTCTTCCGCAATCCGATGTCCATCCTGCAGAAGAAGATTGCGCGCGCGGCTTCCATTCGTCCGACGATGGCCCGCCCGCTCGTCCTGTCCCTCATCCATCATGGCGTGCTCACGCGGCAGGAATTCACGGACAACGAAGGGAAGAAACGTGTCGGCATTGTGCTCGGCGACAAGCCACTTGAGGAAGCGCTTGCGGAGAGTTGCTGAGAAATATTGCACAGAATCGGCATTTGTAGTAAAATACAGAAAGCAGACAATAGAAGAACCGCTTGAAAAGCATCTTTGAAATGGTAGCCCAAAGATGCTTTTCGTTTGCCCATTTTTGGCATACGAACGAACAGAAAGTGCGTATTTTGGGCAAAAAATCGAATTCGCTTGGCGAAAATCGGCATGCGAACGAAAATGTGCCTTGAGAAAGATAAATGGATTTGCTTGACAAAACCGCCAATAAAATATATCCTTTGAGTAAAAAGGTATGGAAGTCGCCCCGGTTAAGCGCGAAGCTAAAAAATCGAGCAGGACTCTTGCTTACAAACAAAAAAAAGGGACAGTAATTGCTACTGTCTCTTTTTTGCATTCCTCAGAAAATCATGTCGTCGTTGGATGAGAAGTTGTCGGGCGGCTCGATGGTATCGGACGCAGCCCAATCATCTTCTGCCGAAGAATCATCCGTATAAGACTCTTCTTCATGGGTCTCTTTCGGCGCGGGCTGAGGAGCCGGTTCTTCCGACCAGTTCTCCTCTGCTTCTGGCGGAACTTCGCCGTGCGACTGCGGCGGCGTAACAGTCTGGTCGTTCTTCCACCAGACGTTATCCTTCGTAAGCATCGCATTGACGGCGGCGGCTCCGGCAACACCAGCGCCAACAGCAACCGCTTCGGCAGTGAACTGCTGATTCTGGCGATACACTTGCTCGGCATACGGCAGATGCGTCGCCTTCGGGAGGATATCCTCTGTCGTGACGGCATCTGAGGCTTCTTCCGCGGTGGAATCTTTCTTGAAGGTCTTGAAAGACTTCTTGTGGAACTCCTTCTCGGCCTTCTCCTCTTTCTCCTTGCGGCCCGAAGTCGAGATGACCTCTTCGGTCTCCTCATCAGGATGTGCCGCAAATGCGTACATCCCAGCGAGGAGGAACGGGACAAGGAGCGTGATGTTGATGCCAGCCACCGAAAAGAAGCTGACATCCATCATCTCGAGCACTGCAACGACGATGCTCGAAAGAAAGAACAACCACGCGGCATTGATTAAATAGTTTGAACTTGGCATAGCAACCATTCCTTTCTGAAAAACAAACTACTATCTCTTCGAAAAATACCCAAAATACGCAACAAAAAAAGCGGCAGATGTCTGCCGCTTTCCGTATATCACCACACGAGCCAATCTCGAACCATCTCGAGCTCTGATTCCGGCTCCCAGTCCTCTCCTGCCTTGCAGAGCCAGCACCGGTCGATGCCGAGCCCTTTGACGCGGGTGAAGAACAGGCCCGTCGCTTCGCGCTTCGTCTTCCCGTAGCACACGTAGATTCTATCGTGCGTATTCTTTTCATAAATGAATGCCATATATCTCATTTTTCCAGTAACCCTTTCTGCACGGTCGCACTCTGGCGGCTGACAATCTCCATCGCAATGAGGCTCATTGCGGTCGTCAAGGAAAGCAGGTGCGCGTCTGCCCCCGCCTGCTCGACGGAATATTTCTGCATGGCGGCTGCGAGCAGGTGCTCGAGTTGCCGGTCTGAAAGCTGCGAGAACTCAGACACGACGTTCATGTTCCCGCCGATGACCTCGATATAATCATGAATCTCTTTGCTAACTAACATTCTGGCAAATTCCTTTCGTCATCTCGTGAAATCCGTATTGAAGTCGGCATCGGTGACAACCGGTTTCTGAAATCCCTTGTACCGATACTCCTTGATGAGCTGTTCGCGGAGCTCCCGCTCTTCCTCTTCGCTCAATCCGACTGGCGCATTCTCCTGCCGGATGGTGCGGATTTCCTCTTCGGATACCTCCGTCGGGATGCCGCTCGTCGTCAATACGACTGCCGCCCCGCTCGTCGTGCGCAATAAGTTCCACACCTTCGCGGTAAGGATGCACTTCACGAAGACGTAGCGGGAGAAGTCGCCTTTCAGCTTCCGAATCTTCCCGTCTTTCTTCACGTACTGCATCGGGATGTAGCACTCCTTGATATACGGCGCAAGCCCGAGCCCGTCCACGGACTCTTTTAGGTTGCGGATGTAGGATTCTTCGCAGTTGAACAGCGTCGTGACCGTATACCATGCGTAATCCCGCTTGACGCAGCTCAAATCTACGTTGGCTAGTAAGTTTCTAGTAGGCATAAAAAAAGAAGCCCTCCTCGTCGGCGCAGTCTGCGCCGTTTTTGTCGTTTTCCGTTCTGAACAAA
>Ga0310695_10007213_pt1 | contig 17862 bp, 13 predicted proteins | sample RumenRJG_04DNA_FD_203882 | JGI IMG/M metagenome (GOLD analysis project Ga0310695, IMG submission 203882) | Bovine rumen microbial communities from Lethbridge, Alberta, Canada - RJG_04 (v2) (version 2) | ecosystem: Host-associated > Mammals > Digestive system > Stomach > Rumen | place: Canada...
TAGCAGCCCGTCCGGAAGTCCGGCGCATTCAGGGCAGGAAACAGCACATAGCAGCCCATCTGAAAGATTGTGTACATCCAAGTATTTGCGTGAATACTTTGCAAATAGAACTGGAAAGACGGAAAAAACTGAAAAGACGGAAAAACGGTATCTATTTTAAAAATGGGCGCGTTTGTACACGCCCGGGATAAGGAGGGTTTTATGGCAAAATATGTAATGGCACTTGATGCAGGCACGACCAGTAACCGCTGTATCCTTTTTAATGAAAAGGGTGAGATCTGCAGCATGGCGCAGAAGGAATTCACACAGTACTTCCCTGCTCCCGGCTGGGTGGAACACGATGCAAATGAGATCTGGCAGACACAGCTCTCTGTTGCACGTCAGGCAATGCAGAAGGTCGGCGCAACCTATCAGGACATCGCTGCCATCGGTATCACCAACCAGAGAGAGACCGTCATCGTATGGGACCGCAAGACCGGACAGCCCGTCTATCACGCAATCGTGTGGCAGTGCCGCAGAACCGCTGATATGAAGGATGAGCTCATGACCAAGTATCCTGATATCGCGGACAGCGCATATCACAAAACCGGTCTGGTCTTCGACCCTTATTTCTCAGGCACCAAGCTTCGCTGGATCCTCAACAATGTTGAAGGAATCCGCGAGAAAGCCGAGGCGGGCGAGCTTGCATTCGGTACTGTTGACACCTGGCTGGTCTACAAGCTGACCAAGGGCAAAGTACATGTGACAGATTATTCCAACGCCTCCAGAACTCTGCTGTTCAACATCAATACTCTGGAGTGGGATGATGAGCTCTGCGAGAGACTGGAAGTTCCCAAGTGCATGCTTCCCGAAGCAAAGCCTTCCAGCTGTGTCTACGGCGAGTCCGACCCCGAATTCTTCGGCGGCCCGATCCCGATTGCCGGTATCGCTGGCGACCAGCAGGCGGCTCTGTTCGGACAGACCTGCTACAAACCCGGCGATGCAAAGAACACCTACGGCACCGGCTGCTTCATGCTGATGAACATCGGCGAGAAGCCCATGTATCCCAACAACGGCCTGCTGACCACCATCGCATGGGGCCTCGACGGCAAGGTCGAGTACGCTCTGGAAGGTTCTGTCTTCGTAGCCGGCGCTGCTATTCAGTGGCTGCGCGATGAGCTCAAGGTTGTGGATCAGTCTCCGGATTCCGAATACTTCGCAACCCGCGTGGAAGATACAAACGGCTGCTATGTCGTCCCTGCATTCACCGGCCTGGGCGCTCCTTACTGGGATCCTTATGCACGCGGCGCGATCATGGGTCTGACCCGCGGTGTCAACAAGTATCACCTTATCCGCGCGACTCTTGAGTCCCTGGCATTCCAGACCTATGATGTTCTGGCAGCCATGGAAGAAGGGTCTGGCGTCAAGCTCAGCTCCCTGAAGGTCGACGGCGGCGCCTGCAAGAACAACTTCCTCATGCAGTTCCAGTCCGACCTGATCAACACACCTGTTCAGCGTCCCGAGTGCGTCGAGACAACCGCTATGGGCGCTTCCTATCTGGCAGGTCTTGCAGTGGGCTTCTGGGCAGATAAGCAGGATGTCATCAAGAACTGGGCGCTCGACAAAGTATTCGAGCCCGCCATGGATCAGGCTACAAGAGAAGAAGAGCTCAAGGGCTGGAAGAAAGCTGTCAATGCTTCTCTCGGCTGGGCAAAAGAGTAAATAAAACTTTCGATACAGTTTTTTTACTCCGGCATGCCGGGTAAAAATAAGTGCCCGGGAAGTCCTGGAAATACCCGGGTGCTTTGGAGCTATTGTTCCGGAAATATGATTCCGGAAATAATGTTTCGGAAAAACAATGAAGAAACTGTTTAATTGTTAAATGTTTATTGTAACAGGCGCCGGGTCTGCCCGGTCCGGCGCCTTATCCTAAAAGGGGGTTTATCATGAGTGGAATGAGTATTCTTATTTGCGAACTGGTCGGCACAGCACTTCTCGTCCTTCTGGGCGACGGCGTGTGCATGAACATCAACCTGAATAAGTCCGGTCAGAAAGGCGGCGGCGCCTGCCTGTGCGGCATTGGCTGGGGTCTTGCAGTCATGGTTCCCGCGTTTATCTTCGGCAAAGCAACCGGCGCGCACTTCAACCCTTCTGTTACAATCGCTCTTGCAGTAAACGGCTCTGTCTCATGGGGAGTAGTTCCCTTCTATATCATCGGCGAGATGCTCGGCGGTTTCATCGGTGCTGCCATCCTTACAGCGATGTATCACGATCATCTGGCAGCTACACCTGAAAATGATGTCAAGCGCGGCTGCTACTGCACAGCTCCTTCCATCCGCAACACCGGAATGAACTTCCTGTCCGAGTTCATCGACACATTTGTCCTGATGTTCGCGATCCTGGGCATCGGCCAGACTGTAGCTGGTGACACTGGCCTCAACTTTGTCTTCGTATGGGCTATCATCACTGCCATCGGCATGTCCTTCGGCGGTGTGACCGGTTATGCAATGAACGCGGCCAGAGACCTGAGCCCTCGTATTGCCTTCTATCTCTTCTGCCCCGGCGAGAATAAAGACGCTGACTGGGGTTATGCATGGATTCCTGTGATCGCTCCCATCTGCGGCGCAGTCGTGGCAGCAATCGTTTACGGCGTGATGCCTTTCCCTGCATAATAAGAGAGCAGGCGTCACCCATTATTTGTCCGGAAGAAATTATTCCGGCAGAAAAATACTCTGTCAGCGCCGGATGTATATACGGCTTTGCTTCTGACAGCAGACAGCAATAATTGATTATTATCAGCAACGGCATGCCGCGGCCTGTTACGGGAAGTATCAGGCGTGGCAGACAGATTCAGGTATGATCCGATTTTGTCTTGTCTTCGAACTAATATTTTAAATATTAATCATTGCGGAGATGGAGTCGGGCAATAGAGGAGGTCATTGTGATAACGGCCCTGTTGTCTGACTCCGTTTCTGTTTCCGACATTGATCCTTGGTAACTTTCAGGAGGAATCTACTTATGTATGATGTGATTATTATCGGCGCAGGCGTCACGGGGAGTGCCGTAGCACGTGAACTTTCCCGCTACAAACTGAACGTCTGTGTGCTCGACAAGGAAGAGGATGTCTGCTGCGGCACATCCAAGGCCAACAGCGCTATAATCCATGCCGGATTTGACGCGGCTGAGGGATCTCTCATGGCCCGCTTCAATGTGCGCGGCAATGAGATGATGGACCAGCTTGCGGCTGATCTGGATATTCCGTTCAAAAGAAACGGAGCCATGGTCGTGTGTATTCACGAGTCCGAAAAGGACGGTCTCAAAGATCTGTATGACAGGGGCGTTGCCAACGGAGTCAAGGGCCTTCAGATCCTGAACCGCGAAGAAGCTCTTGAAAAAGAGCCCAATCTCTCCGAGAAGGTAGTGGCAGCTCTCTATGCGCCGACCAGCGGAATCGTTTGTCCTTTCATGCTCAATATCGCCATGGCGGAAAACGCATGCGTGAACGGTGTGGAATTCTTCTTCAACACTGAAGTCGAGAAGCTCACTCCCGCCACATGCGATAAATGCGGTAAGCCCATCTGGAAGATCCGCACCAATAACGGCGAGTACAAAGCAAAATATGTCATCAACGCGGCGGGTGTGTACGCGGATTATTTCCACAATATGGTCTCCGAAAAGAAGATCCATATCACCCCCAGACGAGGCGACTATTGCCTTCTGGACAAGACTGTCGGCGGTCATGTCAGCCACACCATTTTCCCGCAGCCCACAAAGCTGGGTAAGGGCGTACTGGTCTCCCCGACTGTCCACGGCAACCTGATCGTAGGTCCCACTGCGATCGATATTGAAGACAAAGAGTCCAACGCAACAACAGCAGAAGGCATCAATGACCTGATCTCCAAGGCTGGCGACCATGTCCGCAACCTGCCTATCCGTCAGGTGATCACATCCTTCGCAGGCCTCCGCGCCCACGAAGACGGCCATGAGTTCATCATCGGCGAGGTCGAGGACGCTCCTCACTTCATCGACTGTGCAGGTATCGAATCCCCCGGCCTGACATCCTCTCCCGCGATCGGCGAGTTTGTCGCCCAGATGATGAAGGAGAAGATGGGACTGGAGGAGAAGGAGAACTGGGTCGGAACCAGAAAGGGTATTCTGAATCCCTCCGATCTCTCCATCGAAGAGCGCAATGAGCTGATCAAAAAAGATCCCGCTTACGGCCGCATTATCTGCCGCTGCGAGATGGTCACCGAGGGCGAGATCATCGACGCGATCCATCGTCCGCTCGGAGCCCGTTCTCTGGACGGCGTCAAGCGCAGAACCAGAGCCGGAATGGGCAGATGCCAGGCTGGATTCTGCTCACCCCGCACAATGGAAATCATCAACAGAGAGCTTGGAATCCCCATGGAGAAGATTACCAAACTGGGCGGAGATTCCAGGATGGTCCTTGAGAGAACGAAAGGAGGTGTGCAGTAATGGCAGGCATGATTTCCTATGATATCGTGATCGTCGGCGGCGGCCCTGCCGGCCTTGCTGCTGCGGTTTCCGCGAAAAAAGCTGGTACAGACAGCATTCTCATCATCGAGCGTGACAAGGAGCTGGGCGGTATCCTGAACCAGTGCATCCACAATGGTTTCGGTCTCCACACATTCAAAGAAGAGCTGACCGGCCCCGAATACGCATATCGCTTTATCGAACAGGTCTATGACCTGGGCATCGAATACAAACTGGACACCATGGTCATGGATATCTCCCACGACAAGGTCGTCACAGCCATGAACCGCACTGAGGGCATGTTCCAGATCCAGGCGGGAGCTGTTATCCTGGCAATGGGCTGCCGCGAGAGGCCCAGAGGCGCCCTGAACATTCCCGGCTATCGTCCCGCAGGCATCTACAGCGCGGGCACGGCACAGCGCCTGGTCAATATGGAAGGCTATATGCCCGGACGTGAGGTCGTCATCCTGGGTTCCGGTGATATCGGCCTGATCATGGCCCGCCGCATGACTTTTGAGGGCGCGATCGTCAAGGTCGTGGCTGAGCTCATGCCTTTCTCCGGCGGTCTGAAGAGAAATATCGTACAGTGTCTGGATGACTACGGCATCCCGCTCAAACTCTCCCACACGATCGTGGACATCGAGGGCAAGGAGCGCGTCTCCGCGGTCACCATCGCGGAAGTCGGCCCTGACATGAAGCCCATTCCCGGAACGGAAGAGCGCTATACCTGCGATACACTCCTTCTTTCCACAGGTCTGATCCCTGAGAATGAACTTTCCCGCGGAGCAGGAGTCGCCATGAATCCCGTCACAAACGGCCCTGCCGTCAACGAGATCCTAGAGACCAGCATTCCCGGCGTTTTCGCCTGCGGTAATGTCCTTCATGTCCATGACCTCGTGGACTATGTCTCTGAGGAGGCAACCCGCGCCGGCGCGAATGCCGCCGCCTATGTCCAGAGCGGCTGCAAAGACGCCAAAGAGGGAGAGGATATCAAACTGGTTGCCACCGAAGGCGCCCGCTACACTGTCCCCGGAACCATCAATGTCTCCCGCATGGAGGACAACCTCACCGTGCGCTTCCGCGTCGGAGCGGTCTTCAAGGACAGCTACGTCAGCGTCTACTTCGATGACGAAAGGGTCCAGCACCGCAAAAAGAGAATCATGGCACCCGGCGAGATGGAGCAGGTCATCATCCAGAAGAAGAAACTGCAGGAGCGCCCCGACCTCAAGACAATCACCATCAAGATCGAGGCTGATTGATCACAACAGGGGACAGGTGCCGTGTGAAAGCATCCGATACAGCATCAAATACTGAAACAGATACAGTATCCGATATACTTCATCAGATGCTGCATCAGTATCTGACAGAGCATCATAAACTGTAGCAGATGCCCGCGGTGCCCTGGACGAAGACGCAGCGGGAGGCAGAAACGGCCTTGACCGCCTCCTCCCGGCCTATATAAAGCAGGAGAATATTGATTATGGAAAAAAGAAATCTGACCTGTATCGGCTGCCCTATGGGCTGCCAGATCACAGTGGAATTTGAGGGCGAAGAAGTCTTCAGCGTCACAGGCAATACCTGTGCGATCGGCGACAAATATGCCCGCCAGGAAGTGACGCATCCCGAGCGCACAGTTACATCGACCGTCATTGTCACCGGCGGCGATAAAGAGCGCTGCAGCGTTAAGACAAAAGGAAATATTCCTAAAGAGAAGATCTTCGCATGCATGGACGCGATCAACCACACCAAAGTCGCTGCCCCGGTCCGGATCGGAGACATCGTGATCAAAGATGTCTGCGGGACAGGAGTGGACGTTGTGGCGACTAAAAATGTAGATGCCGCCTGAAGACAGGGATGAAGGGTGTACCGTTACCCATGAAGGGTGTACTGTTACCCATGAAGGGTATACTATTACCCATGAAGGGTGTACTGTTACCCATGAAGGGTATACTATTACCCATGAAGGGTATACTATTACCCATGAAAGCTCACGGATACTAATTCAGAGTTATGGTTATCCATAAAGAGTAATAGCAATCCATTAAGAGTGATGCTGCTTAATCAAGAGTTATGGTCACGCATTGACCAGCCGGATCCGGAAAGAGACGATGACAGACTCACCAGGTGCCGGTTGCGGGCCTGAATCCGTGATTTCATGGTATTTGCCTGCAAGTGAGTCCTGTCATCTCTGAAAAACCGGATCAATAACAGAAGGCAGAGCGCAGCCCCGTTTCTTTTTGACGGGGCTGCGCTTTTTTTGTTGCGGCTTTTTCATTTTTCCGTTGAAATTTTTCGTTTCCATGTTCCGGATGCCAGCCATTTTTCGTTTCCATGTTCCAGATGCCAGCCATTTTTCGTTTCCATGTTCCAGATTGACACCGGAAAGGTGTGCCGATATGATTTTTGTAATAAAAAATATTGAATCTATCCGACTATACCGGTGAAGCACGGAAATCGATTTTTTTGTAATGCGCGTTTTCCCTATGCGCTTTTTTGCAGTGCCCGGATGTGCCGGGGCAGGACAGGGGAACAGCACGGAAGCGGACTTGATTCCGGTCTGCATAACTTTTTACCACATTGCAGGATGTCAGGACTGGCAGGAACGATGATAAAAGAAAAAAACGGAAAAACTGAAGAAAAAATAATTTTTCATATTGATGTGAATTCAGCCTTTTTGTCCTGGTCCGCAGTGAAGAGACTTCGTGAAGAGCCGGGCAGCGTCGATCTGCGTACAATTCCTGCGGTCGTCGGCGGAGATCAGACCAAAAGACACGGAATCGTGACTGCAAAGTCTTTGCCGGCTAAAAAGTACGGGATCCGCACGGCCGAGACCATTGCCTCCGCAGTTCAGAAATGTCCCGGGCTGGTGATCATCCCTTCTGACTTTCAGACCTACAGGGAGTATTCCCGCGGCTTTTTGACAATTCTGAGGAAATACACACCTCTGGTCGAGCAGGCTTCGATCGATGAGGCATATATGGATGCCACGGAATTGTGCCGGCGGCGAACTGAAATGAGCAGGGGAGGGGAGCCGCTGCGGCATCGTGAGACTGCGAAGCAGCTGGCCGGGGAGATTCGGCAGAGAATATTCGGGGAACTCGGATTTACGGTAAATGTGGGTATTTCCTCGAACCGACTGCTGGCAAAAATGGCCAGTGATTTTGAAAAGCCAGACAGGACCCACACTCTTTTTCCGGAGGAGGTTCCGCAGAAGATGTGGCCGCTTCCGATTGGTGAACTGTACGGCTGCGGAAGCAGAACCAGCCAGAGGCTGCTCACCCTGGGAATCAGGACGATCGGGGATGCGGCAAGGATCCCGGTGGAGGTTCTGATCGACCACCTGGGGGAAAAGAGTGGAAAATATATTCACAACGCGGCAAACGGGATCGGAAGAGCGGCAGTCTCTCCGGTGAGGGAGGACGCAAAAAGCTACTCGAATGAGTGGACGACATCCAGTGATATCACCCAGGAGACTTATGAGGCCGAGTTTATGCCCCTGCTGCAGCATCTCTGTGACAAGGTGGCCGGGAGGCTGCAGAGAGACGGGGTGTACGGAAAAACGGTTGTTGTCACGGTAAAGACGGACGATTTCCGGCGAAGGTCGGCGCAGAGACAGCTGGCTGATGCATCCAACAGGACAGAAGTCCTGTTTCAGGCGGCAGCCGGGCTTGCGGATAAACTGCTTCTGGGGGAAAAAGGTCTGTTTGCGGAAGGTGCCGGAGTCCGTCTGGTCGGGGCAGGCGTCACCGATCTCGACGACGGAGCATACCGCCAGATGAGCCTGCTGGATTGGGAACCTGAGGACCTTCAGGCAGACTGGAAAGAGCCGGGAAAACTGAAAGATCAGGAAGATCGGAGAGATCAGAAAAAACAAAAAGAACAGGGGAAGCGGAAAAACCAGAAGGAACAAGAAAAACAGAAAGATCAGCCCGCCTCTCAACCTGACCGGGCTGCCCGGCTTCGCGAGATGGAGACCATGATTAACAGACGTTTCGGGGACGGGGCAGTACACCGCGGCGCAGTTTCATCCAAACAGACCGGGAAGAAATCCGGAAGAAGCAGACCGGAAAGAAGTCAGACAGCAACAGACCGGGAAGAAATCCCGGAAGAAGCAGACCGGAAAGAAGTCAGACAGCAACAGACCGGACAGAACCCGAAGGCAGGAAACGGGAAAGAACCCGGGAGCAGGAACGTAAAAAGTAGAAAAGATATGACTTGAGTGCAGAGAGTGTGAAAGGGGCAGGCTGAAAAACAGCCTGCCCCTGAAATTGTTTTGTAAGGACTGTTTTGTGAGGATTCTTTTTATAATCCTTTTGATGATTCTGTGATAATAATTCTGCTGTCCGGAGAAAGCAGAAAGCGTCCTGACTGTCAGATTCAGATAAAAGCAGGCTCACATTCTTACACGCTCGATAAATTCCCTGTTGAAGTCAATGCGGAGCGCTCCGGGTACCATCTCCAGTTCGAAATGTCTGCCAGGCAGCGGCTCTCCGTCGATATTGGCCTTGAACTCATCGGCGGCGGTGATCCTTATTTTTTTTGTCTTTAAAAATTTTACAGACGGATTATTCAGATGGCCTGCGTTTTTCATGGACAGAATAAGCTTTGCGATTTTCAGTCTGCTGAGGTTCCTGACCAGAAAAACCTCCATGGTTCCGTCGTCGAGCCGGCTCTCGGGAGATACATTGTAACCGCATCCGTAGTACTGGCTGTTGGCCGCGATAATGGTTGTAAAACGGCGCTTCTCCGTCCTGCCTTCGTATTGGACCTTGAGCAGCCGTCCCTTTTTATGGTTTAGAAAATGATAGAGTACGCCCGCGTTGAAGCGCATTTTGCGGGGTATGAAGCGGTTGTGGATGAAGGTGTCATCGTTGGCTATATCCGCGTCGATTCCGAAACAGACCACATTGACGCAGTAGCGGTCGTTGACCCGTATGAGATCGATGTCGTGGATGCCGTCCTCCATGTCGTTCATGCAGGTGCGGGCAAAGTCGTTTCCCGTGCCGGCGGGAATGAAAGCGAGAATATTTTTTGTGCCGACAAGGTCATTGAGCAGGCGGTTGATCGAGCCGTCTCCGCCGATGGCCGTGATGATATATTCTGTGTCCTGAAAGCGTGACATGACGGCGCCCGCCTCTTCGGGAGTCTCATTGACAATGATCTCGTAGTCCCGGCCATACTCATCCGAGACTTCTTTCAGTCTCCGGATCATTTCATCTGTATTTTCTTTCAGGTTGAATTTATTGACCAGATAGACATAGTGATGCATGGGGATCTCCTGTCATTGTATTATGCGCTTGGGATACGGTTCGGTTTATTTCTCCTCCACGACCTGGAAGATGTAGAATTTCAAATAATAGGACTCCTCCGAAGCCCAGAGGATGGGGTGATCGGGTGCCTGGGTGCGGAATTCGATCTGGCGCAGGCGCTTATGGGCGTCTTTTGCAGCCTTTGCGATGGTATCACGGAAGAGATCAGGGTCCATGAAATGCGAACAGGAGCAGGTGGCCAGGAAGCCTCCGTCCCTGACCAGGCGCAGGCCGCGCTGATTGATCTCGCGGTAGCCACGCACGGCAGCTTTGATGGAGTTGCGGGATTTTGTGAAAGCGGGAGGATCCAGGATGACGACATCGTAGAGTTCCCCCTTTTTGTGGAGATCCGGAAGCAGGTCAAAAATATCCGCGCACAGATACTGCAGGCGTGTGCCGGCCCCGTTGACCAGCCAGCGGGAAGCGGAGGCTTCTGCCTGAGCCAAAGCGGTGGCTTTGGATTCCTGAGTAGAAGCCGGAGTGCCGGATTCCTGATTAGAAGCCGGAATGGCGGATTTCTGAACTGAAGCTGGTTTAATGGATTCCTGAGGTAAAACAGGGACATCGGATTCCTGCAGGGGGGATTCAGGTACAAATCCGTTCAGCCCGGCATTTTGTGCTGCCTGTTCGATGGCGAGTTCAGAGGCGTCGACGCTGGTGACCTCGGCTGCTCCGGCAAGGGCTGCATTGAGACCGAAGGAGCCTGTGTGTGTAAAGCAGTCCAGAACCCGGGCCCCCGGGCAGAGCCGGGCGATCGCGCGCCTGTTTTCTTTCTGGTCCAGGAAGAAGCCTGTCTTCTGTCCGTTTTCGACGTCAACCATATAGCGCACACCGTTTTCTGTGATCGGAACCAGTGTGTCAAAAGGCTGGCCGATGAAACCCTTGACCCGGGGAAGCCCTTCTTTTTCGCGCACCTTGGCGTCACTGCGCTCATAGATTCCGCGGATCTTGATCCCGTCTTCAGCAAGCACTTTCTTGAGAGCGGAGAGGATCATGGGCTTGAGCCGGTCAATCCCCAGAGCCAGAGACTCCACGACCAGCACGTCTTCATATTTATCGATGGTGATTCCGGGCAGAAAATCAGCTTCCCCGAAGATCACACGGCAGGAAGAGGTGTCGATCACTTTCTTCCTGTATTCCCATGCGCAGCGCACGCGTTCCTCCAAAAACGCGGGGGTGATGCGCTGGTCTTTTTTTCTGCTCAGCATGCGGATCATGATTGTGGAAGCCCGGTTGATAAAGCCCCATCCGAGAAAATATCCGTCAAAATCTTCCACTGCCAGAATATCTCCATCTTCCGGATTTCCGTCTATGCGGTCAATTTCATTGTCATAAATCCAGAGACCGCCTGCCTTAAAAGAGCGGGCACCGCCTTTTTTTACTCTGGCACAAGCGCTGCTGGCAAGATTTGTATTTTCATTTATTTCTTTCCTGATGTCTGTCATCGGATCATTCCTCCTGTCTGGTCTTTAGACTTATCAATCATAATTCAGATTCAGGTATTTTGGCAAGCTTGAAGGGAACAGGGAGGGGACAGGGGACGGTTCTTGTTACTTTTCAGACCGGCACGAAATTCGAGGCGTTTTTCGCGACAATGCGAAGCAGTGTTTTTTCGCGAAAAACCCGAGTTTTTACGACGAAAATCCCATCGCGCAGCGATTTGGAATGGGATTTTCGCCGCTTACTGTACACGCCCTTCGAGAGGGCGTGTACAGTAACCGGTTCTTTGTCTCCTCTTGCGCGCGGAGGAGACGAAGAACCGTTTCTTTTTTTTCTCTTTTAAGGTTCATCAAAGGTTAACACACCATAATAGGCCTGTGAGGTATCTGTAAGCCATAAGGCGCAGTACCGGATGAGGCAGAGATAATGCTGCCCATACCATGACTTTGGCAGACAGTGACGCTTATGCCGGGCATCTGTAAATGCCAGTCTTTAACAGGAGGTTATGTGGTGAGAGGAAAAATCATTTCCTGTTTTGCTGCGGGGACATTCAGTGTGTGCCTGCTTTACAGCAGTATATCCCAGGCCCTGAGAGGACAAAGTCCTGCCGCACAGGCAGCAGAAGCCTGGCAGATTGCACCGGCTGCGATTGTCGCAAACGCGGATACAGAGGAGATTCAAGAGGAAAAAACAGAGGAGATTCAAGAGGAAACAACAGGGGAGCAGCCGTTTCCTCAGGAAAACAACATATACGGACAGGACAGCAGCAATGAAGAAACATTCCCTGACGTGCAGCCTTCCCAGGAGGGCAGGCGTGGCAAAGGCGGCGGACGGCACTGCAGACGGAATAAGGATTTAGCTCCGGATAACAATGAAAATACTGATTCATATTTCCCAAACGGCAATACTCAGTTTGAAGAGGAAGAAGGGTTAGAAGAGGATTCCGCGCTGAAAGAAAGTCCCGCAAGTGCAATTGCACAGTAGCAGGAAGAATCTTCCGGAGATGTGCCTGCACTGCAGCAGCAGGAAGAACCATCCGAAGGTGTGCCCGCCCTGCAGCAGCAGGAAGAGCCTTCCGGCGATGTTCCCACCCTGCAGCAGTTCTTATCCATGCTGCGCTGCGGCGGCTGCCATCGTAACTGCATCCTGCTTTCTCCCCGATGCATGAAAGGCCGTTCCAAGGCAGAGAATGCAACTATTGAATATCAACAAACCTATGGGAGCTGAAATGATGAAAAAATTGAACGAAGAAATCTGCTCAGCCCTGGAGCGGGCAGGGCGTGAACACTGCGGCTTTACGGAAGTGGACTGGTTTCTTGACAGGCTGGAAGACTCTTTCAGCGCAAAGACATTGAAACAGGAAAAACCTTCCCTGATTGTTCTGGGTGAAGATTTTCCCCAGGAACTGGCAATGGCACTGTCGGATCATACACGTTTTATCCTTGGAGGAAGCCTGGAGACAACTCACTGGTCAGACGCCCTGCTCCCCAGGGACGCGGACCCGGTCAGCCGCTCCGCCTGCGGATGGCTGTTGAACGACAGATTCAACCTTGCCCGGGATGCAATAGTGGTTATGGCTCTTTCTTCCGATAATCGCCGGAAACTGGCATCCCTGCTCAGGGGGAACGGTATCAGGGTTGTCGCGGTGGACATTCCGCCGCGTTACGACACTGCTGAAGCCAGGGATGTCTGGGCTTCTGAAATGCGCAGAACAGCAGAGATTGTATCGGATCATACCCGCATACACTTTTCCGCACGAAGGCTGAATCAGGCGATTCGGCGAAAAGAACAGGTCCGGAGGGCTGCGGCAGCGTTCAAACACACTGCCTGGCAGGATACAGGGATTATGTCACCGGCTTTAAGGGATATGATTCTGGAAAGCGTCTGGTATATTCCTGACCGGCGGGAATGGGTGACCCATCTGCATAATCTCACGATGCAGATGAGAAACCGGACCAGGCAGTATTTTCATCAGCAGGACAGGCGTCCATGGATTCTGATGGGAGGGTCTCCCGTGATCTTCCCCAACGAAAAACTGCCAAATCTCCTGGAGGCCTCCGGACTTTATCTGGCGGACCGGGTGGACTCAGTGGCTCTGCAGCCGGATATTCCCTCTGCGGCCCGTTCGCATTCTGTAAACAGGATTCTCAGGCGGATGGCTGATCTGCGTATGGGAATGGAAACTTCAGGGGCCTGGATCACAAATAAAGGCCTGCTGGCCGCTGTGCAGGAAAGGCTGGACCACCTCCCTGTCAGTGGAATCGTCTGGCATGTGCTGAAAGGCCAGATTGAATATGATTTTGAACTGCCGAAGATTGAGGCTCTGGCTACCGAATATGACGTTCCGGTGATTCGTCTGGAGACGGATTATCAGCAGCAGGATGTGGAACAGCTTCGCATCCGTCTGGAGGCCTTTGCTGAAATGCTCGGCCAGAGGAATCAGGAAAGGGTGCGGATCGCGCAATGAAAACGAAGAAGATACTGACTGCGGCCATGGCCGCCCTGGTGTTTGCCGTGCTGGCATATTTCGCTGCTGAAATACCCTTCTTCACCTGGAGGGAACCGCTGGAAAGAGCATCTCTGCAGTCTGCGGACGATGGTCAGCAGCTCTCATTTTCATACAGCGGAGACGCCCTGACTCTGCACGGAGCAGGAAGCGATGTCACGGCCTACGGGCTGACCCTGGAAGGTATGGCTGAAATCCCGGAGGGGAGCGCGGCATCTTTTCCCGGGGACTGTCTGGGAACCCTGGCTGCGGTCCGGGATCCGTATACAGCGGATCTGGATAAAGACGGTATCATCGAAACGGTGATTGAAGCAGCCAAGACAGATATGGAATACACCCAGGAGTATGTGTCCGGCGGCAATGCTTTTCTGGACGACCGCCTGCCCTTTGAAGCCTCAATGACGGATCGCAGCACATTCACCTTCACCCTGAACGGCAGCCCGCTGACAGGCGCCGGGATTACAGCCCTGCTGAACGACGGGAAGCAAGTCGCTTTGACAACGGACGGGAGCGGGTCTTCCTCCCAACTGTCACTGAACGATTTCCGCTCCGGGGTGACCTTCCTCTATCGCCCTGACGCGGAGCACACATACCGGCTTCATTATCTATGGGAGGACAATACAGTATTCTCACTTCGCTGGCTGCAGGCAATGATGCCTTTCACCATCATCCTGGGGATCTCTCTGGTATGTATTATCCTGGATGTTTTGCTGAGAAAGCATCTGTATCGCAGAAGCGGGGTGGCGGCAGGCCGGACGGGGAAATCCGCAATCGGATCAGGACGGATCCGGCTGCGTTTTGGCTTTTCAATGGTCCGGTGGATCATCATGGCCGTCAGCTTCGTACTGCTGGTCTGGGGAGGAAGGATCCTGGGAACAACCTTCTCTTCCATCCAGCTGCCGGTTTTATCCTGTCCCTACAATCTGGATCAGGGCACAGGCGCAGGCTGCTACCTGTTCAGCCATTTGGATGTGCTGGCCGGATCGCCCGTGGATGAGATTCTCTGGTTTGCGGGCAGTTTTATTGTCTGTGCTGCGCTCCTGGGAAGGCTGCTGTGCGGTTTCGTCTGTCCTCTGGGCTTTGTGCAGGATGTGATGCATGAGCTGAGACAGAAAACGCATACAGAGGGGATCCCTCTGAATGAGAAGCTATACGCCTGGCTCCGCTTTATCAAATGGATCATGCTGCTGATCTTTCTGGGAATCGGCCTCGTGGGCGGGAGCTTTTGTGATCTCTGCCCGGCCATCACTCTGTCACCTGCGCTGGCGGGGTTCAAGACCAGTCTGTATTTCAGCGGTTTTATGATGGTCGCTGTGCTTGTGAGCGGCTTCTTTAAGCGTCGGTGTTTCTGCAATATCTGCCCCATGGGTTACCTGCTGGGGCTGCCTCACCGGTTCAGCCTGGTCCGGCTCAGGAAAAATGCTGTCGCCTGTACGGAATGCGGAGCCTGCTACGAAGCCTGCCCTATGGGTATCAAGTCCATATTTACTGTGCGGCAGGGAAAAAACGAGCTGTCCATCGATGTGACAACTTCGGACTGCATCTTCTGCGGAGAATGTATCCGCCGCTGCCCGGAGGATGGGGCTCTGTTCATGACCCTGGCCGGGAAAAAGATCTATACCGCGTCCCGGATGAAATTTATGAAGGATTATACTTCCTGACCCGGTAAGGAGGCCGCGGACAATGAATGAGAACAGGAATAATTCACCGATGAATCCCGCGCAGCTGCGGCAGCAGGAGCGTTTTGAGCAGGAAAATAAAGCTGCGGAAAAAATGCTGCGGCAGCAGGAGCGCTTTGAGAGAAAAAGCACAGCAGCTGCACAAAAGACGCTGCGACAGATCAGGGAGCTCAGCCATAAACCTGATGCCATAGAACCCTTTCTGGAAACACTGGAAAGCATTTTTTCAGACAGAAAAGATGTACAGAGACCGCAGGGCATTCCGACCATTGGCACTTTTTGTGTAATGGTGCCGCCCGAGATCATCTATGCCCAGGGAGGGATGCCCGTGAAGCTTTGCGGAGGAAGCAGTACGGCATTTGGGATCGGCGACGATACGGCTCCCCGGGATGCCTGCCCCCTGGTGAAGGCAGTCATGGGCTTTGAAGAAATCGGCACAATGCCGGTTTATCAAAACTGCTCCCTGATGGCTGTGCCGGTCACCTGCGACTGCAAAAAGAAACTGGCAGGATGGCTGGGAGAGCGACGTCCGACCGCCATTCTCCATGTGCCTGCCAACCGGGACAGGGACGAGGATATGGAGCGGTTTGTCAGTGAACTGTACCGTTTCAGCGGCAGGCTCGAGCAGATCACCGGGAAAGCCCTGGACTATGACAGTCTCTCGGAGGCCTGCCGGATGACTGCGGATGCCCAGTTTCAGCTGTCAAGATTTATCGATCTGCGCAGGAAAAATCCCCTGATCATACGCGGGACTTTTTCCATGGCTTTCATGAATGCCTTAAGCTGCAGCTGGCTGCCGGAATGGACAAGACAGTTATCTGTGCTGAACAGGGAACTGGAAGGCCGGGCAAAAGCAAAAGAAATGGCAGTAAAAGAGAACCGTCCCAGGATCCTCTTAACCGGCTCTCCCGTTATTTTTCCCAATTTCAAACTCCCGCTGCTGATCGAAAGTATGGGCGGTCTTCTGGCAGCGGATGAAACCTGTATGGGGGAAAGAGGCTTTTATGACCCGCCGGCTGTCTGTGACCGGACCGTGGACGGAATGATCCGCGCGCTCGCCAACCGTGCGACCCGGCCCTGTACCTGTCCCACTTTTACGGATAATCTGAGGCGGATCTACAGGATCCGGCAGTTGATCAGGGATTACCGGATCCAGGGGGTGATCTATCATGTGCTGCGGGGCTGCCTGGTCTATGACTATGAATACCGGCAGCTGGAAGAAGAAATGGGAAAGCTGGGGATTCCCCTGATCCGGGTGGAAACAGACTATAACGATGAAGACGTGGAACAGCTGCGAATCCGCGTGGAAGCATTCATCGAGCTGATCAAATACGGAGGATAATCATCATGGGTGTATATGCAGGACTGGACGGCGGTTCAACTTACCTCAAGGCGGCCCTGATTGATCATACGGGCAGGGTGCTGAACACAGGTGTAAAGTCTACCGGTATTGATAATAACGGTTCGGCAAAGTACCTGCTGGATAAATTATGCAGAGAAGCCGGTGTTTCACATATTGATTATACCATGGCCACAGGATACAGCCGTAAAATCCTTGAAACAGCCGATGACGATGTCAGTGAGATCACGGCTCATGCTTATGGCGTCAGGATCACAGCTCCCGGGGGGTACCGCCCCGGCCTCATCGTGGATATCGGCGGACAGGACAGCAAAGTGATCTATCTGGACGACCATTACCGGGTGAAGAATTTTTCCATGAATGATAAGTGTGCCGCGGGCACCGGCAAGTTCATGGAGGTGATCGCGCAGATTCTGGAAACCACGATCGACCAGGTGGGGCCGATCTCCCTTGAGAGCAAAGCTCCATGCGATATCAACAGCACCTGTGTTGTCTTTGCCCAGTCCGAGGTTATCTCCCTTGTGGCCAGGAAATTCGACCGCAGGGATATACTCGCCGGTATGCATGCCTCCATGGCCAGAAGAATCGTGAAAATGATCCGCAAAAACGAAATGGGCGGCGATATCCTCATGACCGGGGGCGGTGCCATGAATATCGGCCTTCGCAGGGCCTTTGAGGATGAACTGATGAGGGATGTCTACGTAGCAGCCTGGCCGCAGTTCAACGGTGCCATCGGAGCCGCGCTTATAGCCTGTGAAAGGAGACACTGAGCCATGCTGTTATCTCAGGCGCTCACCTCTGCCGCTGCAGTCGGAATCGGATGCGGAGCCGGCTGCGGCTCATCCGCATCCGCCTTCCTTACAACCTATGTCCTGTCCGAAGGAAAAAACATGCGCTATGCAATGTCACAGGTTGCTGCTTTCTATATAGGAAAGATGCTGGCAGTTGCCGCAGTCTGCACCGGCGGCGCCCTGTTGGGCAAAACATTGATCGCAGAAAGCGGTGACCTGGCGGGCTTCCCTCTGCGCAGACTGGTTTCCATGGCAATGATCATCACCGCTTTATGGCTTATGAAATCCTGGGCAGGAGAACGAA
>Ga0310695_10007214_pt1 | contig 17861 bp, 13 predicted proteins | sample RumenRJG_04DNA_FD_203882 | JGI IMG/M metagenome (GOLD analysis project Ga0310695, IMG submission 203882) | Bovine rumen microbial communities from Lethbridge, Alberta, Canada - RJG_04 (v2) (version 2) | ecosystem: Host-associated > Mammals > Digestive system > Stomach > Rumen | place: Canada...
TCTGTATCAACGAGATGCCCATACCCCCCATCCTGCTTCCCGAGGGGTATAGGCTGCACAGCATTAACTACATGGCCAAGGGACTCTGTCCGCAGTGTGCTGCAGAGAGACGTTAGGCTTCTAATTATACCTCAAAGTCGAGGCAAGAGCGCTGAACGGTATAGGGGCGAACCTTTCCGTTGGCTACAGCCACGTGCTCAGGATGAACGGCATAGCCCTTCAGTGCTTCTTCGCTCTCCAGCGTGCTGTCGAGCATCACGTCGGCATTCGAGGATGCCAGTCGTCCGTCAATGTGTACCTTGACATCAACAAGTCCGGGAACCTTTCCTACAAGTCCTTCCAAACCAGCTTTAATACCTGCCTTAACGGCTTTCTTCTCTTCTTCTGACAGTTCTGGATTCAATGTCCAGAGAATGATGTGCTTTACCATACTTTTTATATTAAAAATTAAAGATTAAATTCGCTTCGCTCAGTAAAAAAGGGCGGAGGGGATGCGAGGTGCATCTCCTGACCTGTAATGGGGTGACAAAACCATATCTCCGACGCGTGGAGCATCAATCTGTCGCCTTTCGTGCCATAGAGCTCATCGCCCACAATGGGCCGTCCCAATCCATCTGACGAAGCACAATGAATGCGCAACTGATGGGTACGACCCGTTTGCGGATAGAGCGCTACAATATCAGGACTGATGAACTCGTAATCTGTCACCGCCCGCTTTCCATGTTCCAAATCCACCATCTGGCGAGGACGGTTCATAGGGTCTGGACGGAGCGGCAACGAGACTGTTCCTCTTACCTCTTCCTTCTTACCTCTTCCCTCCAACATCGCCACATATTTCTTCTTCACCTGATGTTTGATAAACTGCTCCTGCAAGGGACGATAGGCCTCCAGCGTCTTAGCAACAATCAGCAATCCTGATGTGCCCATATCCAAGCGATGGGCAATGACAGCATCGGGATAACGCTGACGCATCAGCGTCTCTACGGAATAGTCCTCGATACGACCGGGCGTGGAGAGCAGTCCACTGGGTTTGTCAATCACCACGATATACTCATCTTCATAGACAGTCTTCGGATCCAAATGTGCAAAACCTAATAACTCCGGGTTGGGGTCAACGTCCAACCCTTCCAGCATCCACGTCAGAATGGGCTTACACTTTCCCCGGCAGGCAGGATAGTAGTTCAGATGCTGGCGTAACTCCGTGTGGGTCGTTGCACCCCACCAGAACTCAGCCATACAGACAGGCTTCAAGCCCTGCTGATAGGCATACTGCAATAGTTTTGGCGCACAGCAGTCACCCGTACCTCCTGGGGGCAGAGGAAATTTCTGTCGCAACTTGGGACGACTGTAATATGACTGCCAGATATCCACCAGGTCCTTCACCTCCCCTCGCGCATTCAACAGCTGGTATTGATGGAACAGCCACACCTGCAAGTCCTGCGACATTTTCTTAGCGATGAGAGGCGAGTGATGAGAAATGAGAGAGATCTCCCGTTCCGTCGTCTTGAAATGTCCGTCGGGCTGTTGGGCATCATAGACAGGTGGCACGAAATAATCCCAATCGTTCCTGCCTGCCAGCAGTCCGCTATAGGCAGCCAGATAAGCCAGTCCGCCCTCATGCTCCACCACCAGCACACCAAACATCTTACCCTTGTCGGCATCCTCCCTGATTTCCGCATGGCTGCCGATATGGGTCTGCACCTCCTTAGCCGCCATTACACACAGCGGATGCGGCTCGTAGCAGAACGGATAGGTAAACCGTTCAGGAGCCTGTATATCGGTATTCAACGAATGCAGCTCTTTTGTCACCCGACCCTGTGGCATCTATCACGTCAAACAGACTTCCTTTCATTTCCTTCCCTTAAATGTATATCCGATACCCTCAACGGCTGCACGGATAGCTTCTTCTGTGGCAGAGCCTTTGATGGTGAGGGTGTTGGCAGAAGCACTGGCCTTGGCTTTCTCAACGCCTGGCACTTCCTCAACGGCACGGACTACGGCAGCCTCGCAATGACTGCAATGCATATCCTCAACGCGATAGACGCTCACATCAGGGTCTGACGGTTCCTTCGTGGTAAACTTGCTAAATAGTTTCATCATAAGAGCAAATATAATTAATAATGTTAATACTGTAGCACAAACGATTTTAAAAGGACTTGGCAGAGCGGATGCATTCATGCAACAGGCGTCCTGAGCGGCAACGGTGAAATGGATTCCTATGGCATTGATCAGTAGACCAAAGAGGACGGCAAAGCCCACGATGGTCATCAGATAAATAGAGGTAAAACGACGACCCATCGACTTGTGAACCACGAGAATAGAAGCGAGATTCACCGCTGGTCCCGCCATCAACATCACCAATGCTGCACCTGGCGAAAGACCCTTTATCATCAATGCCGCTGCCACGGGGATGCTACCCGTCGAACAGATATACATCGGCACGGCAATGGCGAGTATGACCAGCATCTGGAGCAACGGCTGACTGCCGAAACTGAGGAAGAACTCGTCTGGTACTGCCACCTGAATCAATGCCGCCACAACAAGTCCGATTAGCAGTCGCAGCCCGATGTCGCGAAGCATATCATAATAGGCATACTTTAACACTCGCCAAATCCTGTTGCCTTGTCCTTCATTGGCCATTGAACATTGATCATTGCACGTTGAGTCATCGTCCTTGACCAGTCGGTTTACCAGCAGTCCGCCGCAGACACCCGTGATGAGTGCTGCCGTAGGACGGATAATGGCAAAGCCTAGTCCCATCAGCGAGAACGTGGCCAGAATGGAATCGATGCCCGTCTGCGGCGTAGCGATGAGAAACGAGGCAATAGCTCCCTTCGAAGCCTTCTCGTTCCTGAGTCCTATGGCGGTAGGGATGACGCCACACGAACACAACGGCAGGGGTACGCCCAACAGCGCAGCCCAAACAACAGACAGCCTGTTGCTGCGCGAAAGATAATTGGCATAGAACTTCTGCGGCACGAACACATGCAACACCCCTGCGATGAAGAATCCCAACAACAGGTAGGGAGCCATCTCGCAGATTACGTTCAGCAGCGATGTGAAGAAACTCTGTATATTCATCGATTTAGGCAATTTCCGTCATCTCCTTAATTTCATTATATATGCCAAAGTATTTAATATCACATGCAAAAATACAACATTTTACTAATAATATTCCATTTGTACACAAATTATTAATTTAGTTTAAGAAAAGTGGTTAATCGTCTCCGACTAACCACCTCACTAGACTAAACAAAAGCAGATTAATCAAAAGTAGGTATTGTAGTGTTATTATACCAATAACCATCACTTTGCATTTTAAAAAACAGAAAATTTATTCGTTTCTTAAGATAATAATGTGTATCTTTGCAGCGTATGACATCCGCTAAATAAAAGAGACAAGAAAATATGGAACAACAAAATGCTATTTACGACGCGCGTCAACTGGGACTGCCTCGCATGATGATACTGGGCGTGCAACATCTGTTTGCTATGTTTGGAGCAACGGTGCTCGTGCCACTGCTGACAGGTCTGGACGTATCGGTAACCCTGCTGTTTGCAGGTATAGGAACCCTGATGTTCCATTTCATCTCGAAGTGGAACGTGCCAGCCTTCCTGGGCTCATCGTTTGCTTTCTTGGGTGGCTACGCCTCGGTAAAGGAGATGGGTGTTGCACAGGGACTCTCCGAAACGTTGGCATTGGATTATGCCTGTCTGGGTGTAGCCTGTGCCGGACTGATGTACTTCGTCATGGCAGCCCTTATCAAGTCTTTTGGCGTGAAGAAAATCCTGCAGTTTTTCCCACCCGTCGTAACCGGTCCCATCGTGATAGCCATCGGTTTGGTACTTTCGGGCTCAGCCATCAGCAATTGTCAGACCAACTGGCTGCTGGCCATCATTGCCATCGTCACCGTCATCGTGTCGTCCATCTGGGGCAAGGGTATCATCAAGATTATCCCTGTGCTGTTGGGCGTCATCGTATCCTACGTCATTGCCGCCTGTATGGGCGAGGTGGATTTTGCACCGCTGGGCGAGGCTGAATGGGTAGGTTTCCCGATTGAAAAGGAACACACGATATGGGCGGTGTTTGAACACGGCAACACGTCACTGATGTTGTCGACCATTCTGGCCGTGATGCCTATTGCCTTTGCGACGATTATGGAGCACATCGGCGATATGTTTGCCATCAGCTCTACCGTTGGCAAGGACTATCTGGCAGAGCCCGGTCTGCACCGAACGCTGACGGGCGACGGCATCGCTACGGCTATTGCCTCCGTTTTCGGTGCACCTGCCAACACCACTTACGGCGAGAATACGGGTGTGCTGAACCTGACCAAGGTGTTCGACCCAAAAGTAATCCGCATAGCTGCTTGCCTAGCCATCATACTGGCGTTCTGTCCTAAGTTCGCCTGTCTGATACAGTTGATGCCCGCAGCAACCATCGGTGGTGTCAGCCTGATACTCTATGGCATGATTTCAGCCGTAGGTGTGCGCAATCTGGTCGAAGAGAAGGTTGACCTGAAGAGCTCGCGCAACGTGTTTGTTGCAGCACTTATCCTTGTACTGGCCATTGGTGTGAAGTACGGTGCCAACGACGATATCGCCATGGGTCCCATCCATCTGTCCGGGCTCGCCATTGCCGCCATTGTAGGCATCTTCTTGAATGCCATCATGCCCGATAAATTGGGAATGAAGGTTAAGTCGTTCAAAGGCAAGGAGAAGTCGTAAGAGCTAGAGGCATGGGGATGTGATTTGAGTACAAACAAGGCTGATTGTCGTCTATGTATATATAATACATAACTACTAGGATAAAAATGAAAAAAGTACTTACAATCGCATTCATGATGTGCTGCGCTGAGATGGTGATGGCACAGAAAATCGATTTTGACATTTCTGGAAAGACAAGTCAGGCCCTTCAAGAAGGTTTCATTGAATGGGTGGTGAATGAAAATGTTTCTGACACAAAGACATTGGACGGCGGCATTCAGATTACCATAGCTGCTGCACAAGGCAGTAACCCCATGGATCCTGCTAACAACGACAATGCCATCAGACACGTGAAGACAGAATGGTGGAAAAATGGCATTACCAGTGGTAATGACGGAGCGCGCATCTTGGGTGATGCCCTTATCATCACTGGCGATGATCATAGTTACGTCACCTCCGGAGCTACGAAATTAGATGTTACCATCTCCGGACTCGCAGCAGGCCATCATAGCCTGCAGGCTTACCACAACTGCGTAGAATTCGAAGAAAGCCAAGGCGCGATACCCGATATCGACATCTATGTCAATGGCATCAAGGTCATGGAAGGTGTGAAGCAGAGCATCCGCAAGAGTAAGTTTGCTGAAGCAGGACAATCTTATATTGAGTTTGATGTGGAAGAAGGACATAGCGTCACCATATCTTATGTTTCCACTCCAAAGGACGGAGTCACTTACGGAAGAACCTATGCTACTATCAATGCCCTAGTGTTCAACACGGTTGACAATAGTAAGATAGCATTAGACCCCATCCCAAACAGTGGTGAGTTTCATGCCGGTGATGGCAAAGGTAGCGTTACGTTGCAATGGACATCATCCACCTCTGCTGTCAAGCACCATGTACTTCTTGGCAATGATGCCGACCACCTTACCGAGTATACCGTAACAACCGAAGCGACCTGTACGCTGAATGGTCTTAGTCCACTGCAGAACTATTATTGGCGTATAAACGAGGAAGATGCCTTAGGAAATATCGCACAAGGCGATGTCTGGGTATTCCGTCCTGCCCGACTGGCTTTCCCCGGTGCTGAGGGCTATGGCCGTTATGCCATCGGAGGACGCGGCGGAGTAGTTTATCACGTCACTACACTTGAAGACAACGGTGATGACGAGAATCCTATAGCAGGATCGTTCCGCTATGGCATCAAGAAAGTAAGCGGTCCTCGAACCATTGTGTTTGATGTGGCAGGCGTCATCTCGCTGAAAAGTCGCTTGACATGCTCTGATAAGTTCGTCACCGTAGCAGGACAGACTGCTCCAGGCAATGGTATCATGTTCCGCACCTGTCCTTTCGGTATGCAGAGCGATGGTATCACTCGTTTCCTGCGAATGCGCTTAGGTCATAAGAAACTCATCAACAACCTCATCCCGGGAGGAAAAAACGACTATTCATATGGCGAGGAGGCTGGGACATCAGAAGAAACAACTCTTGGTGGACTTGATGGAATGGGAATGGCAGGCAACGACCATGCTATCATGGACCACTGCTCCATCTCATGGACCATCGACGAAGCGTTCTCCAGCCGTAATGCCAAAGGCATGACGTTACAGCACACACTCATCAGCGAGGCATTGAACCAAGCAGGTCATCCGAACTATGGCGTGGGCGACAGGCACGGATACGCCGCTACCATTGGTGGTGGAGAGATGGGAGGACAGCCTGGCACATACCATCATAATCTACTGGCCCATTGCGAAGGACGTAACTGGAGTATTTCTGGCGGATTGGATGGTCAAGGAGCCTATGATGGACATCATGACATTTATAATAACGTCGTTTACAACTGGGGTGGTCGTGCAACGGATGGTGGAACGCACGAGATGAACTTCTGCAACAACTATTATAAGATGGGAGCCAATAGCACATCCATGCTGATGAACCTGCAATTAGAAGGAACTGGAAACGGCACGCAAAGTGTCTATGTCAAAGGCAACATCCGACAGGAGAAGAATAACGGCAAACTGACAGAGGACAAGTTGAATACAACCTATAAATATAGTACATCAGGAGGTCAGATAGTTGACTGGGATCCTCTGCCAACAACACCCTTTGGCTTTATGAATCCTGAAGGCAATATGGAAACGGCACAGGCTGCTTTTAAGAATGTACTCAGCGATGTTGGTTGCAACCAACCATTCTTTGATTACCACGATCAACGTATGGTGAATGAAACCATAGCAGGAACTACGACAACCAAAGGCAGTCGCTCTGGAAGAGCCGGACTGATTGACTCCGAAGAAGACGCGGGTTGTGAGGGCTTCGACCTTGACAAATTAGGTATCGTAAACGCTCAACGCGATGCGAACTGGGATACAGATGGCGATGGTATTCCTGACTGGTTTGAAGCATTGACGGGTACAAATCCCAATATAGCAAACAACAACGACGACCGCGATGGTGACTATTATACCGACCTGGAAGAATATCTCAACTGGATAGCATTACCTCATTATATCATTGAAGGTGAAAAGCAAATCACACTCAAAGATTTCTTCGCTGGTTATCAATCACCAAGCTATACTATTACCACTCCTGATGGTGTGACAGCCAATGAGACAGGAGGATTATTAACGGTTACGCCATCTGCTTCCGCTTCCAAACTGTTCACTGTTACAGTGAAAGCTACTGAGGATGGTATTAGTTTGGAACGTTCCATTAACTTCGCCTATGGAAACGGAACCACTGGCATTTATAATATATCACACGAGATTGTAACGACAGATCGAAATACACCTATTTTCGACCTCCAGGGTCGTCGTATCTCGAAACCTGCCAAGGGGCTTTATATCCAGAACGGAAAGAAATACATTATTAGATAATACACTCGATAACTCCAGCCCGATGGCTTCACAGGAATCACCCATACAAGCACTCCAGCAGCAACGCCTATTGTTGCAGCTGGAGTATAATGCTGAAAAAGAGGCTTTTCGTCAGCAGACCGAACAGGTTGGCATAGAACGGAAAGTCAAGCGTGGTGATGCCTGGTGGCCTATCAAGGTTAGCCGCAGCTATTACAACTCCCTCAACCAGTTGGCCGTAGAGGTGGTGCGCACCACGGATACCGACATTGAGCACTGCTTTGAGTTCGGCAGACCCGTGCAGTTTTTCTGCATAGATACTAATGACACTGGTAATACGAGTGATTCTAGCAAGAAAGCCATCCGCTATTTCCGTTTTACGGCCACGGTCAGCTATGCAGATGGCGACCGTATGGTCATCACCGTTCCTGACAATACCAGCATCCTCGATTTGCAGAATGCAGGTCGGCTGGGCGTACAGCTCTCGTTCGACGAGACCTCCTACCGTCTCATGATGGAAGCCTTAGACAGAGCCATCAAGGGGAAGGGACGGCTGGGTTATCTGCGCGACCTTTTCTATTCTCGACAGAAGCCCGAAACCTTCGTCTTCCCGCCCATGCACTTTCCTTATCTCAACCGCACACAGGAAGACGCGGTCAACATGGTGCTGCGCGCCAAAGATGTTGCCATCGTACACGGTCCCCCAGGAACGGGCAAGACTACAACATTGGTGGAAGCCGTTCGTGAAACTCTAATGCGCGAAAACCAAGTATTGGTTTGTGCGCAAAGCAATATGGCGGTCGATTGGATTTCCGAGAAGTTAGTCGATCGTGGCATCAATGTTCTGCGCATTGGCAATCCCAGTAAGGTCAACGATAAGATGCTGTCGTTCACCTACGAGCGACGCTTCGAGGCGCATCCTGACTACACGCAACTCTGGGCCATCCGAAAGGCTATCCGCGAGTTGCGGAGCCATCGCAAACGGGGTGACGAGCGCCTTCACCAGAAGTTGGAAAGCCTGAAGAGTCGCGCCACGGAGTTGGAGATTCGCATCAACAGCGACCTCTTTGGCGAGGCACGTGTCATTGCCTCCACCCTTGTGGGCAGTAGCAGTCGTTTGCTGGAAGGACAAAAGTTCGGCACCTTGTTCATCGACGAAGCTGCCCAGGCCTTGGAGGCTGCCTGCTGGATTCCCATGCGCCGTGTCAGTCGTGTCATCCTTGCTGGCGACCATTGTCAGCTTCCTCCCACCATCAAGAGTCTTGCAGCCTTGAAGGCTGGATTGGGCAAGACCCTGATGGAGCGCATTGTTGAGATGCACCCTGAGGCCGTCACCCTGCTGAAGATACAATATCGCATGAACGATGAAATCATGCGCTTCTCCAGCAATTATTTCTATCACGGACAAGTGGAGAGTGCTCCTGAGGTAAAGTATCGCAGCATCCTCGACCTCGACACACCCATGGAGTGGATTAGCCCCAATGATCTCGACCATCTAGAGAATCAAGAAAATCTAGAAAAACAAGATTTCCGCGAAGAATTCGTGGGCGAATCGTTTGGTCGCATCAATAAGGCGGAAGCCGAGCTGACCCTCGATACCCTGCAACACTATTTTGAGCGTATCGGCAAACAGCGACTTCTCGATGAGCGCATTGATGTGGGCATCATCTCACCCTATCGCGCTCAGGTGCAATACCTGCGCCGACTGCTCATGAAACGTGAGTTTTTCAAACCCTTCCGTCGAATGATAAGTATTAATACCGTAGATGGTTTCCAAGGACAGGAGCGCGATGTCATTGTTATCTCGATGGTTCGCAGCAACGACGAAGGACAGATTGGATTCCTTCGCGACCTCCGTCGCATGAACGTGGCCATCACCCGTGCCCGTATGAAACTCATCATCCTAGGCAACAAGGAAACCCTGACGCGCCATCCGTTCTATCGCCAGCTGTGGCGTTATATCAAAGGATTGTCAGGACAGGAAGAAGAGGGAGACACCTACTACGCTGATGAGAGCACCCAAGACACCTTTGAGGGTGATGGGCTGACGGAAGAGCCAATAGGAGGGTAAGATGATGATGATAGGTGTCAGTGCCATCAGCGTACTCGCAATGCCTGCCCCTGTGTATTGAACAGCCATCAACGAGAAACCAACTCCCACAAAAGGACCGAAAATCGTGGTCGTTGCCGCAGCACTCATATCCACTTTATCCTTTAGCGCTTCACGCAAGGGGCGCAAGCCTTCTTTATAATATAATAATAAGGTGAAACCAATGAGACCTGCTATACAACGGAAGAAATTGGCAGAGAATGGCAACAGCCATGCAGCCTGCTCTCCATCCATCGAGGCCTCGTAATAGTTCATGCCTATCTTGCTCAGCACCAAGCCCACACCCTGACACACGGCAGCACCAATGGCAAAGAGCACACCATTGAGTGGCAGTTTCAGCGACACGCGATGGTGCTCGCCACGTCCCAATACCGAGATGGCTATACCTCCCAGCGTTATCAGCATGGCCACGATGCTCATCGCTGTCATCTGCTCACCTAGGGATATCCATGCTGTAAAGGCGGCAGCTAGTGGTGCCAGCGTCATGAAGAGTTGTCCGAATCGCGAGCCGATGATGATATAACACTGAAACAAACAATAGTCGCCTATCACATAGCCTACCAGTCCTGACAGCAGCATCCAGCCATAGGCTTCCATCGACCCGGCAAGTGGAAGCGGTGAACCAGTAACCACCCAGAACATGACAAGCGCAAAAGCCAAGGCCAGCAGCATGCGCAACACATTCAGCACCAGATTGCCCATGCGCTTGCTACCAAACTCAGACAACAAGGCAGTGGCCGTCCATGAGAAGGCCACGCCTATGGAAATAAGTTCTCCTAAATAGTGCATCACTTCTTCTGTCGGATGCTATTAATCAGCGCTACCATGTTCCAGATGTAAGTACGCGTGGAGATGCCCTTTACCTCTTTGTTCGGGAAAGGCGACGTGTCATACTCATCGCCCACCATCGTCTGGGCATATTGACGGTCTTCACTGTCCTGAGGCATAGTAGCGGGAATCTCCTTGTAAGGATTCGATATCTGGTTGAAAACCGACAACCATCGCCCTTCGCTATCCAGCGAATCGATAATCCTTTCCACACTGGGCATCATCATCCTGCGACCCATACCCGTCGGCTGACGGTAATAATACTCCTGCGGACCGCAAGTCTTAGCTTTGCGCAAGGGTGACTCCCTTTCCAGCTTCTTCTGATCCATCGCCTCGGCATCCTTCAACATCTTGCGGAGCATCGAGGGGTTCACAGTCATGAACGAACTGTAGTGGGCTATCGTTCCTTCCGGAATACTATCGGTATAATACTGTCCGTTTCTGACATTCGAGCCCTTGCGGTGCACATACATCGGCTTGTGGGTGTCAGGGTCTATGAAGCGAGGCATGAAGATGTCGCCCTCGCCCAGTGGTCTGCGACCCAGTTGGGTTACCCATTCCGAAGGCAGCTGCACACTCTCCAGGAACTGGATGGCGTTGGGAATACCCTTCAGGTAACTCTTGTCGCCCGTCTGCTCGTAGAAATGTATCATCTGACGAATCATCGCCACCGTTGTACCCGTATTCACGGCCCTGGGTTCATAGGAACGCGCATGCGCCGGCTTCAGGTCTTTCACCGTATACTGGTCGGCCCATCCAGCCAAAGGCAGCGGCTGCTGCAAGTCGCGCAGACAGTGCATTGCCCTCAATATCGGTTCCTTCAGTTCCTTCATACCCAGCGAGGTGTAGCATTGTGTCAGGAATTCGATGTTACGCGGCATCACGTCATCGTTGATGGTGACAAACGACGAGTAGTCAGCCTTTCCGCGGAACGGATGGTCGTACATCAACGGATAGCGCTGGGGCCATCCGCCATTGTCATACTGACTCTCCAGCAAGAAGCCAATGGCTTTCTGCAAGGGACCGTAGAACTCCCTGTCCTTCTTCTCCAGATAGATGCGCAACAAGAACTCGGCACAATGCATCGTGGCCTCGTCGTCGAAGGTCGCATTACCGTAATAATGCTGGAACTCCTCCAGTCGCCAAGCCTGCCGACCGATGGTAGCATACCATTTCTTCGTTGTCTCCTCCGACTCGTAATCGAACATATAGTTCCATCCACCCGAAGGTTTCTGACCGTGAATGATGCAGCGGGCCACCTTGCAGGCACTTTCGTAATAATACGCATCGCCCGTGGCATGATAGGCATCCAACAGCACCTGACCCACATCGGGAGTACTGGGCGACTGCAACCATACCATCGTGCGCCATGCCTCCAACTCACCCCACTCACGGGAAAAGTCGGGCAGATAGCTCCATACGAAACCACCTTTATACGACACTACGTCCATCATGTATTGCGTAGCACGACGCATGGTCTGCTTAGCCTCCTCGTTGCCCGCCCTCACGGAGAGAGCAGTCAGGACGATGACGAGAAGAAGGGACAATCTTTTCATCGTATCTTATTTCTTGCCTAAGAAGTCAGCACGCATCGGACTGAACGTGTCTATCAGCACACCAGCCTCCAAGCACTTAGCACCATGCAGCACGTCAGGAGCCACATAATAGCCGTCGCCGGCACTCAGAATCTTCGTCTCACCGTCAATGGTCAGCTCAAACTTACCACTAGCCACGTAGGTAGCCTGGGTGTGATAGTGCTTGTGGGCCTTGCCAATGGCACCCTTCTCAAACTTCACCTTCACCACCATCAGCTGGCCGTCATAACCCATAATCTGGCGCTGTACACCAGGTTCTGCATCCTCCCATTTCAAGTCCTTTTCATAGAGGAAGCTGGCGCTGCGTGTCTTCTGGCAGCACTCCTTTTCACATTTTTTCTCGTTCATATCACACTTTTTGTTACATGTTTTGCTCGTCTGAGCACTCATAGTGATGGTCATCAACATGGCCATTGCCATCAAAGCTAATCTTTTCATTTTCGTTTTGTTTTTAAATTACCTTATTTTAAAGATTTATTATAAGACGAACCAAATCCTGTTTCGTTTAACAAAATGCACATAAAATTTGGTTTTTCGCTCTCTATTGATTACTTTTGCACACAGAAAAGCAAAATGAGCAAATGAGCACGATTGAAATCAAACAGGTGACCAATCGCAAGGAACTGAAGCAGTTCGTTCAGTTCTACTACGACCTATATCGCGGCAACAACTGCGCCGTACCCTATTTATTTTTTGACGAGATGACAACTTTGCGCAAAGACAAGAACCCCTCCTTCGAATGCTGCGAGGCCGAATATTTCATGGCCTTCCGCGATGGCAAGATGGTGGGACGCGTGGCTGCTATCATCAACCGTCGTGCCAACGAGCGGTGGAACTGCCATCAGGTACGCTTCGGTTGGTTCGACTTCATCGACGATACGGAGGTCAGCACCGCCCTGCTCCAGGCCGTCGAGCAGTGGGGTCGCAGCAAGGGTATGAACGAGATAGCCGGTCCGTTGGGCTTCATCGATACCGACCGCGAAGGCATGCTTGTTGAAGGTTTCGACCAGCTCTCCACCATGTATGTCAACTACAACCACCCCTACTACCCCCAGCACATGGAGCAGTTGCAGGGTTTCAACAAAGCCAACGACTGGGTGGAGATGAAGGTCAAGGTGCCCGACGAGGTACCTGCCAAGTTCGCGAAGATTACCGAGATGGTGAGCCAGCGCTATGGGCTCCGTGTCCATAAGTTCACGCGCAACGAACTGATTAAGGATGGCTGGGGCCGTAAAACCTTCGACCTGCTCAATGCCACCTACAAAGACCTCTACGGCTTCAGTCAGCTCAGCGACCGTCAGATTGACAAGCTCGTCAACGACTACATCCAGATAGCCGACCTCAACCTTGTCACAGCTGTCATGGATGGCGACAAGATGGTAGGCTTCGGTATCACCTTCCCCTCGTTCTCCGAGGCTATGCAGAAAACCCGCGACGGTCGCTTCCTACCCTTCGGCTGGTGGCATCTGCTGAAGGTGCTCAAGTGGCACAAGACCCCTCTTGTCGACCTGCTGCTCATCGGTGTTCTGCCTGAATACCGCGCCAAGGGAGCCAACGCCCTTATCTTCGACGACCTCATCCGCTGGTTCCAGCGCTATCATTTCGAATACGCCATCACGGGTCCGCAGATGGAAAGCAACGAGGGTGTGCTGTCGCAGTGGCAATATTTAGAAGCCACTCCCTATCGCCGCCATCGCTGCTATCGCAAATTATTGTAACAGAATACATATAACAAAATGAAAGAGAGACCCCAATCGGTCTCTCTTTCTTGTTTATTTGTTCTCGTTTTCTGCGATGAGTTGCAACAGGCGCTCCACGGCTTCTTCCTCAGGAATGTTCTTGGCGACACATTCCTTTTGCTTGTAGAGCGAAATCTTGCCACGACCGGCACCTACATAGCCATAGTCGGCATCGGCCATCTCGCCGGGACCGTTGACAATGCAGCCCATGATGCCAATCTTCAGACCCACCAGATGGCTGGTGGCTGCCTTAATCTTAGCAATGGTTTCCTGCAGGTTATATAAGGTACGTCCGCAGCCTGGGCAGGAGATGTATTCGGTCTTGGTGAACTTGATGCGGGCGGCCTGAAGAATGGCATCAGAAAGCTCCGTGAGCTTTTCAATTGAGAATTGAGAATTGACAATTGACAATTGATGGGCTTTCTTATCGATGAGCAGGGCACCTACGGCCATAGAAGCCTTGAGTTGGAGGGTCTCCCAATCGGGTGCATCTATATCCAGCGTGATGGTATCGTCCTGAATGCTGGCCTCAGCTTCGGCACGCAGACGGGTGCACTCAGGAATCAGGTCTACCAATTTGCGAGCCACGGGGATTTCACACTCGGGTTCCTCAGACAAGGACACACGGATGGTGTCGCCAATGCCTTCGGTGAGCAGGGCGCCAATGCCTACAGCCGACTTGATGCGACCGTCTTCGCCCTCGCCAGCCTCAGTGACGCCAAGGTGCAGGGGATAGTGCATATCTTCCTGATCCATGGTCTTGACGAGCAGGCGTACGGTGGTGACCATGACAACGGTGTTGGAAGCCTTGATGGAGATGACCACATCGTTGAAATGCTCGCGCTTGAAGATGCGGAGGAACTCCATGCAGCTCTCGACGATGCCCTCAGGGGTATCGCCATAGCGCGACATGATACGGTCGCTCAACGAACCGTGGTTGACACCGATGCGCACAGCGGTATGGTGCTCCTTACAGATATGGAGGAAAGGCACCAGTTTGGCTTCAATCTTCTTCAGTTCCTCGGCATATTCGGCATCGGTATATTCCAAGTGCTTGAACGTGCGACCTGGGTCGACATAGTTGCCTGGATTGATGCGCACCTTCTCACAATACTGGGCAGCGACATCGGCGGTATGGGCGGTGAAATGAACATCGGCCACGAGCGGAGTGGTATAGCCATCGGCCTTCAAACGGGCAGAGATGTTCTTCATATTTTCCGCCTCACGGGTGCCCTGAGTGGTGAAACGCACCAACTCGCCACCGGCATCGATAATGCGCTTAGCCTGTGCCACACTGCCCTCGGTATCATTGGTATCAGTGGTAGCCATGGACTGGATGCGGATGGGGTTGTTGCCACCTATCTCTATATTGCCTACGTGACAAACCGTACTAATTCGTCTTGTACTCATATTTCACTTCTGCTAAGTCCTTATTTGCCTTTTCAATCTTGGCCTTGAGGCCATTCTTATAGTCGGCCAAACGCTGGGCAATGGCCTCGTCGCTCAGTGCCAGCATCTCGACAGCGAGGATGGCGGCATTCTGCGCGCCATTGACACCTACGGTAGCCACAGGAATGCCCGGGGGCATCTGGATAATAGAGAGCATGGCATCAAGTCCGTCGAGCATACCCTTGATGGGCACACCGATGACGGGCAGCGTGGTAGAGGCTGCAATAACACCGGGCAGGGCAGCAGCCATGCCAGCAGCAGCAATGATGACCTTCAAGCCACGCTCCTTAGCACCCTTGGCAAAGGCCTCGACAGCCTCAGGAGTGCGGTGGGCAGAAAGGGCATTCACCTCGAAAGGTATCTGCATCTCGTCGAGTAGTTTACATGCTTTCTCCATAACGGGCAGATCGCTGGTGCTGCCCATGATAATGCTTACAATTGGTTTCATTGATTTACTATTTGACTATTTACTATTTACAATTTATATAAAGAGGATGGCGATGGCAGCACAAATAAAGCCTACCCAGAAACCTGCCACCACCTGCGCAAGACTGTGCTGGCGCAGAATCATGCGGCAAGTGCCCAGCAGACCTGCCACGAAAAAGACGAGGCAGAGCCACCACACGGGATTGAAGCCCAGATACTCGGCAAAGGCAAACAGGGCGCCCCCTACTCCACCAATGGCTGCGGTATGGGTAGAAATTTTCCACCACACATTGATGATGGCACAGACTATCTGCAGCAATAAGGCAGCAATAATGATGGCACTCATGAAATGGGGCATGTGCAGGCGTTCCATCAGATAGATGCAGGTGAAATAGCAGCAGATGGAGATGATGTAAGGCACCATACGTCGTTCTCGATGACCTAGTTCTATGAGGTTCCATCCCTGATAGCGACGGTAGAGATGAATCATGACCGTGGGCAACAGGATGGTGAAGAGATAGGTCATGATGAGCACCTGCAACTTGTAGGCCAAAGGGAAGATGCTGAGATAGCTGAACAGGAACAGCGCTATCAGTCCCACTATGGGCAGATAGAACGGGGTGAAAAGCATGCTCACGATGCGAGCAGCCAGAATCATTTGTTTCTCTCTAATCATTTCACTATATACTAGCGACGCAGTCGCGCTATCGGTATTCCTAACTGTTCACGATATTTCGCCACCGTACGACGGGCAATGGGATAGCCCTTCTGCGCCAAGGCTTCACGCAACGCATCGTCGCTCAGTGGATTACGTTTATCTTCCGCATCTATCAGATCGCGCAAGGCAGCCTTGATTTCACGGGTGGAGAGTTCCTCACCCTCGGCGGTGGTATAGCCGTCGCTGAAGAAATAGCGCAGAGGGAAGGTGCCCCACCGCGTCTGGGCATATTTGGAGTTCGACACACGTGATATGGTGCTGACATCGAGTCCCGTCTTCTCAGCGATATCCTTCAGAATCATAGGGCGCAAGGAAGCCTCATCGCCATCTTCGAAGAAGCGATGCTGCCACTGGATAATGGCCTTCATGGTGACCGTCAGCGTGTGGCGACGCACACGGATGGCTTCGATAAAGCCCTGGGCGGCATCCACCTTCTTCTTGGTATAAAGCAGCGCCTCCTTCATCTGCCGACTCATATTGTCCTTGTTGGTCTGATATTCCTTTAAGGTATCAGTGAACGACTGCGACACATGCAGCTCTGGGATATCGCCCGTGTTCAACGAGAAGGTAACGGTGCCATCTTCCTGTGTGTCTACGATAAAGTCGGGGGTGATCTGTTGTACGGAACGCCCCACCACTTCGCCCATAGAAGTGCCTGGCTTGGGATTCAGTTTACGCAATTCCTTGATGAGTGTCTCAGCCTGTACATCGGTAAGCTGGAGTTGCTGCTGCAGCTTATCCCAATGTTTTTTGGTGAAGAGCTCGAAATAGTTCTCCACCGTCTTCAGCATCAAGTCCTTCAGCTTGGAGGGATCGCGGCGCTCTATCTGTAACAAGAGGCACTCCTGCAAAGAACGCGCTCCGATGCCGGGAGGGTCGAACTGCTGTAACTTACGAAGCACGTGCAGGATGCCTGCTTCGGACATATCTATATTATGGTAGATGGCCAACTCGTCGGAGATGCTATGCAAGGGCTTGCGCAACAAGCCGTCATCGTCCAAAGAACCAATGAGATACTCCATGACACCTTTCTCTTCTTCCGTGAGGTCGGTCATGTCCATCTGTTCCTTAATCTGGTCGTAGAAGGATTCGGCCTGACCATAAACCATCTCTTCGCGCTCATCCTGAGAAGACATGCCACCATGATAAACAGGCAGGTCTTCATCGTCGCGACCTAAGGATTCAAACGCTTCGTCCAAGGCAGACTGGCGCTCCTCCTTCTCGTAAGAATCGGCTTCGCTTTGAGAATTATCTGGATTATCTAGAGGGTCTAGATTGTCTAGAGGCTCGTCAGCAGATATCTCCAGGGCGGGGTTGTCGTCCATCTCTGCATTGACACGCTCCATGAGCTGGGTAATAGGCAGTTCTGTCAACTGCGCCTGCAACAGCTGTTGCTGCGTGATACCCTGTGTCAGTTTCTGCTGTTGGGTTAAA
>Ga0310695_10007215_pt1 | contig 17859 bp, 14 predicted proteins | sample RumenRJG_04DNA_FD_203882 | JGI IMG/M metagenome (GOLD analysis project Ga0310695, IMG submission 203882) | Bovine rumen microbial communities from Lethbridge, Alberta, Canada - RJG_04 (v2) (version 2) | ecosystem: Host-associated > Mammals > Digestive system > Stomach > Rumen | place: Canada...
ATGCCAGAGTGCTGTATGATCCCTGGTTTTTTAGCCGAAGGATCTCACGATACTTGGTCATAGATTTGACCCTCCTTTATCTGTAGTCACGCTGAAGGCGTGCACGTACAGTATAAAGGAATATATGATTCAGTGGCCGCAAGGTGGCTCCAAAACTCCGGAATCAGTGGCTCTCATTCTCCGGAATGGTGGCTCTCAAAGTCCGGACAGGTGGCTCTGGGAGGGCCGGAATAATCACTTAGTTTCTCGAAGAATTGGCTGTTCTCATTATCCTCTATCAAACTGTGCGTAAAATTCCGATTTAGTCAATTATACCTTCATTCCTGAACTTCGCCAGCATTTCTAACATGTGGATGCCGATCTTCTCAGGATCATTTTCGTACGCCGCACAGATGAGCCGCAGACCGTCTGGTGTAAGTAAACGGCCATTGTCCCGATCCCGGCGCAGACGTTCATATTCTTCCATCTGTTTCTTTGTAATCGTCGCCATAACTACATCCCCTATATACAAAAACGCGCCGGTCTGTAAAACCGACACCCCTAAGTCCTATGCGACACCCCTGAGAGGGCAATCGTTAATTTGTATCAAATTTTGCGTCTTGCTTTCACATAGGAATCCGGGCGTCTTCTTTGGTTGCTCAACCTGCCCATAAACTTTCCATGCAGCCACGATTAACCACACCTCAATCCTTCAATATTTTCAAAAAAGCATCCAGCCTTGTGTTGATATACCCCGCAAACAATCCTTCCATTTTGGAAAGATCATGCCTGACATGAGCTACAAAGCAATCAGCCTTCCTCCGGAAGATAGCCAGTTCCTCTCTACGCGCCAGTTCGGGGTAAACGAGATCTGCCGGATCTTCCGGGTCCCGCCCCATCTTGTGCAGGACATGGAACACGCGACCTTCTCGAACATCGAGCACCAGAGCATCGACTTTGTGGTCCACACGCTGACGCCCTGGCTGGTCCGGTTCGAGCAGGCCATCATCAAAGATCTGCTGCTGCCGGATGAGCAGGATGACTACTTCCCGAAATTCAACGTGGACGGGCTCCTTCGCGGGGACTACCAGTCCAGGATGCAGGGATATGCGACCGGTATCAGCAACGGTTTTTTATCTCCGAATGATATCCATCGCTTAGAGAACATGGATCTCATCCCGGCAGAAAAAGGCGGCGATGATTATTACCTGAATGGTGGATACGTGAAACTGGAGGATGCCGGGAAGAACGTAACAGCAACGCCCGCACAGCCGGATAATACACAGACAAAGAACAGGAGGAAGGTATGAAGAAGTTTTGGAACTGGATTCATGATGATAGCGGAGGCCGGGTGCTCCGCCTCGAGGGACCGATCCCAGGTCGATCCGGCCCAGGTATTTCCGGAGAGGGATTGCTTCATGCCAAAGCAGTTATTCGCATTCTGGGCCAGTTCACTCTTTCCATAACCGGATTCGAGAATGAACTGCGCCAGGGAAACAGAAGCCAGGATACCGCTCTTTTTCTGATCAGCAGTAAACAGGACGCCGACCTTCTTGATCGCATCACCCTCAGACAGATCTTTCAGGGTTGTCGCCTGCAGGCCGGACGTCTTAGCCGGTGTTTCTGTTGCAGTACTGCCGCCAAGCTGGGCTGTCACCTTCGTGGCGAGGTCACCCATCCTCGCATACATCCAGTTCCCCGGACAGGACTTGTTCGCAAACCAGCGATGAACCGTCAGGATCATTTCATCGCTCTTCGGGCTGTAATTTAGTGTCTTATCCTTATCCCCGAGCCAGAGCAGTTTCTTCTTACCATTCCGCTTACAAATATCCGCGCAGAGCACGATCAGTTTCTGATAGACCACATCCCGGAAGGCATAAGGCTCCGAGGTGTCAGAGGCGCATTCGATCGTGACGGCTCTCTGGTCATTCGCGCTACTGGAAGAACACCAGGACCGGTTTTTCTCCTCCACGTAAAGTCCCACGCGTCCGTCCCGGTCAATGCCGTAGTTGCTGGATGCCTGGGTGCTGGATGCTGCAAACCAGTCTCCCAGTCCCTCCGCCGTGCACTGGCCGACAACGCAATGAGGCGTGATCCGGTCGATGCTGTGCGTTCGCTGCCCGGAATGGTTCGGGCTAAGTTTCGTATAAGCCACCAACGGGCTGTTTGTGTATGCCATCGTCTTACCGTCCTTTCGTAATAGAAAAGAGCGGGATTTCTCCCGCCCCTCATCACTCGTTATTCTCTTTTTCCGCTCGGTCGTGGAGCTGCTCCAAGACCACTTTCAGTTTTTCCGGGATCGGCAGTCCCAGATGTCCAGCATTCTCCAACAGAGATACACCCTCATTGGAGAGATAGAAGAAAATCACTGCTGTTCTTAGTACGCTGCCGGTTCCGATGATCTGTGTATCCAGTACATGGCCAATCCCGACCAGCAGGAAGATCAGTACCTTGCGGCAGATTCCCTTAAAGCCCACCTCACTGGAAAGTTTGTGGTCGTTGGCTGCACACATCACCCCGGTGATATAATCCGTCACGATGTCAGACGTGGTGCCCAGATCTTCACCGGAAGCCGCAGCCAGGTTCATGATGCCCTCGATACCATCCAGCATATCTCCGGTCTTCCATCCGGCCATCGCCATGTACTCAAACGCTTCTCCGGCCTCTGATGCTGAGAACTTCGTCTTCGATCCCATTTCTCGGGCTTTTGCCCTAAGCTCATCAAACTCATCCCCGGTTGCACCGGAAATCGCCTGGACCTTAGACATCTGGGCATCGAAATCCGCTGTGGTCTTTACCGCTGCTGCGCCAAGACCGACAATCGGAACTGTCACGTGAGTCGTCATTGTCCGCCCCACGCCAGCCATCTTGTCGCCCACTTCCTTAAACTTCTGCCCGGTCTGATCGATCTTTTCCAAGGCAGCATATGTCGTGGATACCTGGGATTCCAGTTGCTTCAGTGCCTGCTCGGTTTCTTCGATCTCCCTCTGAAGGGCATCGTATTTATCCTGGCCGAGTTTCCCTTCCTCCAGCTGCTTCTTTGCCTGCTCCTGGGCAGTCTTTAAAGACTCCAGTTTATCCTTCGTCGCACCGATCGCTTCTTTTAGGAGACGCTGTTTCTGGGACAGCAGTTCTGTATTCGACGGATCGAGTTTCAGGAGTTTCTGCACGTCTTTGAGCTGTGTCTGCGTGCTGCGGATCGTGGTATTGACTGTCTTTAGTGCCTTGTCAAGACCGGTGGTACTGCCATCGATCTCAATGCTGGTATCCGGATGCGCGCCCAGGTCTGCATACCACACTTCGCCGCGAAAAACAATCTGTTCCTCTTCATAGCTGTTTGCTTTGTGCTGTCTCCGGTCGAGCCAGCGCTGGCACGCCTCACCTTCCAGATATGGAATGTGATGTATCCGCTTGTATCTCTTTCCATTGGGCTTTCTCCTTGCCCTGTTCTTTCTGCCCACGAGCTGTTTCCTCCCTTCGGATGATTTTTTGCATCAAAAAACGGAGTCAGGATTGCTCCTGCTCCGTTTCTCACAGCTGTTCTTGTCTGTTTCTCGCATGATAATCATAGCACGCGCTTCCGTACACTTCCACCACAGTTTTAGTACAGTAAAATGCCTGACAGTACAGATGTTTTTACCCGTATATGGCATACAGCCTGCGTTCCGTCCAGTCGGCAATGGCAGCGGCAATGGTCGATGCTGTCAATAGTTGGACCTGTTGACAAAATAAAAAAATCCGCTGGAAATTCTTGCGAATTGAGCAGATTTGATGATCTTCGATAGGATAGAATGGCATTTCACCATCCTTTTTAAGTTTAATGCCAACGCAGATAAGAGGCATTCTTCTGTAGCTGCTAGAATGCCCCGTTTTCGGATAGTCGAGAGATTGTGTTCTCGTTTCAAAACAGAAAAGCTTCCCTCGGCCCATATTTTTCGTTTTTTCATCATTTGCCAATATTCAGCAGTGCCTACACGTAAATGACCGCGATAGAACGCTGGATAACAACTGCTTGCCAAAATTCTCCGACGCACACCGTTCTTGTCAAAGCACTGATCTTTTCGGCAGCAGTTTTGACAAGCATTCCCCTGAACCTGGTAACATCGCAAGTACTTTCCAGTAGATTTATTGCAGTTTAACCGATGATATGTCAGCAATTGCCCCATAGGACAGAGAAAAGCATCCTCATGCGCCAAGTAGTGAAATCCAAATTTTGCAGGAGTATTAGGAAACTGTATTGCTGGGATATAGCTTTGGATTCCCAATAATTCCAGACCACGGTGAACAGTTCCGGTATCATAGCCACGATCCAGTGCAATCTTTTCCATGGTTAATCCGTAGGCTTTCTTCTGATGTTCCAAATGTCTGAGTATGACAAGGCTTTCTTTTTCATTCGCAGGATAAACGTCCACACCGGTTATGATTCCGCATTTACAGTCTACTGTAGCTTCCAATAAATAACCGACTCCTCGTTTGTTCCCGTGGTGGATGTATCCGCAGTCTGTATCTGTTGAACTCGTAGTTCTTTTCTTCTTAATTATCCGAACAGGAGGCTTCTTAAATCCAGGCTGTTGGGATAATTCTTCATCTAAAGCATCCATGTAGCTCAACATACTCTTTTCTACTTGTTCTTCTATATCGATCCAACTGGAACGAGATACTTCGGCAGGAATATAACTTCCATCAGCGACCATTGTCTTTCCATCTACAAGATCTTTTTCAATACATTGTTGGATGATTTCTGCAAAAACCTTAGAAAATAGTTGGCTTTGATTCCATTTACGGATTCGCGTTTTACTAAAAGTAGAATGATCTGGTATCTTATCTGAGAAACTGATTCCACAAAACCACCGGTAAGCTATATTTAGCTCAATTTCTTGAACAAGCCGTCTTTCAGATTTGATTCCATAAAGGTATCCTACCAACAACATTTTGAACAGGCTGACCGGATCAATTGATGGACGTCCTATAGACGGATAATACGGGGAAAGCGTATCGTAGATAAACGAAAATGATACATTGGAATCAATTTTCTTTAATAGATGATCTGCCGGAATAAAATCTTCTGGATTTAGCATAATCATCTCAAGTTGTCCACTCATTCGTCCCATCATAGCCTATCACACTCCTCAGTGTTATTATATCACAGATTTGTGAAATACGGGTTTGTCAACAGGTCCATAGTTTTTCGCAAATTCATTCCTAAGCTTAACCGCCTTGACTGCTATGTACCTGTCTGAGCAATGCCCGTCAAGGATGCTCGCACAACGCCTGTCCTTGACGGGCAATGGGCAGACTGGTAGCGTGCAGTGGGCGGTAAGCGCATAGTTCGTCTATAGAATTGAGCCGCTTCCCAGCATTAGGAAGCTATATCATTCTCTTCCGAAGAGATGATCATTGATCTGAGGTGCTCCATGTTGAGATATCGCTTATTACCCCAATCACTGGAAGCAATGTGTCTTAGTCTGGCGCAAACAAGCATAAGAGCAGATTGCCCATCAGGAAAAGTTCCGACTACCTTTGTCCTGCGTTTGATTTCCTTGTTTAGCCGCTCTAGCGTGTTATTGGTTCGTATCCTGTTCCAGTGTTCCATTGGGAAGCTCATGTAAGTAAGGGTTTCAGCAATGCTTTCCTCCACCTTCCTGGCAGCCTTTGTCAGACGCATCCTCCGAAGTTTTTCGGCAACAGCTGTAGCTTTTTCAAGAGCCGCCGCTTTGTCTTCCTGGGCATGGATTGCTTTCAACATCTTTGCAACATCTTTCACCTTTTGCTTGGGGACAACGGTAAATACGTTCCTGTAAAAATGTACCGTGCAGCGCTGGTACCTGGCGTCAGGGAATACTTCTCCAATCGCTTCAACCATCCCCATTGCTTTATCGCCGGTAATCAGCTTAACACCCGATAATCCGCGCGATTTAAGCCAGACAAAGAAGTTCTTCCAGCTTTCAGTATCTTCTTTCAGGCCCTCACAGGCACCAAGAATTTCACGATAACCATCGTTGTTAACACCTATGGCTATCAGTACGGAACAGTTTTCGAACTCGCCACCCCAGCATCTTTTTAGATAAATGCCATCAACGAAGAGATAAGGATATTCCACCGTAAGCTTTCGGTTTCTCCATTCCTTAATGTGTCCATACGCCTTTTTGTTGAGATTGCTGATCGCACTAGGAGAGACTTTTGTTCCCCATAATGCTTCGGAGATGTCTTGCACTCGACGGACAGATACACCGGCCAGATACATCTCAATCAGAGCTTCTTCAACGGAAGTTTCCCGGCGTTTATATCGTTCGATGATGGATGTTTCAAAGGTCAGCCCTTTATAATGGTCTCATAAATTAAGACACTTTTTCGTACAGATTTTAATGAATCTGATATACTTAAACCAGTATGTAAGAAAGGATCCATTATCATGTCCAGACAAAGAAGAAGTTTTAGTGCCAAATTCAAGTCAAACCTTGTAATTGAGCTGCTTAAGGGTGAGAAAGATCTCAATACCCTGGCAGCTGAAAATAGCATCCAACCAAATCTGCTCCGTAACTGGAAAAAGGAGTTCCTGAACAATGCTTCGGTTGTGTTCGACGACAAGCGCGAGGAAAACCTCAAAGAAAAGCTTGCCGAAGAGCGAAAAGAGAAAGCGGAGTATGCCAAAAAGGTTGGTCAGTTAACCATGCAGGTTGACTGGCTCAAAAAAAAATCTGAAGAAATTTGTGGACCTGACTACGAGAGTAAGTTTAGTCCAAAACCTTTTGACGACTAAGGAAATTCCGGCTTCCGTTGGTGCCAGGTTGCTTGACATCAACCGTACAAGCATTTATTACAAGGGCGCCCCTATTTCAGATGAGGAACTGGCCTGCAAAGAGATCATTGATCATCTCCATACAGATAATCCCACTTGGGGCGCAAGACAAATGTCTGCACAGTTAAAAGCCCGTGGTTACCAGGTTGGGCGCCGCAAGGCAAGACGCTACATGAATGAGATGGATATTTACCCGATCTATCCAAAGATGAATCTTTCCAAGCGAATGCAGCAGGCGAAAGTATGTCCATATCTTCTTCGTAATGCGGTCATAGACAAGCCAAATCAAGCATGGTCTATTGACATTACATATATCCCGATCAAGCGCGGATTTCTGTATCTGACAGCCGTTGTATTGTCGGCTGGGAAGTGGATGACACACTTGATACCAGAATGGTTATCAGTGCCCTGAAAAAAGCTTTCAAAGTAGCAAAACCTCAAATCCTGAATTCAGATCAGGGTTGTCAGTTTACAAGTCAGCAATACATTGACTTTGTAAAGGAAAACGGCATCCGCCAGAGTATGGATGGAAAAAGTCGCTGGGCAGACAACATCATGATTGAGCGCTGGTTCCGCAGCTTCAAGTATGAGGAAGCCTATCTGACACAGTACAACAACATCAGGGAAGCAAGAGTTGCTATCGGACAGTATATCCACATCTACAACTTTGAGCGGCGCCATTCTGCACTTGATTACCAAACACCGGCTGAATGCTACTATCCGGCAATGTTGATGCCATATGTAGCTTAGCATATATTGAATCTGGGGAGTGCTCCACGGTTCTCCACATGTTCCTTGTAACTTGTCCACTATATCAGTTCATTATAAAAATCTTAGATTTTTGTCTTGACAACTGAGCCACTATAGTATGCAACCGATGAGCTAACCGGATTAATTGGTGCGGTTGCCATTATGCGTCCATCGAAAAGTGTACAGGATTTGGAAGCTAAATCCGTGAAGAAAAAATTTAAAAACAAAAATTTGCGGCAGGATGTTCCAGAGAGGTGATTCAGCGCGGTGCAGAAATGCTGGGCTGGGATTTGGATGATCTGATCGAGAAAACCATCCTTGCAATGCGTACATGTGAAGAATAACAGATCATCAGCCTGTGCTTTCTGAAAAATGAGAGAGCACAGGCTTTATCTATTCCCTCTCTTCTGTGCTGAACCGCCCGCATGCGGAACGCATATGCTGAAAACGAATTGAGTTTCGGAGGGATATGTATGCAAAACGAATATTATCCATTTGTCAATCTTCCCCTGCCATATAAATATGATGCACTGGAACCATATATCGACACCAAAACCATGATGCTGCATCATGACCGTCATCTGCAAACATACATCGACAATCTGAACGCCATTCTGCGTACCCATCCCTGGCTGCAGCGGCTGTCACTTGAGCAATTAATTCAAAATGCATCCAGCCTGCCATATGACACGCAAAATATCCTGCGCAACAATGCAGGTGGTGTATACAACCACAGGTTTTATTTCGATGGATTGCAGCCATCAGCCGGGCAACAGCCTGTCGGCGCACTTGCAGCTGCCATAAATCGGGACTTTGGCAGTATAGAACAGTTCAAAAAGGATTTTCAGGCGGAAGCGCAGTCTGTCTTTGGTTCCGGTTATGCCTGGCTGGTTGGCACCTGCGATAAACTATATATCATCACTACACCAAACCAGAACAGCCCGATTGAGGCCGGACTATGTCCGATCCTGACTGTTGATGTATGGGAGCATGCATACTATCTCAAGCATTACAATCTGCGTGCAGATTACATCATCGACTGGTTCCACGTAGTCAACTGGGAACAGGCAGAACAGAACTATCAGTCATGTATCAAACCATGCCACAGAAACTGATGCGTCAATATATCTTTTTATGAAACAGGAGGTTAAAAAAGAACCAGCAGTAAAGCTGGTTCTGCCGACTCCTGTTTCTCGGGTCAGTCACTATATGTTCCACAAATGGCCTTTATTGTATACCGGCAAAATAATATCTATTTACTCTCCTGTATAAACCGATTCGTCCAGCAGCTCCCGCTCCGCAAACAGGCTGTCCACAGCTTTCTGATACGCCGATAACGTCCGTGCCTTGCGGATTTTTTTTGCATATGGTTCACCATCTGCAAACAGGCAAACCAAAAATACCCACAGTTCTTTCATCTTAAACAGCACATTACGTTGTCCGGACAGAATTTCCTGATAGCGTTCCAGCAATGTGTTATGGAACGCTATCAGTGTTTTGCTGTCCACAGGCTTCTCCCCTTCTGCCTGTGCCGCAAGACCGGGATTTGCCAGCAATCCCCTGCCTAGCATCACAGTCTGCACACTGGGAAACTGTGTCGTAAATTGTTGGATATCCTGTGTTGTGAACAAGTCCCCATTATAGCACACGGGCATGCTGGCGTTATCCGCCCCATAGGCGAACATCTCCCAGTTAGGCTTGTTTTTATAAAAATCCGTCTGTACCCGTGGATGAACAATCAATTCAGAAACCGGATACTGATTGAACAACTCCAACAGCGCCGGAAATTCCTCCGGTGTTTCCTTTCCGATTCTTGTTTTGATGGAGATCCGGATGGGGCATTGGGAAAAAATTTCATCCAGAAAACGCTCCAGCAGCGCTGTTTCTGCCAAAAAACCTGCACCCTTTTTCTTCGCCACCACCGTACCCGATGGGCAGCCCAGATTCAGATTTACCTCTGAATAGCCGTATTCTTTCAGCCGCTCTGCTGTAAGACGGAATGCAGCGGCATCATTGGTTAAAATCTGCGGCACCAGCCGGACATTGCTGTTATTCTCCGGCAAAATATCACGGATTTCTCCTGACCGAAGCCCTCCGTCATGTTTGGGGCTGAGAAATGGGGAAAACCAGGTATGTATCCCGCCAAAATATTCCTGGAAGGTATTTCGGAACACATAACCTGTGATTCCTTCCATTGGAGCAAAATAATAGTTCATCGTCAAATCCATCCTGCCTATCATTTTTTATGATAATCTAAAATCAGCCAATGCATCATTCATTTTTTGAATATTCTCCACCACCTGATTTTTCTGTCGGATAGACAGGCTTACATAGAGGCTGTCCAGCAGTGTTACCTGTGCCACGCGGGGAGACACAAACAGCTGCAGCGGTAAATACAATTCCATGCAAATATCTGATACCCGTTTCACCGGTGTATCCGGATATCCCGTCATACTGATGGTTTTTGCTCCCCGGGAACGTGCCAGCTCCAGTGCTGTCACAATCTCACGGGTTTTACCCGTATGTGTAATGCCAAAAAATACCGTTTCCGGTCCCGCCTGGCTGGCAGCAATCTGCATCAAATGGGAATCCGTAAAGGCTTCTGCCTGAATGCCTACACGCATGAGGCGAATATAAAAATCGCTGGCAATAGAACCGGATGCTCCTACACCCAGAGCGACAATGCGTTTTGCCTGACTCATAAGGGCAGTTGCCTGTTCTACTTTTTCAAAATCAAGCAGATCCAGTGCCCGCTGCAGGGTGTCTATATTTCGTCCGAAAACATTTTTTGTAATAGAAGTAACGGTGTCTGTTTCAGATAAATCTTCAAAAATGGTATGTATGGATTGAGGCGCATATTTCGCCAGCAGCAGCTTCATTTCACTGAATCCGGAACAGTCAATCTGCTTGCAAAACCGAATGATACTGGATTCCGCAATGTCAAGCTCCCGTGCCATCTGCTGTATACTGATAGAACAGACCCGCTCCGGATTTTCCAGAATAAAATCAGCAATTCTCCGGCTCACTTTTGGGAAGCTTTCATATTTTGATTGAATTGCAGCATATGGATTACTTTTCATAAAAAACCCTCATTCATCTTGATGGATTTAGTATAACACACAGAAATAACATTGTACACACTGTACAAAATAAACAATATTCCTTTGTCTCAAACGAGAATTGAATTTTATTTGATGCAATGATAAACTACCAACAATGTATTGGTGGTCTGTTCCATCAGAAAAGAGAGCTTCTGCATGGTCTTATACCGGCAGAATGGTACATTGTGAAAGGAAGAACTACTGTGTCATCTGTACAAAACAAAAGTCCCGGCAATCAGAGAGAGTTTGAACCCATTCACCTGAAGGAGAAATTTTCCTATGGTCTGGGGGATGTAGCCTGCAATGTGGTATTCGCACTGACGACCTCATTGCTGTTTTATTTTTATACCAATGTTATCGGTATCGGTGTGGGGACCGTCGGTACCATTATGCTGATTTCCCGCTTTTTCGACGGCATTTCTGATGTTTTGATTGGTCATCTGGTGGATCGTACCCATTCCCGACACGGCAAATCCCGTGCCTGGATACTCTGGATGATGTTTCCATATGGCTTGTCCGCTATTTTGCTGTTTACTGTTCCGCCGGCATCTTCCATGGTCCAGATCATTTATGTCTTTATTACATATAATTTCTGTACCACAGTGGTATACACTTCCCTGAACCTTCCCTATGCAACGCTGGCAACACTGATGACACGAGATACTGACCAGCGCTCTGTTATCAATCTGTTCCGCACCGGTATGTCCGCCATCGGTAATCTGATTATCACTGCCATTACCTTTCCTCTGGTAACTCTGCTTGGCAATACCCAGCAGGCCTGGATTGAGGTGTCCATTGGCTATGCTGTTGTATCTATTGTTATGCTGTATGTGTGTTTTCATAACTGCCATGAACGAGTGAACAAAGAAACCAAAACCAGAGATGGAAAAAAGGTACCGCTTTGGATGGGGATCAAGCTATGTCTGTCCAATCCCTATTTCATTCTGTTCTTTTTCCTCACCGTCTTTCTTTCCTTTTATGAAGCGGTAACCGGAACCTGCAATGCATATTATGCCCAGTACATTCTGGGGAATCGTGACCTGTGCGGCGCGCTTTCCTCCTTTGAAAATATTCCTCAGGTAATTACGGTGCTGATTCTTGCCCCATTCCTCATTCGCTTCGGCAAACGGAATGTAGCGCTCATTGGTGCGGCAGCCGCAGTCATCGGTACGGTTTCCCTCTTTTTCAATCCAACCAGTATTTCATTGTCCTTGTTTGCCTGCGTGATGCGCGGTATCGGAAAGGGCTGTTTCCGGGGCGCCAAATATTCCATGCTTGCGGATATCATCGAATATGGTGCATGGAAAAGCGGCATCCGCGTGCAGGGACTGGTGGTTTCCGCTACCACTGCCGGACAGAAATTCGGTTCCGGTATCACTAACGCAGCATTCGGTGCATTGATGTCTATGGTTGGCTTTGCCGGAACTGCTGTTATCAATGCCACCCAATCCGCTATGCTCATTCGCATTTACATCATCGGTAATATTCTCGCCTGGGGTGGTATCTGTATCCTCCTGCTGTTTTACCGGCTGGACAAAATATATCCGCGTATTATCGCGGATATGCAGGCACGTGAGGCAGCGGAATAAAATACATACTACAGCCACCCGTTGTTCGGCTGATTCGGACAGCGGGTGGTTTCTTTTTGGGCACACTAGCCAATTTTTCCGGGTGTTTTTTATTCAATACGGAGATTTATTCATTTTTATTTCATTTATTATTGAATTTTATTCCTTCACGTGGTAAGGTACAACCATAGCACGGACACAGTATGAACACAAAAAATGCACACACTGTTCCGTTTTAGAACAATTGCCAGGAAAGCAGGTGATGCTTGAGCAAGCTGTATCCCCATTTTATACCAAAGAAAGGAGAACAAACCATGAAAAAACTGTTAAAACGAATGCAGGCCATGTGTCTGGCACTGGTACTTGTTCTTGGTCTCGTACTGACTGCATTTGCAGCAGATGATGGCGCTCAGTTTAAAAACGGCCCGTATCTGCTCGCACCTAAAACCAACAGTATGGTCGTTGTATGGGAAAGCACAGAAAATGTAGCTGCAACGATTGCATACGGCACAGAACAGGATTCACTCTGCGATCCAATTACGGTGAATGTAGATGAGGACGCACCGGATTTCCAGGGTGCTAAAATGAACCTGTATCACTACAAACTGGATCATCTTCAGGCTGGAACCCGGTATTACTACGAGGTAAAGCTGGAAAATGGTGAAACCTGTCAGGCAAGCTTCCGTACCCTGAGTGAAAATCCCGATGAAATCCGCATGATTTCCCTGTCGGATTCCCATATCTTCGCAACCCGCAATGAACTGGACGCAGCGGTAAAGAATTTTAATCCGGATGTTATGCTGCATTGTGGTGATCTGGTAGAAGGCACCGGTGCACAGGCAGAACAGTTCAGTTTCTGGTTCCATGGCACAGCTGCGGATGACTTCATTCACAGTTATCCGGTTGTTTATTCCAGCGGCAATCATGACCAGGGTGGTATCTATTTTGACACCTATGTTTATTCCATTCAGGATGCGGAATATGGTGCATCGGTGGAGGGTGACAGCTCCTTCAACTATGCAGGTATCCACATCATCACCATGAACAGTAACCCCTGGGGACTGTTCCAGATGAATTCTGAAGCCACCGGTCAGCAGGCTGACGAGGCAACCCTCAAAACCATTGAGAATGCCATGAGCTGGCTGAAAGCTGATCTGGAAACAGATGCAGCAAAAAATGCGGATTTCCGTATGATCATGATGCATCATCCGGTATCTGATGCATATACCAAGCGGTATATTCCGGATGTCATTGAACCGGGCAATGTAGATCTGATGATTTCCGGTCATACCCACAGCTATGCACGTGCTGTATCCAGCAATCCGGAAGTCGGCGCAGGTACCGTTTATCTGACCCATCAGGATGCACGCACCTACAACAAGAAGGGTGATTTCTTCTACATCACCAGCACACCGGGCAGCGGTGTTATGAAGGTTGTAAACTATGGTGCTACCGGCGAAGGTGCAAATTCCGTAGCAGCCAATGAAACACTGATCGCAAAGGACAAGCAGCAGCTGTCCTGGTCGGATATTTCCATTCAGCCGGATGAAGTGCAGTACAATGGTGAGGTTACCATTTCCGCTACCGTAACCAATACAGGCAAGGGCCTGGCTGCCGCTGTGATTCCGGTTGACGACAATGGAACGATCCGGTATCTCTATAACTTTGACGACGGTATCGTCACGCTGGATCCAGGTAAATCCGCGACACTGACCGGTACTCTGAGAATGGAATCTCTGGGTAAGCATACTCTGAAGATTGCTGACCAGAGCACAGATGTAAATGTAACCTATCGTCCTGCTACCTTCGATTTCACCAACATCCGCACCAAACAGGGCGATCAGGATGTCAGTGATACCAACAGCAATGTACTGCATATTAAAGCTGATGTTGTCAATATCGGCAATGATGCAGGCAGCGATGTAGCTGAGTTTAAAGTAAACGGCAAAACCGTTGACAGCAAGCGGTATACTCTGCAGTCCGGCGAAACAAAGGTAGCAGAATTCTCCTATACCTTTGACAAGGCCGGCGAATATGAGGTTACCATCGGCAATGCAGAGCCTCAGACCATTTATGTGGAAGGCTCCATTCAGGGCATGCCGGTTGTCAAGGATAAATCCGGCAGCGGCAATGATGCATATATTCATGGCCAGCCAGAATTTGGCACAGATGACAACGGAAAGCAGACCCTGATTCTGGATGGCAAGCGTGATTATATTGAAATCCCGGATAACGGCGGCTATACCCCGGAGGATGCAATGACCGGTATGGTATGGGCAAATCTGCCCAGCGCCGGCACCACCAAGGGCGGTGTATCTGAGCTGACCGAACAGTACGAGGATCTGGATGGCAAGGGTGCTATTCCGGACCATAACCCGCTGATGGTCAAGGGCATTGGTCTTGGCTGGGGCACACCGTATATGTTCCGTATGGCAGTCCGTGAAACCGGCAAGGTAACCTATGGTGTATGTCTGCTGGATGACAATGGTGAATTCAGCTGGAATGACGGCGATGATGCTTCTTATGGTATCAAGAAGGATCAGTGGGTACAGTACACCAGTGCATTTGATTTTGAAACCGGCGGCGATTCCTATGAGAATGAGCTGCACAGCGCACACGTAGACAAGCCTGCATTTACCGCACCCATCAAAACCTGGGACGGTGAACCCATGTATATTGGTCTTGGCTTTAAGAATACCCTGCAGACCAATCGCAACCGCGGCATGTATCACACCATGCTGCCGGGTGCTGTATCTCAGGTACGTTTTTACACCTCCAAGATTTCTGAAGAGGAAGTAACCAATGTACGCGCGAATCCCACAGAGAGTGGTGCTTCGGCTGACAGCCTGAAAATCTGGCTTGATTTCGAGAGCGACAATATCGAAACCACTGGTACCCATACAACCGAATGGGTTGAAGCAACTGCTGCTCCCTCCGCTCTTGCATATGATACAGCATTTGCAGGCAATGCTTCCATCACTGCCCTGATTCAGACCTCCGATGACGGTAAAACCATCAAGGAAGAAAAGAAGGTCGAACTGAAAAACGGTTCCAACACGGTCGCACTGACCGGCATGGGCAATGCCAAGTATGTCCGCATTGTATCTACCTTTGTATCCGATCTGAACAGTGAAGAATCCAGTGTTCCGGTACTGAATTCCTACACACTGACCGCAGGTACACAAAAGACCTGGAATACACTGGTTGACTGGAACAAGGGCACCTTCGCCGGTGCTGCTGGTCATCAGGACAGCACCGTTTACCGCAATTATGCCAAGGACTTTGACAATTACGGCACGGTTGGTGATGGTGCAGCTGAGGAAACACAGTTTACCGATATTGAAAACCATTGAGCAAAGAACTACATCAACTATGTCACTGCAAAGAAGCTGTTTGCAGGTACTTCCGCAACAACCTTCTCTCCGGAAAAGGGTATGACCCGCGGCATGTTCGTCACCGTTCTGTCCAATCTGGCACAGATCGACAAGACCCAGTATGCAGGCTCCAGCAAATTCGTGGATGTTTCCAAGGATGCATACTATGCGCCATGTGTCAACTGGGCAGTGAAAAACGGCATTGTTTCCGGCATTGATGCCAAGCATTTTGCACCGGAGAAGCTGATTACCCGTGAGCAGGCAGCCGTCATGCTGAGCAACTATCTGAGCTACGCAAAGATCACACTGCCTACTGACAACAGCAAGCCGCTGTTTGCTGACAACGCTTCGATTTCCAACTATGCAGTGGATGCAGTTCGTCTGATGCAGGAAGCTGGTCTGATGGTCGGTACAGGCAACAATTACTTCCGCCCCCGTGCTACCAGTACCCGTGCACAGATTGCAACTCTGATGTATTCCTTCTATACGAAGGTTGCATGATCTGCATTCTGCAGCCAATTGTCACTGTAACAGTATAACGATGAAAGCCCGTCGGAGAATCTCTTCTCCGGCGGGCTGATTGTTGTAATGAAAATACCTTTCAGAACGGGAATGAACCTATGAGCCGCGGTTCACTTTTTTACTCATACGGATAGTATACAATAATTTATCTATCCCTGGAAAGCGGATTCTTCGGCTGATTGTGTCAGATCTGTAGAGATCAAAAATCCCGCTTGCCGCCGATCAATCAATTTGCAATTTTTACTCACCACTCCGGAACTGCTGTTATGTATCTTATGTTATAACATAAAAATGAAACGATAACAATGTTCCGCCAGCCTTGCCCTGCGTACCAGTATATCCGCGGACGTTCCCTTGGAACAGACTACGAAAAAGAGCATATTCAGGAAATGATCCGGAAAGGAATCCGGAAAAGGGAACTGGCCGTTGCTGAAGAGGAAGCTGCTAAAGTCCGGGCAAGGGAAGAAGAGGATGCCAGGAAATATGCATTTGCTGTGGAAGCTGATGATGACAGAACTCTGATAAAGGCAGGAGAAGAAACCGTGACCTTTCGCGGTGTTCGTTACAGCACAATCTATGATCCTGCCCGCAACTACTATAAAGATCCAGTCGCTATCCTTTTTGTCCATTCTAAACTGCAACTGGTCACGGATCTTCAGACCTGCATCAAAGCGCAGCATAATGCGGCCTATGCAGAGAAAGTAGCACTCTCCAACCTGCAAAAGGCCGCCAGAACCGTCTGTTATATTCAGGAGCAAGGAATCGGATCCCGTGAAGAATTGCGGGCGAAAAAGAAGAAGTCGGAGGAAGTGGTTACCGTAGCTGAATCCAATCTGAAAAGAACCGAAGACCGGATTCAGGAAATCAACGAACAGATTCATTATGCCGGTCAGTATCTCTCCACCCGCTCAGTCCGCAAAGAATACCAGAAATCCTTTGTAAAGCCTTTATACCGGCATCAGCACGAGAAAGACCTGGCTCAGTATGATGAGGCAGTTCAGTATTTCAGGAAAAAAGGATTGAAAATTCCTGCCCTGAAAGATCTGAAACAGCAGAAAGAGGACCTGCTTACAAGAAAGTCAGTCCAGGAAAACGAGCTTCGTTCCTTAATCAGCTACCGCAATGATGTGAGAACTGCAGCCATCAATGTCAACTGGATCTTCAGTGAAGACAGTGTTCGCAGACAGGAGTTACAGAGAAATCAGCGCTTAGTTTCCCAGAAGATTGAGCTGCCTCCAAAAGAGAATGCTGCCTTTGACAGCAATCGTCTCTCCATCAATCATTCGGAAAACACTCGAAGGCTGGAAAATCCAACACCAACCAAAAGGCATCAGATGGCTGCCGAAAAAAGGCACTATGAGCCTTCACTCTAAGCTTTTCATTTCTAAATACAGTACGAATGTGCAAATATCATTATAACAATAGACCTCTCCGCCAAAAAAGGGGGCAGTTTCCATAATAGCGAGTTCATTCAGGAAATCTTCACTTCAGCTTTCAACGAAGTATTAAAATGAGATTGATTAAAAAAGCTCTGGCGGGATTATTATTTTCTCGTCAGAGCTGGTTTCTTTTATTCATTACCACAAACAATCAAAAGGATGCACATCCATCTTCATAAAACCATATTTATAGAAATAACTATCTCAATCTTCCCATAAGCAATTAAGCCTGAAACACTTGTTGGACAAGGATTTCAAGAGCTATTTGCCTTTGATTATGCAACAGTTGACTTTTTCTCCGGCTTATGATTCGCTGTGGATTCAATG
>Ga0310695_10007216_pt1 | contig 17858 bp, 12 predicted proteins | sample RumenRJG_04DNA_FD_203882 | JGI IMG/M metagenome (GOLD analysis project Ga0310695, IMG submission 203882) | Bovine rumen microbial communities from Lethbridge, Alberta, Canada - RJG_04 (v2) (version 2) | ecosystem: Host-associated > Mammals > Digestive system > Stomach > Rumen | place: Canada...
GACTGGCGCCAGCGCGCCTCCTCGTCCGCGTCGACAGGCGGGACGCGGCTCCCCGCCGCGGCCGTCTGCGCGCCGGCGAACGCGCGCTGCCGCCGGGCCCACCGGTCCGCCCGTGCGGCCGCCCGGAGGGCCTTGTGGCGGAGAATGCCCGTCAGATAGCTGCGGAAGTGGCCCGTTTCCTCCGGCACGTACCGGTAGACCGGCAGCGCCCGGATGAGCGCGATCAGCGTCTCCTGCACCGCCTCGTCGGCGTCGACGGCGGGGAACCGCTCGCGCAGATACGATTCCATCATCGGCCGGTAGCGCGCGACGAACTCCCCCCAGCGCGCATGCTGGGAATCACGCGCCAGGTCGCGCAGCAGCGTGGTCGAGGTGGTCGGAATCTTCGCCATGGGCCTCACCGCTCCGTGGACAGAACCGTCACCCGGCGCCGGCGCGGGACGAAGAGGACGGCCAGCAGGATCAGGAACGCGCCGACGAGCGGCTTGTCCCCGAGCCGCACGTACGGCGTCGGCGCGCGGCCGGCGTCGCCGAGCGCGAGCGCGTCGCACATCGTCGCGGCCGTATCGACGAGTTCGCGGCCGTCCGCGCCCTTGAGCCAGCTCGCCGTGCCGTCGGCGGCGATCGTCCCCGTCACGCCCGAATTGCCGACGCGCAGGACGGGCAGCCCCGTCTCGATCGCGCGCGCGACCGCCTGCCACGCGTGCTGCACCGCCTCGTCCGACTGCGAAAACCAGCTGTCGTTCGTGATGAAGCAGAGCGCCCGCGCGCCCATTTCCGCCAGCCGCCGCGCCTGGGCGGAATCGGTGTCCTCGTAGCAGATGCCCGCGCCGACCGGCACCTTCGCGTCCAGAAGCTTCAGCTCGCCCGGCCAGCACGTGCCGACGGGCGCGAGCCGCTGGAGCACGGGGATGACCTTGTCGAGCGGGATGAACTCGCCGAACGGCACGAGGTGGACCTTGTCGTAGATCTGCACCGTCTCGTCGCGGTAGAGCGCGGCGGAATTGTACGCCCTGCCGTCCGCCGACCGGCGATTGCCGCCCGCGAGGACGGGCGTGCGCGCCGCGCCGCCCAGCCACGCGGCGAACCGGCGCGCATGCGGTGCATCGACCGCGCCGATTTCGCAGAACGCGCTTTCCGGCAGCACGATCAGTTCCGGCTGGACGTGGCGCACGGCCGTCAGGAGGCGCGTGTAGACCTCCACGGGATCCTCCTCGCGGTCGCGCGCGAAGACGGAGGGGAAGTTGCGCTGGACGAGCGCGACGCGCAGCGTCTCCGCGTCCGCGCCGGGCCGCACGACGAACGGCTCCGACGCCGCGAACACGCCCCAGACGATCAGGAGCGGCAGGAACGTTTCGATCGAGCGCGCCCAGTTCGGCAGCCCCACCGCCGTCGGGCGGTACATCCGCTCGGCGATCGACGCGATCGTGCCGTTGACGAGGACGACGAGCGCGCTGACGAGGGAAACGCCGCCGAGGACGGCCGGCGCGCCGAAGCCCGCGTTGACGGGCGCGACGCCGAGCTGATTCCACGCGAAGCCGCCGCCGACGCGCGAACGGACGATCTCCAGCCCCGCCCACGCGACCGGTTCGACGACGAGCAGCGTCACGAGCCGCCGCCCGTAGCCGCCCGCCTTCGCCCACGCCCACGCTTTCGCGGCGAGGAAGCCGAACGCGGCGAAATAGAGCGCGCAGTACGCGGCGAGGAGCCCCCAGCCGAGCGCGACGAGCGGCCACGGCCCGCCGTTCTTGACGATGGCCGGCATCCACGCGAGCGTCGCGAACCAGAAGAAAAAGCCGTTGGCGAACCAGAGGCGCGCGCTGCGCACCGCAAGCGAAGGCGGGCGCGGCAGGTCGACGGTGCCGTGCGTCCGCCGCCGCAGGTCGATCCCGCCCGTGCGCGAAAACCACAGGAGCGGCGCGAGCGCGAAGAGGCAGTCCATCTTCTCGCCCATCGGCGGGAAGCTCGCCCAGAGGAGAAACCCCGGGATGAGCTTCACGAGCCAGAACGACTTTGCGAACAGGGCGCGGATCATGCGGGATTCCAGCTGAGGTCGATGCGCACGGGCGCGCCCGGCGGCGGCGCAAACGTGCGCGGGACGTTCTTCGTCGTCACCCAGAGCCGCCCGAGCCGGAACACCGCCAGGCCCTCCGCCGGCGCGGCCGGTTCCGTGAGGGAGATGAAGAGCGGCGTCGCCTGCTGCGCGAGGCATTCGACGGCAAAGCCGCTTTCCGCGAGGAACGCGAGGTTGTCGCGGCCGTTCTCCGGCGAGGCGACGAAGCGCCGTACGCCGAGCGCCGACAGGCTCGCGAGCGCGCTCGCGTTGAACGCGTAGAGCGTCCAGTCGCCCGTCACGTCCGTCACGCCCGCATGCGTCAGGAGCCGCAGCGTCGCCAGATCGCTCGCCTCCCACCGGTCGCAGCCCGCGCGCAGGAAGCGCTTGACGGCGGCGCGCAGACGGTTGAACGCGGGCTCCGGCGTGTAGACGGGAAGCGCCAGGCGCAGCGCCGCCGCGCCGACATCGGGCAGGTCGGCGGGATCGGCCGTCTCGTCGATGCGGACGACGACCTCCTCCCAGTCCCCCTGCGGAATCGGCTGCCCGAGGCGGATCTTGAGGACGCGCGACGGCACGTCCGCGGGCGCGACCGACGGCGCGACCGTGTCCGCCAGCGCGCGTTCCAGTTTCGCCTGGCGCGCGCGCGCACGCGCGTCGTCCAGCTGCTCCACGAGGTCGCGCCGCAGATCGTTCAGGACGCTCATGGGCGCAAAGAGCCGGTCGGGATCGCGGACCGTCAGCCGGCCCAGCCGGTAGTCGGTCTCGCCCAGTTTCGAAAACGCCTTCTCGACGGCGGCAAACGTCTTCTCCGGCGACTTCGCGGGCGTGAAGCTCCCCTTCACCTCCACGCCGTTGGCGCGGATCGCCCCGGGCGTGATCGTCACCTCCACGTCGACGGGCACGCGGCCCGTGTAGTCGCTCGGCCGGTAGACGGGCGCGGGGAACATCCGCTTGACGGCGTTCGACATCGAGCAGTAGACCGTTTCGCCGGGCGTCAGCGCCAGCTCGTCGGGCACGAGGATTTCGACATCGGAGCCCGCCGGCACCTCGAAGACGTTTTCGCGCGAAATCGCCCGGCGCATCCGCGTGATGCCGAGCCCGACGGGCTTGCCGCCGTCCTTCGCGGCGAACTGGAGCCCGTCGTGTCGTTCGAGCGCGCGCGCCGTGTGGAAGCGCAGCCACGCATTCCCCTCGCGGTCGCGCGTCACGCGCTTGACGGTGCCGATCGGCGTGCCGAGGTGGCCGAGCGAGACGGGATCGATGACGCGCTCCGCCGGCGCGCCGTGGAGGTACAGTTCCGTCGTGCGGCGCGAAAAGACGGTCTCCAGATCGGCCTGCCGCACCGCGCCCTTCGCGGCCGACGTGCCGTCGAGGAACTGGCGGTAGAACTTCGTGACGCTCGCGACATAGAGCGCGCTCTTCATGCGCCCTTCGATCTTGAGGCTCGCGACACCCGCCTCGACGAGCTTGAGCACGTCCGCGCCGAGGCGCAGGTCCTTCATCGAGAACGGCAGCGCCCGGCCGCCCGCGCCGTCGTCGTACGCGCCGCGGCAGCAGTACGCGCACGTGCCGCGGTTGCCGCTGCGCGACTTCTCCATCGCCGAAAAGAGGCAGAGCCCCGACAGCGAATAGCACAGCGCGCCGTGGATGAAGACTTCCAGCTCCACGCCGCAGCGCGTCGCGATCGACTGGACTTCCGCGAGGCTCAGTTCGCGCGCCAGGACGACGCGGACGAAACCGAGCTCCTTCAGCGCGAGCACGCCTTCGAGGTTGTGCGCGACGAGCTGCGTCGAGGCGTGGAGCGCGAGACCGGGAAAGTACGTGCGGCAGAGCCGCGCGACGCCGAGATCCTGCACGATCAGCGCGTCGGGACGCACCGCGTCGAGCGCCGCGAGGCGGCGGACCGCCTCGTCGATGTCGGCCTCGTCGATGAGCGTGTTGAACGTGACGTAGACCTTTTTTCCGCGCGCGTGCGCGACGCGCATCAGCCGGTCCAGATCCTCGATCGTGAAATTCTTCGCGAAGGCGCGCGCCGAAAAGTCGGTCAGCCCCAGATAGACCGCGTCCGCGCCCGCGTCGAACGCGGCGAGCGCCGTCTCGAAGTCGCCCGCGGGCGAAAGAAGTTCCGTCTGTCCCATCCGTCCGCGCCCTTCGCTAGTACATCTTCTCGTATTCGCCCTTGCCGATGCGCTTGAGCGTGTGGAAGCCCGCGCGCTTGGCGCGGTAGTGGAGGTCGGTCTTGGAATGCGCGAGGCCCGGCGCCTGGATGACGCGGTAGACCGCCGCGCCGCAGACGGGGCAGACGGTCAGCTTCGCGTCGTTCAGCGACTGCGTGATCTCGAATCCGCCGCGGCACTTCGCGCAGCCCTTCTCCGGTTCGGTTGCTTCGTAGACGTACAGCGGCATCACTTGCCTCCCAAAAGGCCGCGCAGCGCCGTCGTGGAGCGCGCGGGCAGACCTGGGGACGGCACGCGTTCGGCGACGACGAGCTCGATGCCGCGCGCGCGGCAGAAGTCGGCCTTCGCCTGGGACCAGCCGTCCGAATTGACGAAAAAGATGTCGGGCTTGAGCGCATCGACTTCGGCGGTGAAATCGAGGTAGCCGCTGCCGGAATTGATCCAGGCGTCCTTCACGTAGCGGATCGCCTTGACCATGTAGAGCCGCTCGGCGTCGGGATTGACCGTCTGCCGGTGCTTGAGCGCGGCGATGGTGCGGTCGCTGCCGAGGCCGACGTAGAGATCGCCCAGCTTCGCGGCCTCGGCGAAGAACGCGACGTGGCCCGAATGGAGCAGATCGTAGCAGCCCGAAACAAAAACCTTTTTGCGCGGTGCGTCCATTTCCTCACCTCCCCGTGTCGACGGCGAACCGGTAGCAGCGCCCGCCGTTGCCGGCCGACGCGAGAACCTTTTCCATCTGGGCGCGCGCCGCGCGCGACTTGGCGAGCGCGAAGAGGAAGCCGCCGCCGCCCGCGCCCGTCAGCGTCACGGCGTCGGTCCACGGCGCGATGCGCGCGATGATCATCTCGACGTTCGGATTGGTGCTGCCGGGGTCGAGCGCCTTCTTGTTCAGCCAGTAGGCGTTGACGACGGCGCCGAACTTCGCCCAGTCCCGCCGCCGGAGCGCCGCAAAGCCCGCGCGCGCGTCGCGCTTGAGCGTGGCGACGATGGCGGCGGCGATGCCCTCGGGGTTGCGCGCGTAGAACGCGAGCACGCCGCGGAGGACGTTGCGCGCCATGCGCTTCTGGCCCGTGAAATAGAGAACGCCGCGGTCGCGGAGAAACTTCGCGAAATCGGCCTCGGCGCGCGCGTCCAGCCGCCGGACGCGGAACGTCTGCGCCGCGCCCGGCGCGGTTTCGAGCAGCTTGACGCCGGGATAGAGCGCGCCGAGCTGGTCCTGCCAGCCGCCGCCCGTGCCCATCTCGCGCTCCAGGGCGAGCGTCAGTTCGCCGATCCGCTGCGGCGAGGGCGCCGCCTGCGGATCGCGGATGCGCAGCAGCGCCTCCAGGAGCGCCGAGCCGAGAATCGAGCTCGTGCCCATGCCGCTGCCCTTCGGCACGTCGGCGGACATGCGGATGTCGAGGCCGCCTTCGGCGAACGTGTAGCCGGTCACGGCGAGCGCGCTCTTCACAAGCGCGCACCAGTCGTGCGGATCCTTCGCGCCGTAGATGTCGGATTTGCGCGTCAGCGTCGCCGTCTTGCCGAGATCGACCGATTCGACGCGCACTTCGCGCGCGGCGAGACGGCGCACGCGGGCGCACACGGGCCGGCGCGATTCGAGCGTCACGGCGACGTTCAGCACCGCGCCGCCGCAGTCGTTGCAGATGGGCGGCGTGTCGCTCCAGCCGCCGGCGAGGTCGATGCGCAGCGCCCGTTCGACCGTCACGCTGTCCGCCGCCGCCGTCATTTCTCCGCCTGCAGGGCCGCGAGACGGGCCTTGAGCTCCTTGACTTCGGCGCGTGTCTTGGCGAGCATCTTCGGCAGCAGGACGCGCGCGCCGAAATCCTTCATGGATTCGGCCGGCGCGCCGATCACGTACCGGACCGAGCCGTCGAGCGTCTGCGGGACGCCCGCCTGGGGCCCGACCTGCACGCCGTCGGCGATCTTGATGTGGCCCGACACGCCCGCCTGCGCCCAGATGAGGCAGCCAGAGCCGATCTCGGTCGAACCCGCGATGCCCGACTGCGCGATCAGGCCCGAATAGCCCTTGACCTTGACGTTGTGGCCGATCTGCACGAGATTGTCGATCTTCGTCATCGGGCCGATGTACGTGCGGCCGATGCGCGCGCGGTCGATCGTCGTGTTCGAGCCGATCTCCACGCCGTCGCCGAGCTCCACGATGCCGAGCTGCGGAATCTTCTCGATCTTCGGCACGGGCGAGCCGGGCTCGACCGTCGTGTTGAAGCCGTAGCCGTCGCCGCCGAGGCGCACGCCGCAGTGGAGGATGCAGTCCTTTCCGACGATCGTCCCCTCGCGCAGGGAGACCTGCGGATAGATGTGCGTGCGCGCGCCGACGGAGCAGCCTTCGCCGATGAAGACCTGCGCCTCGATCACCGCGCCGTCGCCGATGACCGCGCCCTTCTCGATGACGGTGAACGCGCCCACGTGCACGTCCGCGCCGAGCGTCGCGCCCGGGTCGACGAGCGCCGTCGGATGGACGCCCGGCGCGCGCACGGGCTCGGGCGGCGCGAACAGCTTCGCCGCGGCCATGCACGCGTGGTTGGGATCGGCGACGCGGATGATCGCGCACGGCGCGCCGTTCGTCCAGTCGAGCGGCAGCAGCACGGCCGACGCCTTCGTTCCCTGGACGAGCCTGACGTGCTTCGGATCCTTGCAGAAGCTCAGGTCGCCCGCGCGCGCCTCCTCGAGGCCGCCGCACGCGACGAGCTCGACGTCCGCGCCCTCCAGCGTGCCGCCGAGACGCCGCGCCAGTTCGCTCGCCTTCATCAGTCCGCGTCCTTCTCCGCCGCCTTCGCGGGGTCGACGTTCATCGTCTTCAGCACCTGGTCCGTGACGTCGTACGACGGCTTGCCGAACACGGCGACCGTCGAATCGAACACGAAGTCGTAGCCGTTCTTCTCGGCGAAGACGGCGATGCGCTTCTTGAGGTCGTCCGCCTGCGTCTTCAAGAGCCGCGCCTCGTTCTCGGAGAGGTCCTGCTGGAGCTTCATCGCCTCGCTGCGCAGCTTCTGCTGCTGCTCGACGAAGCGGCGCTGCACCTCGGTGAGGTCGTTCTCGAGCTTGGTCTTGGCCGCCTGCGCGAGCATCGGGTTGCGGTAGTCGTCGGCGAGGCGCTTGCCCTCCTCCTGGATCGCGTCGAGCTCGGCCTTCATGCGGTCGATGCGCTTCTGGCCGTCCTTCTCGGTGTTCATCAGGAACTGCTTGTTCGTCTCGTAGCTCGGATGGTTGCGCACGAGCTTCATCATGTCGACCGTGCCGATCTTCAGTTCGGCGAACGCGCCGAAGGCCGTCATCGCCAGCGTCATCACCAGCAGATTCTTCATGTCTTTATGATCCTTTCGTCGTTTTGAAATCCGTCTGCGCCGCGCGGCCGCCCGGCCGCCGGCCGTCCGGTCAGAAATCGTAGCCCACCGTGAAGCTGAACACCTCGCGGTCGGCGTGGTCCGGGCGCTCGATCGGGAAGCCGAAGTCGAGCCGGATCGGGAACATCGGGATGTCGAGCCGCATGCCGAGACCGACCGTCCACGCGAAGTCGTCGGCGAGATCCCACTCGTCGGCGCTCACCGAGCCGACGTCCGAGAAGGCCGCCAGGCGCAGCATCTTCACGATCGGCACCGTGTACTCGAAGTTGGCGCAGAAGAGCGTCTGGCCGCCCCACGGGGCGTAGCGGTGCGAATCCTGCTTGCGCGCATAGGGCGAGACGCTGCGGTATTCGAGGCCGCGGATCGACTTCGGGCCGCCGAGGAAGAGGCGGTTGTAGATCGGCACGTCGTCGGAGATGCCGTCGATCGTCTCGGCGCGGAACGCCGCCATGAAGACGTGGTTGTACTTCCGCCACACGTTGAAGTAGTTGCGGTGGCTGAAGCCGGCGCGGTAGTACTTGTTGTCGCCCGCCGGCGCGAGGTCGACGTAGATCTGCGAGCGCGTGCCCGTCGTGGGCATCCGGAAGCTGTCGCGCGTGTCGCGCGCCCAGAACAGGCGCGCCACCGGCTCGACCGCGTCGCCGTACCTGCGCTCCTCCTCGCGGAACGAGACCTCGCGCCCGCGGTACGTCCACAGGCCCTTCTCCACGTCGTCGAACTCGATGAACTCGCCCGACAGGCGCACGCCGAAGCGGCCGAAGGGGTCCCACGTAGGCCAGAACTTGACGGGATACGACAGCGTCGCCGCCGCGCCGGAGCGGATGATGTCGTAGTCGTCGTACCAGCGCTGGCGGCGGTAGCCCTCGACCGTCAGCTCCAGCAGGCGGTCGAAGAGGTGCGGCTCGGTGACCGACGCCTCGTACGTCTGGATGCGCGGGCCCGCCGCGACGTAGACGCGGCCCTTCTGCCCGGCGCCGCGGAAATACTTGCGCGGCGCGAAGAGGTCGAAGTTCGACTGCGAGACCTCGGCCGAGACGTAGACCGAATCGACCGAGCTCGCGCCCACGCCGACCATGAACGCGCCCGTGTTCTTCTCCTCGACCTCGTAGACGAGATCGCGGTACTCCGCGCCGTTCGCGTCCTTGCCGCGGTTCGTCTCGCGCAGGTAGTAGCGCACGCGCGAGAAGTAGTCGAGGTTCTCCAGCTTCTTCTGCGAGCGCTCGGCGCGGTCGGCCAGCATGCGGTCGCCCGGCCCAAGCTCGATCTCGCGGCGGATCACCTTGTCCTTCGTGTAGTCGTTGCCCTCGACCTTCACCTCGTTGATGACGACCGGCACGCCCTCGGTGACGACGAAGACGATGTCGAGCTTGACGTCCGAATCCTCCGCCGGCAGCCGGCGGATGTCCACGCGCGTGTCGGCCAGGCCCTCGTCGCCCGAGCCGACGACGACCATCACCTCGTGCGCCGCGTCGTCGAGCGCCTTCGCGCCCGCCACGCCGCCGATGAGCGCGGCGAGGCCGCTCTTCTCGCGCACGACCGCCTCGGGGTAGCGCGTCAGCCCCTCGATCGCGACCGAGCCGACCTTGTAGCACGGGCCCTCGTCGACGGGATAGACGAGATCGACCCGGCCCTCCGCCACCTTCTCGCGCACGGGCAGGCCCACCTTCACGTCCAGGTAGCCGAGGTCGCGGTAGTATTCCTCCGCCTTGCCGACGGTCTGCGCGAGCTGCTCGCGCGTCGTCGGCTCGTCGTTGAACCAGCCGATCGGGTTCCACCACGGCAGCACGCCGATCTTCTCCTTGAGCGCGGCGAGATCCGCGTTCTCCGCGCCGTCGAACACGTAGTCGCGCACCTTCAGCCGCTCGCCCTCGTCGACCATCAGCGTCAGCGTGCAGTTGTTGCCGCCGGGGATGACCTCCGGCAGCGGCGTCACCTTCGCGTCGGGGAAGTGCTTCTTCTGGTACGCCGTGCGCACCTGCGCCGCCGCCGCCGCGAGCTCGCCCTCGCTGTAGAGCCGCCCGTCCTTCAGCCCCGCCTCCTTGGCGATCTTCGACTCGCTGAAGAAGTCGTTGCCCTTCACGACGAGCGGCGCCTGGTAGCGGAGCTTGCGCTTGACGTAGAAGACCACCGCCACGCCGTCCTCGCCCGGCTGCGCGTCCACGCTGATCTCCTGGAACTCGCCGGAGTCGTTCAGCGCGGTGACGTCGCGCGAGACGGTGACGGGATCGTACGCGCCGCCCTCCTGCGTCTGGCACCGCACGAGCACGGAGCTCGTGTCGCCGCCGAACCCGTCGAGGGCCTTGACCTGCACGGACGCCACCTTCGCCGCGTGCGCGCACGCGGTCGAAAGGAGCACTGCCAAAAGAAACGTTGACTTTTTCATGGCTAATATTTTATCACATTTTTCAGCCGGCGTTGGAAACTTCGAGAAATTCTTTCAGGACCCGGCGGAACGCCTCGCGGTCGGGCGCCGGCTCCTCGCGGGCGACGCCGAAGCCGCCCGGCACCGTGATCGCGTCCGCGCCCGTCGCCAGCCGCCACGCGTCCAGGCCGTTGAGAATGCCCTCCGCCTGCGTCAGCAGATGGCGGCTGTGCAGGAGCCCGTCGAGCGCGCCGCAGTCGTAGAGCACGCGGCAGACCGTCTCCTGGTCCTCCTCCTTCATCCAGCCCTTCGCCACCGAATAGGCGCAGTCGATGCAGACCGCGATCGGCACCGCATAGCCGTGCGGCAGCTTGTAGCCGCTGATCGCCTCCAGCCGGTTGGCGCACCACAGCGCGAACGGCGTCGCGCCGCGCTTGACGCGCGAGGAGATCGTGTCGCGCACCGTCTCGACGAACACGTCCCAGTCGCGCGTCTTCAGCGCCTCGGCGTTCTTCGCCAGCCGCTTCATCAGCGTCGCGTCCGACACCGCCGCGAAGCGCACCGCCTCGCCGATGCCGCCGCGCCACACGCCGTCGAGGACCGTGCGCGCGAACGTCGGATCGACGAGGACCGCCGCCGGCCGGCTCCGGACGCGCAGCGCGTCCTTCACCGCGCCGCGGTTCAGCGCCGCGTCCGTCGCGAACGCCGCGTCCAGCATCGCCGCGACCGTCGTCGGCAGGCGCACGAGCTTCACGCCGCCGCGCACCTGCGCCGCCGCGTAGCCCGCCACGTCCAGCACCGCGCCGCCGCCCATCGCCAGCAGCACGTCGCCCGCGCCGATCTTCGCCTCCACCGCCGCGTCGATGACGCGGTTGACGCTCACCATGCCGTCGCCCTTCGCCTTCTCGCCGCCGCCGATCACCACCGGCGCGCCCGCGAGCGTGACGCCGTGCGTCTGCACGTACTTGCCGATGCGCGTGCCGAGCCCGGCGACGCGCTGCACCACGTTCGAATCGGCGACGAGCATCACGCGCGGATTGCCGCTGCCCGTCAGCGTCCGGAGCGTCTCGACCAGCGTCGTGCTGTCCTCCGCGAACACGTTCTCGACGATGCTGACGGGATAGCCGCCCCGCTCCTCCCACTCGACGGTGAGCCCTTCCGTTTTCCTTGGCCGTGCCATGTTTTCTCCTTCTGAAATGTCTCCTGAACGTTCATTCCGCCCGCGCCAGCAGCTCTTCGGCATGGCGCGTGACGACGCCCGGCCGCCGCTCGCCGCCGAGCATCCGCGCGATCTCCTTCACGCGCGCCGCGCCCGCGACCGCCTCGACCGTCGTGCGCGTGCGCCCGCCCGCGACCGCCTTCGCCACGACGAGGTGGCGCGCGCCGTACACCGCGCTCTGGGGCAGGTGCGTGATCGCGATGACCTGGCGGCGCGCCGCGACGCGCCGCATCTTCTCGCCGACGACGCGCCCGATCTCGCCGCCCACGTTCGCGTCGATCTCGTCGAAGACGATGGTCGGCGCCGACTCGTCCGCCGCGAGGATGCTCTTGAGCGCGAGCATCACGCGCGCGATCTCGCCCGAGCTCGCGATGTCCGCGAGCGGGCGCGCCGATTCGCCGGGATTCGGCTCGAAGAGGTAGGCGAGCGTGTCGCAGCCGTGCGCCGCCGGTTCGGCCGGCGCGAGGCGCACCGCGAACTTCGCCTGCAGGAAGCCGAGGTCGCGCAGCTCGCGCGTGACGGCCTTCGCGAGCGCCGCGCCCGCCGCGCGCCGGCGCGTCGTCAGCGCCGCGCCCGCCGCCTCGACCGCGCCGAAGGCGTCCGCGACCGCCCGGTCCAGCTCCGCCAGCTTCGCGTCGCGGTTTTCCAGATCGTCCAGGCGCGTCCGCTTCGCCGCCAGCAGCTCCGCGAGCGCCGACGGCGCGGCGACGCGGTACTTGCGCACGAGCCGGCTGACGGTGCCGAGCCGCGCGTCCAGCTCCGCGAACGCGGCCGGATCGGCGTCGAGGCGCGAGGCGGTGTCGGCCACGCTCCGCGACAGCTCCTGGAGCTTCAGCGTCAGGTCGTCCGCCTCGCGCGCCCAGTCGGCCGCCTCGGGCAGGTGGCGCGCGAGCGCCGCGAAGCGCGGCTGGAGGCGGATCAGGATCTCCGCGGCGCTCTGGTCGCCGCCGATCGCCTCGGTGATCTCGTTCGCGGCCGTGACGATCTCCTCGGCGTGCGCGGCGGCGGCGTGGCGCTCGGCGAGCGTGTCGTCCTCCGCCGTGATGTCCGCCGCCGACAGCTCCTCCACCTGAAAGCGCAGCAGATCGAGCTCGTCCGCGCCGCCGGCCGCGTCGCGGAGCGCGTCGCGCCGCGCGACGCACGCGCGCCACCGGTCGAACGCGGCGGCATACGCCGTGCGGTCGATCCGGCCGTGCGCGTCCAATGTGTCGCGCTGGAACGATTCCTCCAGCAGCCGCTGGTTCGCGCGCGGCCCGTGGATGTCGACGAGCGTGCGGCCGAGCTCCTTCAGGTCGGCGACGGACGCGGCCTCGTCGTTGATCCACGCGCGCGTGCGGCCGGTCGCGGAGACGGTGCGGCGCACGACGGTGTCGTCGAAGACCGCCTCGACCTCCGCCTCCTTCGCGCCGTCGCGCACGACCGTGCTGTCGGCGCGGCCGCCGAGCGCGAGGGCGAGCGCGCCCGTCAGCACGCTTTTGCCGGCGCCTGTTTCGCCGGTGAGCACGTTCAAACCCGGCGCGAATTCGACTTCGGCCCGCTCAATGACGGCGAGGTTGGATACCGAGAGACTCTTCAGCATTCAAAACGACTCTTCAAAGTGGAGCGGGCGATGGGAATCGAACCCACGTAAGAAGCTTGGGAAGCTCCTATTCTGCCATTGAATTACGCCCGCGAAAACGAAAAAAACCTCAAACACTGGCGGAGAGAGAGGGATTCGAACCCCCGATACCCTTGCGGGTATGCATGATTTCGAGTCATGTGCATTCAACCAGGCTCTGCCATCTCTCCTGCAACTGGCGGAATAGTTTATCAAAAAACCGCCCCGCTCGTCAACCGCCGAATTGAGCGGGAATGGTGATTTGGACGGATTATTTCAAAAACCCGCGGGTGACGGCCTCGCGGACGGCGGAGACGCGGTCGCCGACGTCCAGCTTCGCGAAAATGCTGCGCAGATGGTTTTTGATCGCGTTCTTGCCGACGCCCAGCCGCTCGGCGATCGCGTCGTTCGTCATCCCCGTGGGCAGAAACTTCAGCACCTCCAGCTCGCGCGCGGTGAAGTTCGGCGTCATCTGCCGCTTGCGGAACAGCTCCTGCACCGCCGCCGGCACGTACTTGCCGCCGTTCATCACCGCCGTCAGCGCCTGCGTGATCTCCGTCGCGTCGCGGTCCTTCAGCAGATACCCCTTCGCGCCCAGGTTCAGCGACTCGTACACGTCGTTGTCGGCGTCGCTCGTCGTCAGCATGATGACCTTCTGCCACGGCCGCTTCGCCCGCAGCTCGCGCAGGACCGTCAGCCCGTCCCGGTCGGGCATGTGGATGTCGAGGAGCACCACGTCGGGATCGGTCCGCTCCACGAACTCGACCGCGCCCGCGCCGCCCGGCCATTCGCCCGCGAACGCAAACTCCTGCTTGCGCACGCCCAGCACGTACTTCAGCCCCATGCGCACCACCGCATGGTCGTCGATCACCACCACCTTGATCATGATTCGCTCCTCAGTTCCATGTAGGTCCACTTCCTCTCGCGCCCCCAGTTGATCGCGAGATGGTTGCGCAGCGCGCGCTCGCGCATGCCGCTCAGGCCATAGTGCCCCGTCTCGGGCCCGAGCGCGTTCGACAGCTCGAACGGCGCGCCGTCGTTCAGCACGCGCAGCACGTAGCCCGCGGGCGCGACCGGGTCGCACGTGAAGACGATCTGGCGCGCGCGGCCGTGCTTGAGCGCGTTCGTCGTCGCCTCGCGCAGAATGAGGATGATGTCCTGGTAGAGGCCCGCGCTCAGCGTCTCGGGCAGGCCGCGCAGACACGTGCGCACCTTCACGCCCGTCTTCTCGATCGAGCGCGCCATGTCGCCGATCGCCTCCGCCGGCGGCCTGTCGCCGAAGCCCGCGCCGCGCAGGTTCATGACGGCGCTGCGCACCTCCGCCTTCGCGTTCGCCAGAAGGCCCGCGAGCGCCTTCATCGCCTCCACCACGTCGGCGGGCACGTCCTCCAGCCCCAGCACGCCCGCCGCGATCAGATTCGCGCCCGCGAGGTGCTGCTCGATCGTGTCGTGGAGGTCCGCGGCCATGCGCTTGCGCTCCTCGGCGATCACCTCCTCGCGCCGGCGTTCGCGCGCCGCGCGGATCCAGAGCGTGAAGAACATGCCCGCGAAAAAGAGCAGCACCAGGCCGAAGAGCACCGACGCCACGAGCAGGATGCGCGGCACCTGATCGGTGCGCAGCAGCGTGATATGATCCTCGTCGGCGACCTCCAGCTCCGCGTCGAGGAAGTCGCCGTCCTTGCCGTAGCGGCTGATCGCCACGCCCTCGGCGCGCACCTCCTCGCCCGTGTACCGGTCCGCGTCCAGCGCGCCCGCGACACGCAGATGGGCCGTGTACTTGTCGATGTAGAGCGCGACGAGCGAGACCGAGCCCGTCGGCGAATCCTCGACGCGCACCTCGCGCACGGTGCCGCGCAGCGACACGCGCCGGCCCGCGAGCATCCCCTGCCGGAAATCGTACTGCTTCGCGCCCGCGGCCGGGGCGAGCGTCATCGCGCGGATGAACTCCACGCGCTTCGCCGCCACCGTCGCCGCGCCGTCGCGCCAGACGGGCGTGCCCTCCACCTGCACGTAGTCGCCGAACTGCGGCGCCGCCTCGTCCGGCGGCGCGAGGACCGTCAGACCCGGCCGGCGCGGCGTCTCGGCGGCGGCGATGACGAAACGCCCCGCGTCGATGCCCGAGACGAACGTGACGACGCCGTTGACGACGACCGGCCCCGTCGCGGCGACGGCGGACTCGTCCAGGGCGGCGAACTGCGCGACCGTGAGCACCTTCGGTTCGGCCGCGAACGCGCCGCCGGCGAGCAGCGCGAGGGCCGTGAGGAGAACTTTTGCCTGCATGACCCGTATTTTATCAAAACCACGCCGCCGACGCACTACCCGATGGGGTAGATTTTCAACACCGCCGCAGGTGCGGCCGGCCGTCCTTGCCGCGACGCCGGCTCGTTCTGCCGGCTATTTCGGGAAAAAATTGACCTTGACCCGGTAGAACCCGGCCCCGTCATAGTGCGGGAACGAAAGCCACGTCCGTCCGTACTTGCCGGATTGGACGCGCGTCCCTTCCGTCAGTGAATGGACGTCGCTGCCGCTCAAGACCGAATAGTACAGGCCGGGAATGGTCGTGATGACGTTCGCCCCGTAATCGTTGGAGAACTGGACGCCATAGCCGCCGGCATTCGCCGCCGCCTCGCCCAGATGCGGCGCAAGCTGGGCGATGAGCTCGTCAAGGGCTGCGGCCACCGTCTCTTCTCCAGACTTGCTGAATTCGGCCGTGATGGTGTACTCGCCGTTGTCGTCCGGCCCGTACGTGACAAAGTCGAATATCGACCGATACAGATTCACATCCTCTGTCCGAAGTGCTTCCGAAAAGTAGTTTGACGGGACTTCGAGCGCTTTCTTGCCGTTGGCAAGAAACTTGTACATCTCCCGATAGGACAGATGCTCCAGCGAATTGAGGGCGGCAAGCGTGCTGGGCGGCGCGACGTAATTCGGGTCGTTCTCGACCGTCACATAACCGTCTGAATAGAGATTGTCCAGGTTCCACACAAAACCCTTTTCTGGTATCGCCGGCTCGATCGTGGTGAACGTGCCGCTGAACGTGGGCAGGTAACTGCCGCCGAAAACCTGATACTTGTTCCCGGCCTGGATATTGGCGTTGCCGACGTTCAACTCGAGCGTCACCCCGCTGTTGATGGTCCATGTGGAACCGGCCTTTGGCCTGAACATGTTGCTCTGCGTCTTGCTGTAAAGCGGTACGACGCACCGGCTGCCGTTCTCGAACTTCACCGTGCCCTGCGGCTTCAGATATTCGCCATACAGTCCCTCGTCGCCAGACGCCATGATGCCGCCGCTCTTGACGACGATCGGACCGTTGATCGTGCCCTTGCCCTTGAGCGTTCCGTCCGCATTGACCGTGACAGTGTCCGTGGACTGGATGGTGCCGTTGACAATCAGTTCGCCGCCATTGACCGTCGTCGTGCCCGAATAGGTGTTGTTGCCGGTCAGTCGCCACAGGCCTGTGCCGACCTTCTGGATGGAGGTCGGTCCCTTTGCCTTGTGGTCGGCATTCCAGTCGTTGATTACGCCTGCGAACGTTTCATCCGAATTGGCTGAGCCGACAATCCACATCGTTCCAGAACCCGCGGACTTCGTATCCGAACCCATGAGTTCCGTCCCCGAATCGCCGGAAAGTCCGCCCAATCTGCACGTCGCATGGCGCGTTTTCGATACCATGCCGATCGTGCCGGTGAGGGTGAAGCGCGTATTCGGGCAGTTCCAGTAGCCCTCATGGAAGAAGGTCGCTCCGCTGGCCGTACCGTTGGCGGTGATGTTGCCTTCAAAGCTGTTGATCTTTGAATCCTTGTCAATATAGGAGCGGACGTACGAGATGTTGAACTTCACATCGCCCGTTCCGCTCATCCGACTCTTGAAGTAGCAGTGCGTGGCGAGCGTGATTTCCGACTCCGTGTTCTCCTCGACCTGGATGGGCACGCTGTAGGTCTGGTATTCCTCGTTGGCGCTTGCGAACTTCATGTGGCCGCCGGCAAGGACGATGTTCGTAACAGTGTTGCCGTTGGCGAAGTTCCTCGCCGAACCGGTGCTGCCGGTCGTCGACAGGTACAGCGTGCCGCGCCGGATGACCGCGCCGCGCTTCTTGCTGCCGAAGAACGTGTTGGCGTCGGGGATCGTCAGCATGCCGTCGCCGCCGTCGAGCACGAAGTCGCCCGGTCCGTCGATCGCGCCCGTCAGCGTCAGGCTGGAGCCGGACACGCCGAAGGACGAGGTGCGCCGGAACTGCATGCCGCGGTCGGACGAGGCCGCGCCGCCCGTGTAGACGTAGCCGCCGCCGTCGAACACCCAGTTCACGGGGTCGGACGTGGCCGCGCCGAGCGACGAAGCAGACCCGCCGTTGGCGATGGTGTCAAAATAAATCGTTCCCTCGTGGTTCGCAATCTTTCCGGTGTAACTGCCGGCTCCGACGAGCGTAAGCGAACCAGTGTTGCCCTTGTTGATCGAGGTGTTCGCGTCGCTCGCCCAGTTGCCGAGATAGCCGAGCTTGCGCAGAGTCAGGTCTCCCATGCCGTTCACGACGATCGATTCGGGATAGACCCAGGCCTGGATGTTGACCGTCTGCGTTCCCTCTGTATCCAGAAGAACCTTGCCGCCGTTCTGGAAGATCGCGTTCTCCACCCAGTAGCGATGCGTCGCGTCCCAGTAGGCCTGTCCGTCGGCGAGCGTGTAGTCCTGCTCGTACGTGTCGATCTCCACTTCAGCGCTCTCGTTCGCGCGCGTGCTCACCCGGAGCGTGACGTAATCGGAATACTTCGTGACGCCATCGTCGCTGCCGACGGCCCTGACGCGGACGTTGTAGTACGTGCCGGGCGTGAGACCGGTGATCTGGCAGTTGTTCGCATTCGCCTTCGTGCGGCCGACCTCCTTCCATTCGCCGTTGATCTCCGCCTCGACCGAGAAGCCGAGCTCACCATAGGTGTAGTCGTGCCAGATGAGCTTGATGGTCGTCGTCGTGTCAGAAACGGCCGAGAGCCCGACAGGCGCGCGCAGGAAGAACTGCCGGTCGTCCACGGTGATGGAGTTGATGTAGTTCTCGATGTTGTAGCGTCCGTTCGAAGCCTTCGTCAAGGCGTC
>Ga0310695_10007217_pt1 | contig 17851 bp, 5 predicted proteins | sample RumenRJG_04DNA_FD_203882 | JGI IMG/M metagenome (GOLD analysis project Ga0310695, IMG submission 203882) | Bovine rumen microbial communities from Lethbridge, Alberta, Canada - RJG_04 (v2) (version 2) | ecosystem: Host-associated > Mammals > Digestive system > Stomach > Rumen | place: Canada...
TTTGTCGCAAAGATACAAAAACTTTACGACATAACAAAGCCCTGGCTTGAGAAAGTCGGGGCTTTGCGATAAAAAAAAGAGGATGTGCCTATTTTGACACACCCTCTCTATTTATACGGCCCATCGTGCCGTGTTATCTGTCATACCCAGACGCCTGTCCCCATGACTATCGCTCAACTTTATACGGACAGCGTGTCGTGTTATCTGTCAGACACAGACGCCTGTCTATTTTGACCCTCTGTGAGCCTGACTATGCTACAAGCCAGAAACTGTTACTGGAACTGAAAGGATGTAAGCTTTATCTACTGCTGCACTACCATTATACCGAATCTGCAGATAAGCATTGCCATTTGAAACAGGAGTAAGTGTTTGTCCTGCAACGGTAAAAATGCTGGTATTTGAGGATGTATATGTGAAATCCCCTAAAGTAGTTGCATTTGTTGTTGTACCATCAGATGCGGTAATTGTTGCACTGACTGCTGTTACAGTCTGTGAAGCTGCACTAGTAAATGAGAATGAAGAAGGTGTAGATGTTATACTTGTTACAGTAGTGGCAGCTACATTGCGAGGTAGGTCAATTTCCTCAATTGCAATATTTGTACCATCATATGTCGCATCCCAATCGCTAACACTTGCAGTGAACTTCATACTGGTAAGACCAAGGTGCATGCATATATTGTATTGGCGATTTAATTCTACTGGATCTTGGAAAGTCAGCTGCTTGGTAATTATCTGCTCTACCTGTGAATAGCCTGTACCTAGTTTAGTATCAGCAGTGCGCACCAAATAATCTATAGTAATTGTCAACTCTGGACGTGTGCCAGGAATGAATAACAAAGGATATGCCTCTGCATCAGATTTATATACGTTCTTTGCCGTAGTTGTAACACCCTCTTGTTCAGTAGCACCGCTACCACTCCAATCCCATGTGTAACTGGACCATGCACTCCAACTTGTTGGTTCAACAATTGCATTGTTAAGCTGTGCCGCGACATTTGTACCGCTACCATCTTGATCTATAACATAAGTTGTACTTGCACCACTTCCCTGAGTCGTTGTTAATTGATCGTCATCAGCAGATACCTTAGTAATTATATCCCACTTTCCTGTAGCAAGGTTAAGAATACCTTTATTGGCAGTGAGGTATTTCCATGTTGTACCATCTGCTGCCAGTGCTAAGCTACGAGCCACAATTGAGATCTCTTTAATGGTTACCTTTGTTTCTGATGTAGTGGTTGATCCACCACTGACAGCACCAGAATTGTCAACGTCAAGCATTACTGTCAAACCCGCATTTGATGTTCCACTATAGCCACCGATTTTGGAGAGAGCATGCTTGAAAGCGAATCCAACCGTACCATTTGTAATCTGTTTTGTCAGGTCAGTATTAACATAATAGCTGCCTGTTGTTGGTGTTGGACCAGTAGCATCAAGTGTCGTATTGATTGAACCTGGCTGAGTAGAGCCTATTACATTAACGCTGTTGGTTGAAGTCGTTCCCCAAAGCAGGTCTACGATATCTGCACCAGAGGCTGGTACGACATATGTAATATATGGATCTGAATATTTTGTTGATGATGTACCATTATACTGATTGCCACTCACACCTACAATACCCTCGGTAGTAGGCGTATTAAGTTCATTGGTAATTGTAGCATCATTTTCGGTTGCGGTTATAACATACGGTGCATAAGCAAAGAATGAAACATTACCATTATTTGTAGTTGCTGTAGCTTCAGGATCTCCTGGGTTATTCATTGTCTGACGATCGACATTACCATTATTCATCTGATTAGGCCAATACTTAGTGAGATCATATTTCCATGTAGTACCGCCGTCTGAAGAATATATTTTTTCATTATACATAAAGTTAGGGTAATGACCAGCTACCGCATTTTGTGTACGATAGGCATTGTATGCTGTTCCTCCTGTGTAATAGGCAAAAACACCAAATCCGCTTGTAGCTAAGGTCGAAGTAGTCATTGCACCTTCATAACCACCAATTGTACGTGTACTACCACTCTTCCCCATGTACGTGCCGCATTAAAGAGGAAATATGCATAAATTAAAGAAATGTTGACTTTGGAATTACAGGCACAGAGAATTTGATCATTTTTATATTAGAAAATTCAGAAAAAGTTCATATAAGCCTACATGCCTACATAAAAATGCTCAAAATCCCTTTAAATAAAGGTAAAATGCGATTTTGCAGCCTACATAAAGCCTACATAATACCTAGTAGTCTGGATATGAGTATTTGAATAAAAAGTTGGGGCAAAATTTGGAACTTTCGGAATAAGTTCGTATTTTTGCAATCAAATTGCGACAGTAATGAGTACAAGGTTAGCTATACAAGACGCATTGAAACGTGTACGCCTGAATACGGTGACACTTAAGAATGAAGAGAATGCAAGGTTTATAAAAGCCTTGCAGACTAACATCAAGCCTAGAGACCAGATAACAAACTTTTCGGAGAAGGTGGTGGAGTCACATGTGCGAGACTTTCTTAAGGATGCGTTTTACAAAGATGAGCATTACATAGGCAAAAAGGATGAAAACAACACAGACCTGTGCATATTTGCAGAAAACAGTGAGGACTCTGCAGCTCAGGTACTGATAGAGTGTAAGAACCCCAAGAAGGACAACCTAGAGATGATTAGTGACGATCACTTGAACCGTAGAGGCCTTCACGAAGTTATTACCTATTATCTTGACGAACTCTCCAAAGAAAACTACGAGGTAAAATATCTCATTGTGACCAATGGCTACGATTGGTTTGTTTTCGAGGCTTTAATGATACGTGAACTCATTGCCACAAACAAACTCCTAAATAAGTATAAAGCCATCAAAGCACCTGGTCTCAAAAAGACCAAAATGATAACCTTCTATGACCAGGAAGTAAAACCTGCTGTGGAGCATGTGCTTGACAAACTGGTATATACAGGCTTTTCGCTCGACAAAGCTGAACATTCTCAAGGCATCAAAAGCATCTGCAAGATGCTCAGCCCTTATTTCCTGCTCAAGCAGTCGTATAATGACAAGTATGCCCTGAACGAGCGATTCTACAATGAATTGCTTTATATTATCGGTCTGGAGGAGAAGAAAAAGAAAGGCAGGCCCGTTATTACACGCCGTGAGGATAATCGTGAGTCTGCATCGCTGTTGGAGAACACGCTTCACCAACTATCGGATTTCCCCCAGTTTACCAGTCTTGACGAAGAAAGTCAGATGGACTTGGCACTGGAAATGGTGCTGATGTGGGTGAATCGTATGCTTTTCATAAAATTGGTGGAGTCACAGCTTGTAAGTTTCAATAAGGACGGAGAACAATACAGATTCTTTTCGAACAAGAATATCAAGGACTACAACGACCTGAATGAACTCTTCTTCCAAGTGCTTGCTATCAGGGATACAGATCGTCATTATCTCAATCGTGAGCAGGAGGAAGCTTACGAGAAAGTGCCTTATCTGAACAGTCGCCTGTTTGAACTATCCAAGATTGAGACCGACTTCTTCCGTATTTCAAGTCTGAAAGTGGAGAAAATGAAGTATTATGAGAAGACGGTACTTGCTGAAGATGCGAAGAAAAATACAAAGGTAGACAACATTAAATATATCGTTGACTTTCTTAATAACTATGACTTTGGTGCCGACTCGAAGGAGATGCTGAGCTTTGATCGCGAGGAGAAAGAACTCATCAATGCCTCGGTGCTTGGAAAGATATTCGAGAAGATCAACGGTTATAAGGATGGTGCCGTTTTCACCCCGTCAACCATCACCCAATTCATTTGTCAGCATATCCTGGAACACACCGTAGTAGAGAAATTCCAAGAGCATGGATGGAGATGCTCTTCAATGATAGAACTAAAGGAACTCATCAACAAAGATAATCGTGAGCAAGCCAACCAGATTGTAAATTCTGTCCACGTGTGTGATCCGGCTGTTGGTAGTGGTCATTTCCTTGTTTCAGCTTTGAACCAACTCATTGAAATCAAATACCGTCTGGGTATTCTACTTGACGATGAAGGACTGCCCGTGAAGGACTACACTATCAAAATCATCGATGATGAACTTGTGATACGCGACGAAGAGGGCAAGCGCTTTGCATATAAGCGCAAAACTGGGACGCAAAAACTGCAGAAAGTGTTGTTCCGCGAAAAACGTGACATCATTGAGAAATGTCTGTTCGGCGTGGATATCAATCCCAACTCTGTGAATATCTGTCAGTTGCGTCTTTGGATAGAACTCCTCAAAAATGCATATTATGATGACAGCAACCATCTGGTTACGCTACCCAATATCGACATCAATATCAAGTGTGGTGACAGCGTGGTACATCAAAAACGCTTGACGGATAACTTGCAAGTTGAAATGGCTCGTGCCCGGATGAATATTCAAGAATATAAGCAACTTGTTGCTGATTATAAAAATATACATGATAAAGAAAAACGCAAAGAGAAAGAGGCGCGACTCAACGAGTTGAAGGATAATATCCTCTACATCATAAGAAACGACGATGAACTATATCGGAATCGTAATAAAGCCCAAGCAGAATGGAATGAGCTGACAAGTTCAATGTATGCCGACGCACTCGATTGTGATGATGACAAGAAAAACGAAAAACTTCAGGCAAAAATTGCCAAGCTGAATAAGAAAATTGAGAAATTTAGTGAACAGATTAAGGAGCGCGAGGAAATGTATAAACGAGCCGTTGAATGGCGTTTCGCATTTCCAGAGGTTCTTGATGATAATGGTAAGTATGTAGGCTTTGACTGTATAGTGGGCAACCCTCCTTACATATCTATTGCCAAATTAAAGGAGGTCAATAAAAAAGCCCTCTCCAAGGGTGGGTATATGTCCTTTGACAGTAATGGCGATATATGCATGTTGTTCTATGAATACGGAATGGAGCTGCTTAAGCCAAACGGACTACTAATGTATATTACGTCCAATACATGGCTGCGCTCAGATTCTGGTGGGGGAGTCCGACAGTACATGTATACTAAATCAGACCCCATGCTTCTCATTGATTTCAAGGATGCGCAATTATTTGATAATGTTACTGTTGCCACCAATATCCTCATGGCCCGCAAGTGCAGGAATAACCATAAGACAATGGCGTGCGAGATTCATGACTATAAGAAGAAGTTAAACCTCAGCTTATACATATCAGACAGACTCGTAGAGAACTGTTATGATGCTGAGAATCCGTGGGTTGTTCTGTCTGAGGCCGACAAGGTTATATTGTCAAAAGTTGACCATGCCTGCAAGAAGAATGCTGACTCGGCTCCAACGACTTTATACTCTATGGGGTATAATATCTATCGAGGTTTTACCACTGGTCTTAATGAAGCGTTTAGCATCAAGGACAGAAAAGAGCTTGACAAACTTACCTCTGAAGATCCGAAGTCGCAAGATATCATTGTTGATATGGTGCGGGGAGAGGATCTCAGTAAATTCAAATTCAATGACCACATTTGGCTGCTCAACATCCATAACGGTTTGAAAAAAGACAAAGAAAAGGGAGAAGAAGGACTGCCAAGAGTCAATGTCGGTTTCTATCCTGCTGTTAAAAAGCGACTGGATAATGAGAATATTTATCAAAAACTGGTCAAAAGAGAGGATCAGGGCGACACCCCTTACAACCTCCGTAACTGTGCTTATTTGCGCGAATTTGGGAAACCAAAGATTATGTGGGGCGAATTGTCTGATAAATCCAAATTCGCATACGACAAAGAAGGTCGTTACTATTGTCTCAACACTGTATTCTTCTTCACTGGCGAACGATTGGAGTATCTGTTGTGTTATTTGAACTCATCGATATGCGAGTACATCTTCTCAAAGCGATGTACCACTTCGGGCACAGGTACAATGCGATGGCTGAAATATACTGTAGAGCGAATTCCCATACCGCAATTGTCGGAGATGCAAGAGAATGAGATTGTAAAATTATATCACGACTACGAGAATACTTCAGATGAAAACTTGTTAAAAAAACTCAACAACCTATTCTATCAATATATGGGTTTGGACGAAGAGGATGTTAAGATTATAGAAAGCCGCAATTAATCCCATATTAAAGATTGCCAGGAACACACAGTTACCGAACACACGGGGTCAGGAACGTTGTGCATGAGGTATTTTTCGGGAAGGTTGCTTGAAGGCGTTGGTGACGGATTGGGCCACTTGGTCATAGAGAGTTTCGGCATAGTGACGCTCGGTGGTCGACTGTTTGCGGTGGCCCAGGATATATTGGATCTCCTGCATCCTAAGTCCGCGCTGATTGAGTAAGGTTCCGCAGGTATGTCGGGCCAGATGCCAGTGGAGGTGCTTGCTGATCCCAGCCTTTTCCGCCACCTCGCGCAGCAGTTTGTTCGCATATTTGTTGTCGCTGATGCGGGTAAGCCGCTCTACACTACCGTATTTCCCGATTATCCTGAGAGCCTTTCCCTGCCATAGAGCTCCGATGGGTATGCGCAGCGGGATTCCCGTCTTGTGCTGCCGGAGGACGAGCGAGATATCGGTATCAAGCGGACTACTGCTATCAGCGATGTCTGCCGACGGGAAAAGGTTTTCGGAGGTGAGTCGTGTGAAGTCGCCCCATCGCAGTCCTGTATAGCAGCAGAAGAGGAAAGCGTCGCGGATATGCCCAAGACGCTTATTGAGCGATACCCGCTCGAGAGCCTCCAGTTCCTGATTTGACAGATGCTCCTGACGGGCAGTAATCTCCGGAATACGGATATGACGGAAGGGGTCGAGGTCGGCCCGGATAACATCGCGCTTGATGGCCTCGTTCACCAGACAGCGAAGCGTCTTCAGGCGGTTGGCGATGGTGTTCTCACACAGTTTCTTGTCGTGCATCCAGTTCTGCCAACGCTGTATGAGGTCGTAGGTCAGTTCACCGATGCGCAGGTTCGGGCTGAAGGCCTCGAGCGAACGACGGAGTGTGCGGTAGCTCTCCTTGGTGCTGGCTCTGCGGTCGGAGGGCTCAATCACCGAGTTTACCCATTCGCTGATGGTTGCCGAGTTGGTGAGATGATGGCGAAAGGCATAGAGGATACGTTCCGGTGAGGGCTCCATACCTGCATCGAGCATCTCGTCTTCGAGTTCCATCAGCCGCCTGACGATTCGTCTTATCCTTCGGTTCAGCAGATCGTGGTTTTCGTTCGTTGGCTGCACCCGCCCAAAGGCAAAGTCGTCTGGAGTCACGTGAATGTGGGTGTTGACGATTCTTCTGTGTCCCTGCTGTGAGAGTTCTATCACCACCTGTCTCAGCCCGTTGCGGTTGATGTATCCGTTACGGTTCAAACAAACATTATAGTCAATAGCTGCAATCATAATTTAGTTGTTTTAGTGATTGCAAAATTAATAGATTTCTTTGCCCTTTGAGCCTCGATTGAGGAATTATTTCGCTCAATCCCGGCACAAAGGCTTCATCACATAGAGGGGACAGGCACGCTGTGAGGTGCTGTGGCCTTTAGTTTCTTTAAAAATAATAAATTATTTTTGGTGGTATGCGAAAAATAGTGTATCTTTGCATCCGATAATATGACTACGCTAATGAGATATATACGAAAGGGTGCTGTGATGCTATTCTTGCTTGCGCTGACTGGCTGCTCAAAGGATGAGGCAGGCAATGACAGCGATGCGCCCGTGCCCGTAAGATTCGAGGCCGGCAGCCCGGAGGTATTCAAATCGAGGAGCCTTATTGAGAGTGAGAGCGCGCTTCGGGAAGTAGGCTTCGGAGTGTTCGCATATTATACCGGCGCAAGCGGGTGGGGTACCGTTGGTTCTTCGACAACTCCAAACTTTATGTATAACCAGCAGGTAACGTGGAGCTCCGATCATTGGACATATACTCCCGTGAAATACTGGCCCAATGACAATTATCCCGCTGACAATAGCGGCGCAACGGGCTCGCAAACTCACAGCTATGTCAGTTTCTTTGCATATGCTCCGTATTTTGATCCAAGCTCGAGACCAGCCTCTGGGGTTACAGACATAGGTGCAAATAACGTTTCGGGAGCTCCTACCGTAACTTATACTTGGGCTGCCGACGCAGATTTGCTATATGATTATAAGAAAGATTGTTATAAGACGATGACCTCGCCTGGCACATACGGCAGTGTCGGTGGGAGTGTGCCCTTTATCTTCAAGCATGCCCTTGCGAAAGTAGAGTTTAAGGCCCGACGTGATAATGGTACTTTGGGCACTATAACGATTAACAGCTTAAGTATAACATCAAACGGAGCTACTTCTGGCACATTCAATTTGTCTGAAGCAACTTGGTCATCAATTCCAGATGCAGCAAGTCCGCTAACTAGTCTAGCAGAATCGAAGACTGTACCTATTGACTATAATGAAACAGTTAGTCTTGGAAGTTCGCTTATGATTCCGCGTAAAGTCACTTTTACCCATGATTTTCATTATACGATACAATCAATCGATAATGATCTTCCCGCCACAGCGATTTCGCCCATAACTTTAGAAGTGGGGCATAAATATACCATCACCTTCGTTATTTCGCATTATTCTGTGAAGGTGGAAACAACAAAATACACTGAACAATGGTAACACGAATCCGACATATCGCCCTTATTCTTACCCTGCTGCTCCTTGGCGGCATGGCCAACGAGGCGTGGGCAAAAGTGACTTATCATATCCTGTCGTTGCCGATGACGACTTACCAAAGGGATGGTGAGAATAATATAGAGGGAAATACCGTATCACCGTATCGGACAAATGTTCGTGTGGAGGTGCTGCGAGTAGTGAGTTCAACCCTGACCGTCGGCTTGCCTTTCGAATACAAGAGTCCGTTGGCCACCAACTATAGGTACTATTCGGCCTCTTCTATAGCTCAAACAGGTCCAAGCCAACTATATGGTTATAACAACACCACTTACTATTTTTATAATATCACTGATGGCTCAGCTAATACAACGAACAATGCAAACTATGGAGATGGCGCAGATGGAGATGATAATACCCCAACCGATGCCGCTGTTGCAGCAGGAGTTCGACTGACTCCCGGAGCAGCTTGTTCAGACAATATCCACATCTACGTTACTTACGATGTTAAGGCATCTCCTGAGATTGATTTGTCAGCTACTCTGAATACAACAACAGGCCTATTAAGTCCGAGCAAAGAATATAATATCCACTTAAATGACCGCATGGTAGTGCTGAATCAGAACCGTCAGAATCGTCCTGGTGCCGTGCTTGACGGATACTATACACCAGAACAATTAGCCAGTAATGATTTCTCCTGGATAGTCAAGGAAGGATTGAACAATACTGCCGGCTGGCGTTTCTTTGGGTTTAAGTTTGGTGGAAACGATCCTTATAACGTCACCATTTACACGTCATACGACAAAAGTACTACATTTAGGGGAATTGGCCAAAATAACTTCTCCACCAACGATGTGAAGGACAGGGAAAAATACCTACAAAAGGATGTGTTTAAGGAGTATCGAGGCTCGTCTTTTTTCCGCCTAATGGCTCAACAGATGAACGACAAAAATATGTGGCTTTCGAGCGATGCTGATATCCAGTGGCAGGATGGTGGAAGTCGAGATGCTGGTGTAAGAAAAGTTGTGCCAGGCTACTTTAAAGGTCCTAACGACAACAAGAGTAACCTCTATGAGATGTCGCCAATCTTCAACTCTTTTGCCATTCTGAACCATAAGAATGGAGAAGGTTATGCTTTCGCTGGTTCGAAGATGAATACCGGAACCAACAACTGGCAGCCAAGCTCAGGCGGACAAATCCAGTTCATGGACTATGGTAGCAATGGTAATAACATAACAATTGTCTATAAGGCAGAGGCAAGTGTCATGAGGGTGGATGTTTATGAGGTGAAGAAATATATCTTCCGAGTAGTGACTCCCTTTGGCAGCAATGTGGATGTTGAAGTGGAGTGGAGTGACTATAGCAAGACGGAAACCATCACCACCAGCATGATACCCGATGAGTTGAAACGAAAATATGTTAATTTCACTGGTGTTTTCAAAGCCGATACAAATGGTGATGGAACTCCTGATGCTGCTGTCACAACCTTCGAAAATGCACAAGCAACTTGTTCTACCGACGGTTCTGGCAGACCTATTATTTATGTCGAATACGAAGTGTCAGGTGCTCCCTTTACAGCTATTCCTGCAGCCGACAAAACCACAGGTTATGGGACGGCTACCTGGTATGAAATGACCGACAAGGATAGTAGTAAAAAGAAAATCAGATGGGATTCAAGTTCGAATTTATTTAAGAACAATGGTGCCAATGACCCTAATCCTGAACACGAGAAAGAGAGTGAGTTTGCCTTTATCGGTGACCCATACGAACTGCGTATTATCAACCGTTATCTTACAGAGAATCATCCAGATGTTCCGGAAGGTTCTGCTGGTAACCGATATGTGGGTAGTACCACAAAGGAAACTGAAACAGCCCTTACCTATAATGTTTCTGATGCTGGTGCAGGATACAAGTGGGAGATACCTTACGACGAGACTTTAGGCTCTTTCACGCTGAGGGAGTTTGGTAGCACTAATGCCTATTGGAACTGGGATACATCAGTAGGAAACACCATACAATACACAACGACAGACAATTCCCCCACTCGTATCAAGGTGATGGAGATAGGTAAGGTGAATTATACCTTTAAGGTGGTAGATTTGGCGGGCAACATTGCGATACAGGCGTCAGAATCGCTAACACCTTTCACCACGCTGACAGGCTATGCCAATATTCCAGCATCTATCCGCAGCCCCTTCCTTGCCGACGAGGATGTTAAATTCTATAGTGCCTATAGTGGAAGTGGGCGTGGAAACCTGAATCCAAGTGATGAGATCACAGAATTGCCCGGTACTGCCTGCGACATCTATGTGGCTTATACCACCAAGAATCTGTCCAGTAAAAACATCAAACTGATTTATAGCCAGCAGTTCAATGTCAAACTGAATGGAGAATATATATATTGGAACAGTAGCGACAACAAAATCCTCAGTAAAGCATCACCTACCGATGCTGAGTTGGAATCAGGTGCCTATTTGTGGCATCTGAGGGGACGCGACCCCTATAGTATGCGCATTGACAACGTAGGCTATAGTGCCACACTGGATTCGCCGCTGCCACAGATTTCGGTAACGATATATAACACCTCTGGCGACGGAACATCTACCACTGAAACGGTGAACAAAGGCCAGTTTGTTCGTGTAGATGGCGACACATGGGGTATTGACGAGGCACTAACGTGGACATCTGATCGCGACCAAGCTTCGCGTTTCATTGCCATGATGAGTAACAACGTCGGTGTGTATGAGGTGCTGGCCGCTACGGGTAACGCAGACCTTTATCATATCGGTCGTGCGTCAACAGCTGGGGCTGAAACGAGAATCTACAGCAATGCCACATACGCCCACGGTGCAGACCAACTGCGCTTCGAACTGTTTGGAACGCTCGAAATCACTTACCACCTAATAGACAAGAGCGGAAACGAACTCTTTACAAATGAGATAAAGTCTAAAAATCCACGACTGGCGTTGCCTGAAGGGTATGTGAGTCCACTGGTGGAAGAGTATTATTACTATCCCACCAGAGCCATGGCTAGCGGGAATGCTGCTGATGATAGGATTACCGAGATAGCAAATGATACTGGCGAATCCGGAGGTGCAGCAGATAACATCGTTTGGGTTACTTATAAGGTCAAAGATGATTTCGGTTTCGGCACCAGCTATCCACGTCTGCTGAAGTTCTTGAATCCCTTGGCTGAAGGTTATTATCTGGAGGATGGTGCTGACAAGTTGACGGATACTAAGATTAAGGCGGTCTACCCCTATTGCAACGGTGACGGCAACTTGAACATCTACGGTCAGCCGATGAACGAGGAACAGATGGAAGGTGGTTCCAGCACCCGTTCACGTTGGGTGTGGTTTTTTGAGAGTGCCAACAGTGATCCTTACCATGTAAAGATTCACTCGAAGAACACCATTTCGTTTGGTGGTGGTACACACACAACTTTTTTCCAGACACAGGCCGTGCATTTCAAACAGGATGATGATGACACGGAGCACATTGTTACGGGAGCCAACTTCCCCGGTATCTCGCAGGTGGCTGCCACAGAGTATATGATTCTCGGTGTGACGGGAAGATACAAATTGGTGACTACTCAGAAGATAGCTGCCGATTTGGATGGCGATGGTAATACAAATGGTGTAGGTGAGAACGAGCGCCGCACTGTCAACTCCTTCGAACAGTATTGGAAAACCTATAACATGATCAAGCAGCATTTGCTGGGTATTGATTGTAAAGAAGATGAAAATTATAAAGACGTATTCAGCACAGTAAGATCGACGTTTGTCATTCCTGACGAGCTGAGAGAAACGCTGAAAACAAAACTGGACGAAAAAGGCATTGGCGGCAACAACTGGCACAGTTATACCGCCATCGCCAACGCACTCAGATGGAACGGCTTTAATAACGATGGCAAATCATCGAAAACAGTGGAGGAACTAGAGCACTGGTTCCAGACCTTCGACATGGGTGATGGAACCTTTGACATTGAAGATGCCGACATCCCACCCGTATTAGTGTTGCTCGACCGTCACGGATGGGAGATTATGCGTAAGCCTATTCCTACTAGCAGTAGTGATCCCCAAAGAGACGAGAAGTTAGCGGCATTAAAAGCATTCGACAGCCCGATGGTGAAGGAATATCTGTTTTGGACAAAGTCAACGAAATCCTCTGGCTGTCATAAATACCATAGTCTGGGAAATGCTATCACTGAGAGTGCTTCGAGCAGTACCCAGTTTAAGTCAACATCGTTAGCCACCTTGCCTCCACTCAACGCAAAGAACGCAAAGGGTAACGATGGTTCCATCAACGACCATTTTGTCACCTACACCGTGAAGGAGGAGTATGAGAAGAGCTATGATTATTCTTTGGACTATACAGAAACCAAAGCTAACAATAAGGTTACTGGCTACAGCATCACATCAGAGACGGGTAAACCGTCTGCCTTTATCGTCCTGCAGAACGATAAGTATGCGCAGGCTAACGGTACAGCCATTGACGGAAAGACTGTACAGACGGGCGGTCTATCAGACATGATTATCAATCCTGATGCCACTGCCGACAGCGACACCGATGGCAGCATTGACAATGTGAACCTATGGTACGTCCAGCCAAACCTGGAAATTGACGACGAGATGGGCATACCTTGGTCTAATACAGTAGGTAACAGCAATGAGCCATATACGAAAGAGGAATCGAAGGTCAAGTATGAGGACAAAACTGGCTTCGACCCCTATAACTTACAGTTGAAGAACGTCTCTACTGGCAAGTTCTTTACCATAGGCATGACTGATTCGAAACTGGAAGGAGGCGCCTATACGGGTGACTATTCGGGAGGCTCGAGCAGTGTAACGCTTGCTGCCCAGAATACTAATCCTTCTGCGAATACCAGTGAAAGCTATGACCACACTCACTTGAAGATGACCAACCAGACCTTCATGGCTGTGCAGGATGAGAATGGTAACATGCAGCTGATGCCACGTTTCGACCACAGCGTGCGTATTGATGCATTTGCCACGCTGGATCCACCAAAGACGGCACCAGAGGGAGATCATGCTGGAACTCAGACCACGCAATTTGTCCGTCCGTTGGTGTTCGACTACCATATCATTGACAATAACGGCAACACGGCTTTGCGCTACAAGACTGGTGGAGAGTTCTATCCTGCCATCCCCGAACACTTCAAGAGTCCACTGGCTGAGGATTTCAAGTTCTACTATGGTCTTACTGCAGACGATGCGGTTGCAAGTACTGCTGAGGCATGGGAAAATGCAGAATACACCTATCAGAAGACTGCAGCCGATGAAGCCGGAATGACCACCCAGATAACTGCACTGACTGCTGCCGGTGTTCCGGGCGATTACTACTTCAAGATAGGAAGTACCACACCATATACTTATAAGATGGTCACTATAGGCAAGGAAATCACAGGTTCTTTTGCAGCGGCAGGCATACAGGAGAGTGCGGAAATCAAAGTGCGTTACACCTATGATGAGGACTATGATCACGATCATGATAACATTCTGCAAGGACGTTGGATGACCATTAAACTGGGAGGAAAGGACGTGCAGGCTGATGGTACAGTTACTGCTGGAACAGGTGCTGGCGTGAGCCTATATACAGGATCAAAAGTTACTGCCAATCACGAATGGCAGTGGAAGTTCCTGGCCAGTCCGAGTGTGTCTTCTTCATCGTATTATGAGGCTCCCGACCCGTATGCTGTGAAGATTTACAACCGCAGCGCCAATAAAGATACTGATCCTACGGCTAGTCCCAACAAGATGGGAACAGCCATCAAGATTAGTGACAAAGACCGCTTTGTTATTTTGGCTCATCCAGATGGCGATTATGCATTGGCAGCAGCAGGTGACGGGTTGACTTACTCGTTCCTGAACGGCACAACCATGATGACGCCAAGTACGACAGCGGCATCTGTCGTGCCAGATGCTTCGTTCAGTACATCTTCCACATACGACATTGATGATGGCGAGCAGCTGCAATTCATCAACGACGTTACAATCAACTACACCTATAAAGTTATTACCAATGATGGTATTATTGCCGCTTCACAGACTCAAGACGAAAGCACGGCGCAAAGCCGAAACTTCATACCTTTCCTGCCTGAAGACATTCGGACTCCGCTGCTCAACCAGAGTGACTATTTGTATTACGGTACAGCTTCAGAATCTACAGATGTCTATACAATAGTTCCCGAATCGGGGCTTAACACCCTCTATGGCTTGTATGACGATGTGGTGTATGTGCGCTATAATCCCTACAACGAGCTCAATTCACCCTATAAGGTGCCGAATGTCAAGGGTACTGCCGACGGGCATGTTATTAAGGGTAGCGGTTCTAATGATACCTCACTTGGCCTCCATGCCAATTTGCTTTACAACATCATTTGGTATAACGACGAGATGATGAAGAGTAGCGACAACGGTGCAGCTATTGAGAAAGAGGACAACCAAGCCTTGACATCTGCAGCAAACTTTGAGTGGCAGTTGGCAGGTAACGACCCGTATGCTATCCAGATTAAAAGCGTAGGTGCAACCGACAAATATATTCATGAGTCTGAAACACCCGGATCTTGCGACCTGAACACTACGCCCACTACTTTCATGATTCTCAACCGTGATGGCTACGACTATGGAGTGCTGGTGAAGACAGGCACACCAATAGTAGGCGGATCAGCTTCCATGCTCAGCAATCATGGCGAAACTCTCGTTACCACTGCCCCCAATCATTTTATCATTTTCGCACTGGCTACCTATAAGGTCATCTACCATCTGATGATTAAGAATACGGGCGACCCTGTGGTGATTCCGTATAACGGTTCGCTGACAAATAATGTTTATGATCCGGACTATAAGATTATAGACGGCACCACACAGCGTGACCTGGCCAGTGGTGGTGGTTCCACCTATCAGTTAGGTACAAACCTGCATAATATCCTCACCAGCGCAACAGCAGTTGGAGACAGTCTCTATTGCGTAGATGCCGGCTGTATCAGTCTTGGTGACGCATTGAAAGTTCCCGATGAGTTATATCGTCCTAACGTGGTTTATAAGTATTATATCGAGGGAGTCTATAATGCTACAGGTACCGATGCCGCCACCGAAATGAACGACATTTATAAGGGTACGGAGCGAACGACGATGGGTGATAATTCCGGACTCCTTGGGAAGACGGTGCTCGTTAATATCGTCTATTCCTTTAATGGTGATTTGGGAACAAATGCCGGCTCAGGCTTTGTGACCAGTGTGAATGACAACCTATGGTACACCTTCGAAGCCAAAGCAGCCACACCAAAGCTGGCACAATTTACGGGCAGCCTCCAAACCGTGAGTGGCTATGCGACTCACTATACCAACGACTACCTGTGGACACCGCTTGGCGACCCCTACGGATTCAAGATGTACAACCGCTACATGCACAAGAATTTAGGTAATACTACCACGGTGATGACGACCAGTGAGTTTAGCGAAGGCATCAATATTGAAATGACTCCAAGCAATGAAGCCAATTCGGTCTATGAACTGTTGGCTGATGAATCGACAACTCCTGGTTATTTCCTTGTTCACCCTGTGGTCAACAAAGAAGGAACACAATATTACATGCGCGATAACGGCGGAACTATGCAACTGAGCGAGACTGCTACGGAATGGACTTTCGGACTGAGCGCGGATGTGATGAGACCCTATTATGAAGGAGCAGGCAATGTGGGTGGCCTTAATGAAGCAGGCAAGGCGGCCTATGATGCAGCAGTTGTAGAAAGTGATCCGTTTACAAGGCTTGTAAGATTGCAAGATGTGGTGTATAATCACGATAAGGGAGATGGTGTTGAAGGCAACTATATTGTGCATTACACCCCCGGCTACTATCGTCTGCATAACCAGCCAGGATCAGAGGAAATTAGCACGCCACGCTACGCCAGTGGCTATCTGCACGAGATAGAAAAGACGGCAGGTGGGAGTTCGACGGCAATCCCCATGCATTTCTACAGTCGCAAGGGCGTCAGCACGACCTTTGAAGGTGATGGCGGTCTTGGCACTGGCTTTACCGAAACAAATGCCACACGAGGCCCCATCCCTGTTCCCGCAACAGAGTACGACCCCTCTAGCATCTTCTACTTCTCAGGAGCAGCTGGAGCCAGCCCGTCATCCACTATGCAGACTCAGGGATTGTATGTCAACGGAAATAAGATGCAAGAAAGTTCTACTGGAGCAACATCATTTAATATTATTGATATCGGTGGTGGCGTTGTGGCGCTGTACAATGGAGATAATTATCTCAGCTACAAACAAACTGGCAATATCTACGATTTGAAGTACGGTAATTACGCTGACGAGAGTGCCAGATGGTGTATGGAGCCTGCAGACAATCAAGGTCTGATTGTGACAACAAATAGTGGCGGTGATGGTTATTATTACACTACGTTCTGTGCTCCATTTGATGTGGCTATCTCCAGTGCTGCAGCTGAGGCTTATATCTGTACGGCATGGGATACGGATATTATTCATCCTGCAAAGGTGCCTGCTAGCAACTCACATGCTGAAGGTAAGTTTGTGCCTGCTAGTACACCAGTTATCATACGTACAAATGACATTGCCGGCAACATCAAGTTGAACCTGCCGTCCAGTGCACCAACTACGCCCGCACTTAGCTGTGTCTTTACGGGTAAGTATCTGGAACAGTTGCTGGAAAAAGAAATAACTGTAAGTGACAAGGTGTATTCGTTTGGACTTCCCATCACTGGCTACGGAATCACTACTACTAGTGGGGCTACTAATGGTAATATAACAGATGTTATTAAAAAAGACCAGGCTGATACAGGCGTAGGTTTCTATGTGAATGCCAATCCCAATAAGGAGTTAAGCGAAGAAACCGGTCTGTGGACTCCAAATAACCGCTACGTGCTGCATAATAAGATTTATTATCGTTCAACTGAAGCCGCTGGTTCCTCTGCCCGTGAGAAGACTCGCGGAGTCGATTTTGTGCCTGTAATCTTCGATGACGAGGGTGGGGAAGATCCGGACATCAAGGATAGTTCCGACAGGATAGTAGGTGACGGTTGCGTATATGACCTTCAGGGTCGCAAGGTTGCTACTAAGCAGCAGGTGGAAGACGACACGTGGCGCCAGTTCCTCAGACCCGGCATCTACATCATCAACGGCAAGAAAATCAGATTATAATTTGGTTTTTCGCTCACTTATTAGTACCTTTGCAGCCAAATTTGAAATAATAAACTAGATAATATAATGGGAAAAGTAATCTTGACGGGTGA
>Ga0310695_10007218_pt1 | contig 17850 bp, 7 predicted proteins | sample RumenRJG_04DNA_FD_203882 | JGI IMG/M metagenome (GOLD analysis project Ga0310695, IMG submission 203882) | Bovine rumen microbial communities from Lethbridge, Alberta, Canada - RJG_04 (v2) (version 2) | ecosystem: Host-associated > Mammals > Digestive system > Stomach > Rumen | place: Canada...
ATTGAAGGATTCATAGAGCATTGTAAAGCTCATGCAGACGAAACGGTTAAGGTTTGCTATCAGGATGAGCACATGAAGAGTATCATGTCGATTATCCTGACGCTCCAGACCGTTAGGTACTTCATCAAAGAGATGGGTAACTCGTTCTCGATGGAGTTCAAATTGGAGCGGTATGATACAGACAGCGGTAAGTGGGACAGCGTTACTGCTAACATCCCATCATCTTACTCTAAAGAAGATGGCCGTGTAGGTCGTGACGGTTGGATTGAAACTCTTGCTAACAGTTGGATAGACGATTTGGATTATGAGGATAATATCGAGGGAACACTTATTCCTGTTTGCTCACAGCCCAAAAACGCCCTAACCCACTGGCGCGTCCTGTCATTCGACTGTGCAGGAAAACGTCTCAGCATCTATCCTGATGGTGGTCTGATGAACGGTTGGTCAATCTACAATGCCCCGGGCCAGTTCCATCGTTATGATACTGCGACCATCACTCACGACACGGAGATAGACCTCCATCGCAATCAAGAGATAAAGTTTGATGTAACAATTGAAGAATTATAAACACAATGAATATCACATCTATAACAACCGCTTCTCAGGCTACTGATAGTGAAATCTATGAGTTCTTAAGAAAGTTTTGGAATACAGAGAACTTCGAGTTTGAAGGGATTTTTGAGCCAAAGGGTGATAAATCTCCTTTAGGTGATGAGTATATGGGCATGATTATAAATATTAAATTAAATGGCCAAATAGTATCATACCCAATAGTAAACAAGAAATTATCTACTTTACCTGTACCAACTGGGAGCAAAGTGCAAGCAGGTCCTTGTACCTTCAGTGTAGGACTTTCAGCAAAAACAAAAAGAATAAAAAAAGGAAATCCTTTTGAATTGAAAGTTCTTGGAAATAGCGTAAAGAATAATTCCATGAGGGTATCAGGAGAAGTAAAATCTTCGACTTTGCCTATAGTTAACAAATTATCTATAGAACAGGAAGAACTTAAAACTATATGGGGAGAGGTGCTTGTCGGTATGTTTAATTATGTACCATCTGAAAATAGATATGAGTTTAAAGACATTCATAGAGACAATTTTACAAATATAGCATATATTGATCCTGAATATGCACATGAAGAGGTTTCTGTTTACGTAAAAGAAAACAAAAGTAATCTTCAAGTCGGCAAATACTATACCTTTGAATGGGAATTTACTAATAGAAGTGACAGTAATCCATACTATATAAGGCCCAAGTGGTCAAGTGTCAAGCCTTTGGATCCAAAAGAATTTATTGATATTATATACCATGCTTATAATAGGCCATGGGATCGAGCTGTAGGATCACTCAGTGGCGTAATGGACACAGTAAAAAAACAACTAACGGCAAGTAGTGACGGTACTTTTATTTATGAATTGTTACAAAATGCCAATGACAACCCTCAGATAGAGAACAATGTGGAAATCCCTGTAAATGTCGAGTTTATTATTTCTGACAACTATCTAATCTACCGTCATACTGGCGAACCATTTTCTGCTGCTAATATCTCTGCTATTTGTGATATAAACGCTAAGAACAAAACCAAGAACAGAAATGCGATCGGTTATAAAGGAATAGGATTTAAAACCGTTTTCGTAAACAACAATTACGTTCTATTAAACACAGGAGATTTTAAATTTAGATTTGATTCCTCACATTTTAAATCAGTCAAGGATATTCCATATGAAATAACACCAATATGGACTGAAGAAAAGGAAATCGACAAGGAAGTAATAGACATATTTAGTAATTCCGATTATAATGTTCAAATTGCACTTAGACCTATTGAACATAGCACCATCAGAGAAATAGAAAAGAGTTATGTATTTCTTTTTAAAGACATGTTTAAGGATAAGCGAGCAATTATGTTTATTCCGAATATCAATTCTGTTACTTTAAACATAGACGGAGAGTCTACTGTCTGTCAGAAAGAATCAAATGAATGGGAAGTTACCCCCACTCCATATGTCTATAAATTGAACGATGAAGAAAAAGAGGAGATAAACAAAGAAATTGATGAACCCCAATCACGAGTTCCCGATAAATACAAAAATCTAGAAGACATTTATATTTCTTTTGCTTGTCCTATCGAAGGTAATATAATTAAACCAATATATGACCAAACTGGTTATGTTTATTGCTATCTTCCTACAACGGCTTCATTTGGATTCCCTTTCCTAATGAATACGGATATGATTCCAACAGGACCTCGTGATGATATCGAAAAAATGTGTAGATTCAATTTAAAACAAGCTAACATTGCAGGTCAAAAGTTCGTTGAATGGCTGAGGGATTTGGTTCTATCTGGCAAATATGAGTATTCTAGCATTTTCGATCTAATTCCTGATTTTGATAAGTGTCGTGAAACTCATGACAAATATAAAGATTTTATAAATCTATTTGAAGCAGGTTTTATAGAGGCAATTAAAAAAGTACCTATAGCTCCTGTAAGAATTGACGACAAAATTAGTGTAAGGCTTCTTTCTGAAGTATTGTATGATGAAACTAAAATTACATATCACAATGTCTTTACAGACAATGAATTCCTTGACTTTAACGGTAAGGAATCATATCTTGTCATAAAAGAATTGAGGTACAGTGACGACCTAACTAGATATAATACGTTTAATCATTTACACGAGAAATATGCAGATAAATCCAAAATCTTTGCTAAGGCAAATCTTATTTCTTTTTGCGAAAAAGAAAATTTCAAAGTATGGATCGCTGACAAAACAAACAATGGTAATTTTTTAACTTTCCTACGAAATAGGAAATATGTTGGCGACTTTAAAGATAAACCAATATTCTTAAGCGAAGATAATGGCAGTACGCTATATTCTGCTTCCAAATTATATTTTGGCATTTTTAATGTCAGAAATGTATTTTCAGAATACAAAGAAAAATTAAATTGTTTGTCGTATGAATCTACAAAAATTTTAAATAGCTCTACAGGACTAATTGTTGAGGAAAAATGCTCCATATATTTCAAATCATTTAGTTTAAAATCATTTCTAGATAATATCTTCTTTGAAAAAGAGAATGTAGAAATAGCCATAAGTCAATTATCAGAAAAGGAAAGATCTATAAAATTCATCAGATTACTTGCAGTTTATGAAATAGCGGATTCTAATTATAAATTTATTCCTTTTATTGATGTTACAGGAAATATCATATCCAATTTTAACAGATGTGTGTATTATGCATCTAAAGAAGCAACTGAAGCGACTAATAACATTTGGTTAACCAAAGATTTGATAAGTATCATTTCTAATGACTATTTTGTTGAAAATGAAGAATTTAACACATCGATACGCACTGTCTTATCGAAACTCGGGGTTAAACAGTTTACCAGCAAGTCATTTGTAAATGATATTATATTAAATCCTGAGAATCTACCTGCTCTTTCTACAAGTACCATACAGGACTTTGCAACAAATGTTAGTTTCGTCAAATTTTTGTTAGACAACTCAGATTTCATTGAGAATAGTGCTCTCGTACATTTCCCATTATATGTTCAAGACGCGAAAGGAAATGAGACCTCTCATGCCAATGATGTTGAAGAAAAGACATTTATTTACAGCGAAACATATAACGAACATGCCCAGAAGCACTGGATTGAGAGCAATTGGATGTATTCTTTGAATGAAGAGTATTTCAATCTTCTTGTCGATACAAACTCCGAAAAAGATGTTCAGGTACAGAAAAAGCGAATTACATCCTTTTTTCAAGACAAGTTTGAAGTAAAGTCTTTTGGACAGGCAAATTTCTATCACAATGTTCTAACTAAAAAATTATCTAACATATATGGCAAATTGACAAATGAAACCATCCTCTTAGATTTCTATAGTTATTTAACAAAGAACTATGATATTTTGTTTGATGGTAACGGAAATATCCGTGGCGAAAAAACTTTTGCCAACATGCCATACATTAACGGGAACGATAAAATTGTGTCAGAGATTGATGCACAAGCGGTAAAATATTTATATGATGAAGAACTTATTGGTTTTGCGAAAGAGGAATGGCTTCCCAATAATTTGGTTATAACATCATCTTCTAAATATTCGACATTGGGAACAAAGGTTCTCACAAAACTTGGATTCAGCGATTATAGCATGACGGATTTTTTCAACTCTGTAATCTATGGTAAGAAAACATCATTAATAGAGAACTTGAAAATATACGAAAAAAATGTTTCATTCCACAAATTCATGATTTCGCACAGGACAGAAATTGCGCTAAAAGATTTACAAGAAAAATTGCCCGATTATCCTGTATTCATATTGGGCGATAATAATCAAACTGTGTATTCGGCTTCATCAACAGGTCACAATTTATCTTCACCAGAAATACTGAAATTCGTTGAGAATGGGATACTATCAATAAAGGATATTGACGTTATTTCCTCTGCATACATCGTTAGTGGAGCAATAGATTATTGGTGTAATATTCTAAAGAACAGCTCTTTTGATCTCGCTCATATATCTCAATGGCTCACCAAAACCAAATTCGGGATAGTAGATGCTTTTGCCAAAGATAATCAGAAGAACGACCAAAACAAGAATAATGTTATTCTATGGAATACCATTAAAGAAGTGTTTTCTAAAAATGATGACCTTACAGCTTTCAATGTATTGCCGTTTATTGCTAGCAATCAAGATGATGAGAAAATAGATTGTACATGGTTGTATTTAAACAGCAAGCCCAAAACATATATATCCGATGCATATCGCTCACAAAAGGGAACAGACGCCCAACTGAAGATATATGATCCGAAAGAGGCCTACCTGGTTGATGACCGTTATCTTCAAAATGACACGTCCGAAGAGAACATTACCAATTGGTTCAATTTCTGGAAGAAATTAGGAGTAAAACATGAAATATCCGAAATACTAATTTCAAGTATAATACCCAAATTGGGTTCATTAGATTTGTTTGACGTACCGAGTGTTCTCCTGGCAAATAGGGATGGACTGAAAGAAAAGGGATATGACATTGACAAATTTAAAAACCTCAGAGTTAAGTCTTTATGTGGTTCTTTCTATTCCATCAGCGATATTAGACTTATAAAAGACATAGACACTGAGCCGTTAAGTTCTATACGTTTACCCGAACAGATAGACGACTCTTATTCACTAGAAGTAAAGAAATTCATATTAGAAATCGCAGAAACAGCGGATAGTAATAATATTATCTCCTCTACAGATGATTGGGTTAGTCGTAAAATACAATATGTAAAGTGTAAGCTTATGACTAACATAAATTCGGATCAAGCTGATCTCCTTGGAAAATCACGAGCAATTTATGAGCCAGCACTTAATGACATAATATTATATTGTTCCGTATTGTATCAGTCTAAAGAACTACCAACGAAACCTTATGTAATAACTCTAAAGGAGTTATTTATAAAGGGTGAAGATGGAAATTATTACAATGGATCTGATTTAACTTTGGGTACTCAATACCTCCCGAAAGTGTCAAAGAATGGTGCTTGTGATTTTCAGGGAAATGGAATAAAAGCAAATAACATAATCAAATATCTCTCCCAAGAGTATTTGAAGTATGATAATTGGAATATTATTAGAGATATCTTTACCACTTATTTCAATGTTCATTTCAAATTTGAAGAAAAGCATATCCAGCTATTAGAAAATCATCAGTTTGCACTCTATTTCTGGAATACATACATCAGCATGCCAGGAATGATTGATTATGTAACCCAATTAATTAGTGCCAATAAAATTACTGCACAAACGAAATGTGTTCCCACCGCAATTTCCACAGAGAAGCCATGTCAAATATATAATAGAAAGACCATCGGCAATATGGTAAAACGCATACCAGAGACATGGCCGACATTAATTTGTGATGATTCAATACCATTATCTGTCGGCGGGAAAGACAATCCTGTAGATAAGATATCTGGGTACAAAGAAAAATTGTCAGGAAAGCATTGTTTATCGTATTTGGAAAACTCCGATCCCGCTCATTATGAGTTAAGAAGGAAAGCATTGGAATGGCTACTTGATGATAAGGAAAATGTAAACACAGAGGATATAACTAAGTATCGAGAAAGCAAAACCTCATTTTGGCATAATTGCGAGAAGGGCAAAATGCTTATCAAAGAAATGTGTGCCATTGATCCTTCCGATGCATATATCGTACAACACTTTAGTACAGATCCTCATATACTTCAAGAATCAATGTTCCCTGTCGGAAAGCTTCATGACATATGTAGTTTGCTAAGGATCGATGTTTTATCAAAACAAAAAAGCTTTACTGCGACTCCTCAAAATTACAAAACAGAGACATTAGAATGTAAGAGAATTCTCAACCAAAGATGTCTTCTTCTTGCATCAGTTATAGGAAAAGAAGGATGTGAGACATGGAAAGATGCTTATAATGCATATAAAGAGAAGGTTGAAAAATGTTCATTTGTCAACTGCGGTTCTATTGAACTAACATGTAAAGTAATGCCTGCCATAAAAAATGATGATGCTATTATGTTCTTCAGAGACATTGAAAACGATTCTTTCTATTATGTAGAGAAATGGCAAGGTAAAGTCTTCTATGAGGAGTTTGTGAAGGCATGTTCTGAAGCGTTGGAAGTACCATCTTCTGCTGATATGATGTTGGTAGGTAACATACTAGATGAGGATTTATCCATTATTGGACTTACAAAATTGGTAAACAGATATTGTTCTCCTCTTCTTGAAGACAAAGATTTTTATGATGAACTCATATTGTTGTTCCCTCAATTAAACAATAAATTATCATTTCGCGAAACAGTTGATACAGCTGATACTTCATATGATGTACCAGCCCAAACATCTATAAGTACTACCACATACGAAAATAATAAAAAAGAGATAGAACAAAACTCAAATATAGATGATATTCCTGACACAGCAGAAGAAAAAGATGAAAAGAAGTCATTGACTGAGTCTATAGATAAAGCTGAAGAGCAACACAATCCAATTCCAAAAGACACCAAAGAAAATGAATCAGGAGATTCTAACAGTAAAGGAAATAATAACGAACAAGCAAACAATGTAGACAAAAAAGCACAAACAGATTCTACTCAGCAAAAGTCTCAAGAATCAGGAGCAGGTTCTTCAGGCAATCAAGAAAAGAAGAAATCTGCAGATGGCACAGATGGCACAAAAAAGGAAGAACCTGTAAGGAGAAATCATGAACTATTGAATCGTACAAGAAAACCGCAAAGGTCAGTTCTGTACGAAGAAGATTCCATTTCTGAAAAATACAAACCTAGGGGTAATAATGCTGATATAACTGACTGGAAGAAGAAGCAACCACAAATCGAATTAGGTGTCGCTGATCCTAACAGTTCAGAACTTGAAGCATGCCGTTCTTTTATTGATGGTTCAAAAAATGATAATGAAATTATTGATGAGCAATATCTCTCCCGCTATCGTTTGTATAATTATCTTACAAATGTTGAAGGGATTGAACTTGGTGACGAACGAGAGTTTATAAATGACAAATCGGAAAAAACTACTGATATTGAAACAAACAAAGGTTACATTCATGCACGTAGTGCAAAAGGCGGAATATTATTCTTATCGAAGTATTTATGGGAGAGACTGAATGAAGGCGGACACAGATTATGTATGTATTATGGCAATAAAGGTTCAGAGTTTAAACTTATTGATAGCGTTTCACAACTTATAGATCTTGTTGGAGATGATAATATCATTGTACAAGTTAAAGGCTCCGAAAAATATAACACAATACAATCGATATTCTCGGGCAGTTTGAAAGAAAACGGCAAAGCCTATGTGCTTATAAGAATTAAAAGTAACGAACGATACAATGCTTTGTTCGTTGATATATATAATAACAATGATACTAATGATGCAGGTTTCTAAATATGAATGAACAATTAAGTAACTACAAGCGATTCTTTGAAGATCAAATAAGAGAGTCTGAACAAGAATTCATTTCTTACCTCAAATCGCCTCTAAGTTCGTTATTCCAAGAGGATCGAGCTTTCTGGGGGAAGGTGATGTCTATTAATGAGAATCTTGGCCATCTTACTATCCAAGTTCCAAAAGGTCATTGTCCAAGATTGAAAATTAGTAAGTCATTCAGTATTCTCCGACAGAATGCATGGAATGAATTAGGAAGTGGCATCTCCCAATGGAATTGTCAATGCAAACAATTCCTAGAGAACACATCATATCATACCATGTTCTCTGAAATAAAACCTATATATTTCAAAAAACATGATGAGAACAATGACTATATCGGTTGTTCTGGAGTAGATTTGAAATTGTTTATGAGTATAAAACAAGCGTTGGATGCAGGAAGAAGCGTTTGGTATATAATGACAGAGACATTTCCACCAACTCAATATTTACAAAACCTCTGCAACTATATTGATAGGTACAGTTTTGATTCCGAGCTTCTTATTATTCCCAAAATAACATATGACGATTGGAAACCAAAGGAGCTAACAAATCAAGACGACATCGTTGGCCATATAGCAGAGAAACTTGATAAAGAGAATCTTTGTATATTACAAGGCCCTCCTGGAACTGGAAAAAGTTATACTATAGCAACTATTGTAGCACAATACTTAGATAAAGGCAAAACTGTCTGTGTTACAACAATGAGTAACAAAGGTCTTACAGAACTCATTGAAAAAGATCCCTTAAAAGAAGCCAGAGAACAAGGTAAAATATCAAAAACATTATTAACCGCAGATGAATTAAAACAGATAAAAGGAACAAAAATGGCAGGAAAAGATTTAGTAGTTCCTGCTGGAGAACTTCTATGTTGTACATATTATATTTTATCAGGTAAATATTCTACTAATGCGGATTATGTTGTAGAACCACTGTTTGATTTAATCGTTATAGAAGAAGCATCACAAGCATATTTAACATCAATTGCAGCGTTCAAACGACTAGGCAAGAAATGCTTAATCGTTGGTGATCCAATGCAGTTGCCTCCGATTATTCTTACTCCACAAAAAAGTGAATATGTTCAATGGAATGTAGATATTCAAGCGAATGGTCTTAAAACGTATGCTTTAGGAACAGACACATCTTGTTTTAGAATAACGACATCATACCGATTAACAGAGGAAAGCTGTCTACTTACGGGCATATTTTATCAAAACAGTTTAAAATCAGTTCAAAAGGAAACAATATCATTTGAGAAAACAAATAATCAAATATATTTTCCACATGAAGGAGGAACTATTATCAAACATGTTCCAGGAGCAATGGACGCGATTTGTTCTAATGCCGCAAGAAAGACAATAAGAAGTATAGTATCATTGATAAGTGAGAATTATCCGAAACGTTCTATTGGCATTATATCACCTTTTAGACAGACAGTCCAGGAGTTGCAAAGAGAGTATTACACTGAAAATCAGTCAATAGATATCACTGTTGAGACAATTGATAGAATTCAAGGAATGACAGTTGATTATACAATTTTATATTTTCCGCAAAGGAATATATCTTTTGCATTAACGGAAAATAGATTTAATGTTGCTACCAGCCGTTCAAGAAGTACAACATTAATAATTAGTGATGTTCCATTGGAAGATTTCACTACGATTTCTCCCAAAGTATCAAAATATCTAAGTTGTTGTACTTATATTGAGGGGAATATGTCTTTTGGCAATGATAGGGCTAAAGAACTTAAAAATTCTCAAAGCATATCGGGAATAAAAGTAGTTGGCAAAATTGATTTATCTAAATTCGAGACACCAAAACAAAAATCTGTAAAATCAACTACAAAGGAAAACATTTATATTATAGACACAAATGTTTTTGTAAACTATCCTGATATAATGAACAGAATAGATAAGAAATACCCGGTTATACTCTCGGCAAAAGTCACTGACGAACTTGACAAGATGAAAATAAAACTAGACGAACAAGGGAAAAAGAATGCTGAAAAAGCACTTCGGATCCTGAACACAGAAAAGGAACACAAGATTATTTATGAATTTGCAGACACATCACTATTGCCGGAAGATTTCGATAAACGCTCTCCCGATAATATGATACTATCTGTTGCACTAAAGTATAAATCAGAGAATCCGATAATGTTGACTTCTGATAACGGTTTACAGCTGAAATCGAAAATCTTAGGTATTGCAACAATATCATTAAAAAGTTTCCTTAAGAGATAAAAAAATGGAAGAATTAAAGTCTATAAACTATTTGGATTTGTGCGCTATTCCCGAATTGTGCAATAAAAACTTCTTCATCCCAGATTATCAACGTGGTTACAGATGGGGAGACACTCAAATTCGGCAGATGTTGGAAGACATCTATAGCTTTATTTATGAGAAGAATGCAGCAGGAAGCTTCTATTGCCTTCAGCCCATTGTGGTAAAGAAGATGACAGAAGAGGAAGTTGTTGCGAACAAATTGGAGTCTAAATATGATGATAATATCTGGTATGAGGTGATTGATGGGCAACAAAGGCTAACTACCATCAGAATTATTCTGGCATTAGAAGGACAGATTGATCGTTTTAACAAAATGCGATTCAAGATGTATTACCAGACTCGTCCTAAACTAGGCGACTTGTTTGATAAACTCAGGATTGATGAAAAAGGTGATAATTTCATAGTAAATTTCGAGGATGGCCAGTACGATGATATAGATTCCTGGCATATACATCATGCCGCTAACAAAATACTGGACTGGTTCCAAAACGGCAGTAGCTATTATCATCCCTCCATTCAGGAATTCAAGGGAGGGTTCTTCGAGAACTTCTCTAATACGAAGGATAAGGATAAGTCAGTTCAGGTTATTTGGTATGAGTTATGCGATGACAGCGATCCCTATGAAATGTTCAAGCGATTAAACGACAAAAGCATTTCATTGAATAATGCAGAGCTTATTCGGGGAATGTTCTTATCAGACTCTGCCATTTATAAAGGAGAAGAACAATTGCTTGGGCAATTCGATGAAGATGTTCGTCCTATAGTCGAGAAACGTGAATTAGCTCGAAAGCAGAGCCATATTATTGAGCAATGGGACATCATTGAGAGCCAGTTGTGGGATGAGAAATTCTGGTCATTCATCAAGAAAAACAAAGACTCCGGTAACTATAGCTGTCGCATTGAGTACATTTTTGACTTGATTTCGAAGAAAACATCAGATCAGAAGGATACACTATATACCTATCTGGAGTTTGACAACATGCTAAAGAGCGGTATAGTAAAAGACCTGTGGGAATTGTGGCTAAAGGTTGAAACCTATTTCTCACTACTTTTAGCATGGTACAATGACCGATACTATTATCATAAAATCGGTTTCCTGACAACGGAATTGGGGGCATCAGTACTAATCGATATGCTCTCAGAGTCAACAAATGTTAGCAAGAAGGAATTCAAGAAATCCATCGAAGGGCGAATATATGAAGCTATTCATGACAGGAAGAAGCCCGGAAGAAAAATTCTGGAATATACATATAAGGATGACTACAATATGCTAAAAAGAGTTTTGTTCTTGTATAATGTAGAAACTGCCTATAAGCAGGGGTTAGAGTTCTTTCCATTCGAGAGATATAAGGATTATGACTGGACTTTAGAACATATTCATGCACAAAACTCAGAGCGTATAGACCACAGTATCAAAGATAAGTGGATTGAGTGGTTTGAAGAAAACAAAAAAGTGCTTGAGCGTCTGCATTCTAGACTAACAAATGATGAAAATCTGAAAAACTTGCTGTCCTATTTCAATAACGAATATACACGCCTTCTAAATAATAAAGAAAGGTATACATTTAACGATGTAACAAAAGTATTTGATTTGGTCTTAAAGTATTTCAATGATTTGAGTTCTCAGGAAGGCACTCCAACTGTTATGCATGGCATTTCTAATATGGCACTATTAAGCGGCTCAACCAACTCGTCTATCGGCAATTCTGTGTTTGAAGTTAAACGCCAGATGATAATGGATGATGATGCGAAAGGTAAATACATACCTTTGTGTACCAGGAAAGTATTCCTAAAATATTATAATAAGGAAGAGCAGGATTTCACTGTACAGCAGAACTTCTACTGGAGTGACAAGGACAGGAAGCATTATCTGGAGGATATCAAGGACGTGTTAAGGCCATATATTGAGGCAGAATACAAACAATCAGAAAGTGAGGTGACAAATGAATAACATAGGCAAACTTACAACTTTCAGCAGGCTATTGAACGACGAGTCTGTAATTATGATACCAAAGGTACAGCGTGATTATGCGTATGGCCGAAAGGAAAACAAGGTGGAGGAAGTGCTCGATGGAATGCTTACAACCATGTTGGATGCTGTCGCAAACGATTCGGTTGAAATCTTCGACTTTGTCTATGGTGGTTCGTTTGTAAAGAGGAACGACACTGGAGCTGGATTAATTCCATTGGATGGGCAGCAACGTCTGACCACCCTGTTCCTTCTTCATTGGTACGCTTCTGTCGTACAACCTGAAGTTGAAGATGGGGAAGAAAATACTATCATTACCGTTGATTCGTTGCTTAAATTCCGATATGAGACCAGACAATCAGCAACAGATTTTATCGAAGCACTAATTCGAGATATTCGGAATGACATAATACCCAAATACTCTGAGCATAAGAATATTAAGGAAATGATTATGGATAATCCCAAATATCTTCCTAGTTATGATACAGATCCAACCATTGTGTCGATGCTTAATGTTCTGGAACAGATTGAGAAAAAATGTCGGGAATATAATATTGACAAGCTTTGGTCTAAGTTGACAACACGTGATAACATACAATTCTATTCCCTTTCGCTCGACAAATTTGGCCTTACGGATGATTTGTATATCAAAATGAACTCACGTGGCAAGAAGTTAACTGAGTTTGAAATCTTCAAATCTGATTTAGAGAAGGCAATAAAACGAATATCAACGGACTTAAAAGAGGAGGTCTCAAATAAGATAGACAACGCATGGATTGATATCTTGTGGACTTATGCGCAATCTTGTGATGATGATGGTAACATCGTTAAGAAAGCAGATGACGGGTTCATGCAGATATTTAAGAACATTTTCCGATTGGAATTGTTCAGAAGAGGAATTGAATTAAAAAAGAACAGACAGGCTGCTATCAATGAAATTATCACTGACGAGGATTCAATAAGGCAAATAATCTCTATATTTGATACTATGTCAGCTATTCAAAAGACTACTGGTATCACTGATTACTGGAACCAATATTTCTATTTTGATGATAATGTCATAGGTCAAGATTCGCTTATCAGACTGTTCTGGTTGCGACAGCAAAGCAGGAAACCTGTCTTTTATCTGGCGATGGACGGGGATTTGTCCGTGCCTGAGATGGTCTATTTTTACACCATATATCTTTTACATAAACATAAAAAAGATGAGTTGACATCCTTGAAATGCTTGCGTGTCATCCGCAATCTTGTGACTGCAAATGTTCGAGCTAATAGTGCACGATACGACATGCTTGCAGGATTTATGCAGGACGCTGAAGAAATAGTTCAAAATGACGGATTGATTTTAGAAGGTAATCATACTTTTGTTTCGACAGCCTGCGAGGAAGAGCGTTATAAAGTTCTCAATTTTACGCCAGAAGAATACTCTGCATTGCTTAAATATGAGAACCACAACCTTTTGCAAGGTTCACTTATGCTCTTTATTAATAAATACGAAGATCATAATATTCTGTTTCAGCAATTAGAACATTTCACCCGAATCTTTAACAATCAATCACCTGATTATTTCGACATAATTCGCATTAATCTCTTATTTGATGATTTGGAATATGCTCAATATGATCCAAATATGGAGCGAGATGAGAATATGACCAGAAGATTTTTTATTCATCACGTAAACGACCTTTCACAATTTTTCATCAAAAACGAAAGAAGGCGTAATCAAGATGCCATTCTTGATATAATTGCGAATAAGTTTACATCATTGGAGAATTTAGAAGAACCCCATCAGAAATGTAGGCAATTCAGTATTAAGTCCTGGCAATACTATATGGCAAAATATAGAAGTGCCAATAGAGAAGACACATCTTACGGATGCTACGCTTGGGATGACAAGATAAATAAACCAATGGAAATGGTTATACTTAACAGCTCATATCATAGCAGTTACAACATAGAATGGAAGATGCTGAATCATATACTTGTCTCAGAACTATGGGACGATAATGAAAGATATTCGCTTGACCCCCATGCATCAAGTCCGTTTGTCATGAACAAATGTGGTGTAACACTTTCTATTACCCAGAAGGGATGGCTCATGACTTGTAACAATGCAGAGGTGATAACTGTTCTCTGTAACAAAGAGTTGTACTCTGTTACTGCAATCCCTGATGAGGATAATAGCTATCTGGTTGATTTCAAGACTGAATCACCCGAAATAGATTATATAGATCTTGCCAAGTCTCTTATTAAAGATGTTGAAGCAGCTTATGCGTGTATAAGAACTAATTCACAAAATTAAGAAACATATTCAAATAGCCATATTATGTTGGGAGCAATTATAGGTGATATTGTCGGAAGTCGATGGGAGTTTAATCCTACGAATGACTATAATTTTAGGTGGTTGTCGAATGAGAACAGCTTCACTGATGACACCATTTGTACGGTTGCTGTAGCCGATGCACTCCTTAAAAGACGCGATTTCGGTGAGAGCATTCATGAATGGTGCAACCGTTATCCCCACCCTATGGGAGGTTATGGAGGCCGGTTTGCGCAGTGGGTTCGGAGTGACAATCCCCTCCCCTATAACTCTTTTGGCAATGGTGCCGCCATGAGAGTAAGTCCAATAGCATGGATGTTTGACAATAGAGACGAATTATTGGATAATGCAAGAAAGACAGCAGAATGTACACATAATCATCCCGAGGGAATCAAAGGCGCGCAAACTGTTGCTCTTACCATCCGTATGGCAATTAATCTACGCGAAGAGATATTGCACGGAATAGAAGGTATGAAGGAACTTATGGCCTATGCCACAAGTTTTTCCCATTATGATATAGATATTTGCAAAGAGGATGTAGAAAATCGGTTTGACGAGACTTGCCAGGGAACTGTTCCTGTTGCGTTATGGATTATATACCAGAGTAAAAGCTTTGAAGATGCGATTAGACGGGCTGTCAGCCTTGGAGCTGATGCAGACACATTGGGAGCGATTGTCGGTAGTATCGCAGAAGCTATTTGGGGAATACCTATTGAAATGCAGATAGAGGCATTACACTATTTGCCAAGTGATATGAAAAGAGTCGTTATACAGTTTTATAAACAATACATAGGTAGTGAAATTGTTGCCGGATATGGTGACGAGGAAGCAGCAATAGCCTTAATAGAGGATTAAGAAACGAGATATGACAAGACAACACATAGTATTTTTAACTGGGGCAGGTATCAGTGTTGAAAGTGGACTGAGTACATTCCGTGGAAAGGATGGACTTTGGACAAATGAAGAATGGGCCTATCTTGCAAGCACTGATGCACTTTACAATGACACCCAGAAGTGCCTTGATTTCTATAATTGGAGGCGCAAACAATTGGCTGAGGTTGAGCCGAACGATGCTCATCGCATGATTGCAGAGTTAGAGAAAGAACACGAGGTGACTGTTATCACGCAGAACGTAGATAACCTCCATGAACGTGCTGGATCCTCTCAGGTTATTCATCTTCATGGAGAACTTAGCAAGGTTTGCTCAATGGATAACAGAACGACGTGCGTGAAAGAATATCCTCTGACTACACCCATTATGGTGGGTGACAAGGCAGAAGATGGTTCACAATTACGTCCGTATATCGTGATGTTCGGTGAGTATGTTGACAGTATGAATGTGGCCATCAAATATGTAAGCTATGCAGACATATTTGTTGTCATCGGAACTTCTCTCCAGGTTTACCCTGCTGCAGGTTTCATCAACTATGCTCACCATGAGGTGCCTAAGTTCGTCATCGACCCAGGAGAGATGGATCAATGCACAGATTTAGGCTTTACTCACTTCAAAACCACAGCTACAAAGGGCATGAAGATGCTGCTGGAGGCTTTCAAGGAATTATAATTTATCGATTATGTCTTATACTTACAAATATCCAAGACCGGCGGTGACGGCTGACTGTATTGTTATCACGAGAGAGGCAGAACCGAAAGTACTGCTGATTCAGAGAGGAGACCAGCCTTTCAAGGGTAGCTGGGCGTTCCCCGGCGGTTTCATGAATATGGACGAGACAACAGAGCAATGTGCCATTAGGGAACTGGAGGAAGAGACTGGGCTTCGACTGTCAAAGATTCAACAGATAGGAGCCTATTCGAAGGTTGACCGTGACCCTCGAGGAAGAACCATCACTGTGGCTTATCTCGCCATTGTTGATGCTCCTGTTGCCGTTACTGGCCAGGATGATGCCGCCAAAGCGGAATGGTGGCCACTGTCGGATTTGCCTCATTTGGCATTTGATCACTATGACATCATGGAGGATGCGATAGAATGTTACAATAGTTTTCCAGAACAGAAAGGATAAATACTCATGATAAGAAAGAGAATTGAAGAATTACTTCAGGCCATTAACATAGGCATCTACGAGAAAGAAACGGAGCTCTCACTATCGTTGTTGGCGGCTCTGGCTGGAGAGAGTGTTATCTTGCTCGGTCCTCCAGGTGTGGCCAAATCAATGGTTGCACGAAGACTGAAACTGGCATTCGATGGTGCAAATAGTTTCGAATATCTGATGTCGCGTTTCAGCACACCTGATGAAATATTCGGCCCGGTAAGCATCAGCAAACTGAAGGACGCGGACAAATATGAGCGTAACACAGAGGGGTATCTGCCTACAGCCGATGTGGTGTTCCTAGATGAAATATGGAAAGCGGGGCCTGCCATACAGAATACGCTGCTGACGGTCATCAACGAGAAGCTTTTCCGTAATGGCGACACGGAAGTTCATCTGCCACTGAAACTGTTGTTGGCTGCCAGCAATGAACTGCCTACGCAGGGCGAGGGATTGGAGGCGCTGTGGGATCGTTTCATCATCCGTATAGAATGTGGAAACATTAAAGATGTGAGCCGATTCAATGCCATGTTGCTCGACAACACGGTTGACGACGACATTGAGGTGAAAGACGGACTCCAGATTACAGACGAAGAATACATTAATTTGGACAAGGCCATCAATATGCTGGCTGTTTCAGAAGAGGTGTTGCGTGTCATTAATGTCATTCGCAAGTCGCTTGGCAGTGTGACCATCGCCCAGACGGATGAGCGTCATAACGTCTATGTGAGTGACCGCAGATGGAAGAAGATTGTCAGGCTGCTACGTACATCGGCCTTCGTACATGACAGAAACGAGGTGACGGCTGACGACCTACTGCCCATCTATAACTGTCTGTGGCAAGAGCCGGAAGAGTGTGAGGGTATCAGGGCCATCGTCATCCGTGCTTTGTATAATGATCTGACGATGCAGTTTGCCAGTCTGAGAAAGAACCTTGAGAACGATATTCGTGTGAGTCGCCAGCATCGTGCAACGAACCGTGCCCGGCAGAACATGCAGCTCTTCGACACGAACAAGAAGATATACGACAACTATTATTACCACCTTCTGGATCACGATACGGGTAATACCTACGTCCTGATAGCCGACTATCAGAACATGCGACAGTCGAGTCGGGAGAATGCAGGTCAGGCTGGTGTCATTTATAAAGACCCGAACAATCCGCAGCGTAGCATTATCAGGACGTATGACGGAAGCGACATGCCGCAAGGTGCCAGTTCGGTATATCTGACCCGTGACGAGGAGTGCATCTATATCAATG
>Ga0310695_10007220_pt1 | contig 17848 bp, 13 predicted proteins | sample RumenRJG_04DNA_FD_203882 | JGI IMG/M metagenome (GOLD analysis project Ga0310695, IMG submission 203882) | Bovine rumen microbial communities from Lethbridge, Alberta, Canada - RJG_04 (v2) (version 2) | ecosystem: Host-associated > Mammals > Digestive system > Stomach > Rumen | place: Canada...
CTCAATTCTATAATCATAACTTGTTGCCGCCTGCAAAAGTGTTGTATTCGCCTGCATTGTTATGGATTCTTTTATTTTTTGCCGTTTACAGCTTAAAATTTACAAAGAAAATATTTTTCGGTTTTGTCTTCTTTATAGTTGTTTTGTTACCGTCAAGCGGTATAATGCAAACGGGAATGTCTCCCGTTACGGACAGATATATATATTTGGCATATATCGGCTTATTTTATTTGGTTGCCGAGTTTGTTTTATTCGTTTATAAAAAGTTTCAAATAAAACCGCTTTTTATAGGTTTATTTGTTGTTTGTATGGGAACGGTTTTATTCTGGCTTACTTTTAACAGATGTTTGTTATGGACGGATAATGATAAACTTGTTACGGCTACAATAAATAAGTTTCCGAAATCTGCAAGTCATGCTTATTTGGTGTTGGGAACGGGATATAAAGACAGAAAAGAGTATGATAAGGCATTGGAATGTTTTCAGAAAAGTTATGATATAGACAGAAGCACAACTTATATTCATTTAAATTTAGGTCATTTAAAACAATTGCTCGGTGATAATGAAGAGGCAATGAAATACTATAGAAAAATAGGAGAAATTTCCACCGAATATATTTCAACAATAAACAATATAGCAATAATGCAGCATGATAAAGGTAATGTAGATAAAGCAATAGAGTTAATTGAAAATACGGTAAAAGACAGAGAAGTTGTTGAAGATTATATTTTCTATACTTTAGCAATATTTTATTTTGAAAAAGAAGAATATGATAAAGCTGTTGTTTCTATAAAAGAAGCAATAAAAAGAAATCCTGCCGATAAAGGATATTATTCGTTTTTGTTGGATGTTTATAAAAAACAAAATAATTTTGAACAAATAGAAGCTTTATTGGATAGAGTTTTAAAAAATAATATACAAGATTACTCTTTCTTGAATTCAGTTGCAATTATGTATTTTGAGAAGGAAAATTATAAAAAAGCACAAGATTTGTTTGCTTTGGCAATAGATATTAATCCTAAAAATTCAGTTGCATATTTCTTTTTGGGAAATATGTTTGCAATGAAAAAAGAATACAGAGCTGCCGTTATTTGTTATACAATGGCAATTTTATATTCCGATAAAAAAAATAACGGAGAATATTATTTTAAAAGAGCTGTGGTTTGGTTCTTTTGCGGAAAATATGAATTGGCATTAAAAGATATGAATGTCGCTTTAGAAAAGAAGTTTGAAGTTCCCAAAGAATTTAAAGAAGATTTAGAAAAAGAAATGAAAGGAGATAAAAAATGAAAAAATGTGTAGTACTTGCAATTGTCTTTTTTGTTGCAATATTTATGGTTTCTTCTGCTTATGCGGGAAATAAACCGAAAGCAACTATTGTAGATCCTTATGCGGAAAGTATTAAAAATAATGAATATGTTGCAAAAACAACATCAATGGTATCAAAAGGTTGGAATTATGTTAAAGTCGGTTGGAACGGATTTAAAAAATGGTTTTCAAAACTTCCCGGAATAAAACAGTATAACGAGTCCGTTTATGCCGGTGATAATTGGAAAAGAACCATGGGAAGTATGGGTAACGAATATTCTCCGCACTTAAAAAAAGATGCTGCCGGAATTAAAATGTTAAAAGAAGGCAAAAAGAAGTGGGATCGTTTATAGTTTTTATGAAAAAAAGTTTAGTTTTATTTATATTTTTTGTTTTGGTATTTGTTGCTTGTTTTGATAAGAAACAACAATCTGTTGTCGATGAAAACGACAAGTACGGGGATATGTATGTTTCCGCAAGTATGGCGGATGCAATTTATCTTAATCCTGTACTTGCAAGCGACAGTGCATCTTCTTCAATAAATTCTTATGTGTTTAACGGTTTGTTGAAATATGATAAAGATTTGAATTTGGTTTGTGATTTGGCACAAAGTTATGAAGTTTTGGATAACGGACTTACGATATTGTTCAAATTAAAGAAAAATATTTTATGGCATGACGGTAAACCGTTTACCGTAAACGATGTTAAATTTACTTATGAAAAACTTACGGATGAAAATACAAGAACTCCGTTTTCATCGGATTATTTAATGATAAAAAAGTTTAATGTTATTGATGATTATACTTTCAGTGTTCAATATGATGAACCTTTTGCACCTATACTTGAAAGTTGGTGTATAGGTATAATTCCCAAACATATTTTTGAAAAAGAAGATATAAACAATTCAAAATATAACAGACAACCTATAGGAACGGGACAATATAAGTTTAACAAATGGGTAACGGACCAAAAAATAGTTTTGGATGCAAATCCCGATTATTATGAAGGTAAACCGTATATAAAACAGTATCTTTTCAGAATTATACCGGACCAATCCGTTCAATTTTTGGAATTAAGAAACGAAACTATAGACGAAATTACATTGACACCGGATCAATGGGGGGCTTATTCGGTATTTTTTGAAAAATATAATAAGTATGATTATCCGGCATTCAGTTTTACTTTTTTGGGTTTTAATTTGGAAAAAGAGCCTTATAATAACAAATTGTTCAGACAGGCAATAAATTATGCCATAGATAAAAAAGATATTATTAAAGGTGTTTTATCCGATAAAGCCAAAGAAGCAAACGGAATATTTCCGCCGCAGTCCTGGGCATATAAAGAAATTGAGCCGTTTGAGTATAATCCGAATAAAGCATTGGAAATATTGCAACAAATAGGGTTTAGCAAAAATTCTCAAGGTCAATTGGACTATAAAGGAAAAGAATTTGAAATTACCGTTATTACCAATCAGGGAAACAAATCGAGAGAATTGTCGGCTCAAATTATACAGGAACAACTTAAAAAAATAGGTCTTGTTGTTAATATAAGAATATTGGAATGGTCAACTTTTATTAATCAATATGTTAACGAAAAAAAATTCGATGCTCTTATTTTGGGTTGGAATACTGCCGTTGATCCGGATCAGTTTTCGTTGTGGCATTCAAGCCAAAGCGGTAAAGGACAATATAATTTTATGTCTTATAAGAATAAAGAAGTTGACGATTTGCTTGTTAAAGCAAGAACAACATTTAACAAAGGCAAAAGAATAGAGTGTTATCATAAAATACAAGATATTATGAGAGAAGATCCTCCGTGTATATTTTTGTATTATCCGCAGAATTTGATTGCCGTTCATAAAAGATTTAATAATGTTGAACTTGCAAATGCGGGTATAGGTTGGAACTTTAATAAGTGGTGGGTAGATTCAAAAAACAGGAAATATAAAAATATTATTGCTCAATAAATGAAAAAAATAACAGCTTGTTTATTATCTTTATTTATTTGTGTTACTTGTGTTTTTGCACAGGAAGAAGTTTCTGTTGCCGTTTCTTCTTCAACTGCAAATTCGTCCGTGTCCGAAGAAAAAAATTCGGATACTACGGAAGATATGCAACAAAAAGTCGAACAGGAAATTTCAGTTGAAACCGAAAAATCGGATGAAGAAAGAACTTATACGGAATCGGGAGCTATAGTTAAAGATGCGGAATCTGAAACTCCGTACGAATTGAATATTCCTACAACTACCGCAATGGGAATTTCGGGACAAAAAGCATTGGACAGGTTTGGTATTAAACAATCTACACAAACTGTAGATACTAGCAGTACTACGGCAAATACAAACAATGTAAAACAATCTTCCGATACGGCAAAACAAACGGATAAAAAAGATACAAAAAAAGAGACAAAAGCCAAAGAAACAAAAAATCAAAGTGATAACATTATAGACAGGATTATACCTTCGAAATTACCTTTTGATTCACAATTGTTGCTCTCGGGCAGAAAGCTTATAGGTGTTAATTATCAGGGAACTTTATATGATAAGGAAGAGTCCGGAAAGAGAAGCAATTCTTCATCTTTTTCAATGGAACAGGAATTGCAAATGAAAATCAGGGGTAAAGTAGGAGATCGTCTTGAATTAAATGTGGATTTTGATGATACACAGGAAGATAAAAAAGATATTTCCATTGTTTACAGAGGAAAACCGGGAGAATTTGTTCAGGAAGCGGCTTTCGGTGATATATCCGTAGATTTGCCGAGTACCGAGTTTTCCGGATATTCAAAAGAGTTATTCGGTGCAAAAGTTGATACGCAATTTAAAGGTTTAAATACAAAAGCTTTCTTTTCTAAAACGAAAGGTTATTCGGAAAGCAAAAGATTTACAGGAAATTCAAAAATGGAAAAAAAGACTATTGCCGATACTTCTTATATTAAATTGAAGTATTATTCCATTATAGATCCGAATTCGACAAAAACAATAAAAAACGGAACTGCAAAAGTTTATTTGGACAAAGGTCGTGTAACAGCAAGCGATTATATTGTTATTGATGTAAGTACGGATTTAAAATACATGAAAGAAAATCCTAAATCAACAATATATAACGGTAACTTTGTAAAACTTACTGCAGGAACGGATTATATAGTAGATTACACTACCGGTGTTATAAACTTTAAATCTTCTTTGGCAAAAAACTATGTTGTTGCCATAGATTATCAATATACGGACGGATCTTGGCTTTCCGATACTACGGACGGTAATCCTCAAATAATTAAAGATACCAACAATACGGATAATTTATCTACCGAGCTTTTTACATTTTACAGCTTGGGTAATTACAATATTACAAAGTATGACGGAAGAAATAATTTTATATTGGAAGTAAGAGATTTAAGCGACAGTATTCCAAGAGAAATTTACGGTGGGAAACATGTTCCAAAATTTCCTAATATAAGCGGTTATGATGCAAATATAATTGTCGATTTCGATAACGGTGTATTTAATTTACAACCGATAACCGGTAAACCTATGCACGACGATTTGTATACATCAAATACTCACAGATACAACTTTGTTGCTCAATATGAATATAAAGTGAAAATATTTACTTTAAGAAGCGGTATAGTTGCAATGTCCGAAAAAGTAACCGTTGACGGCAAAACTTTGAAAATAAACGAAGATTATATGATAGATTACGATGTCGGTATTCTTACTATTTTAAAGGAAGATTTAATAAAAGACGGAAGTGTTATAGATGTTTCTTATGATTATTCTCCTTTCGGAGGAGCATCTTCAGGTTCAACCATGGTAGGTTTCAGAACACAATACGATTTTACGGACAAAATTTCCGTCGGCGGAAGTTTGATTTACGAGTTTAACAATGAAGAAACGGAACTTCCGGATATTTATTCAACACCGTCGAGTACACTTGTGGGAGAAGTTGATGCCAAAATTAAAAATGTTGATATTACCGATGATTTGCATTTCTCCGCAAATGCGGAATATGCAAAAAGCAGATTCTTAAAAAATACAAGCGGTAAAGCAATTTTGGAGTCTATGGAAGGGGCAAAACAAGAAGACGGATTATCTTTAATAGATGACAGATGGTTTTATGCCGCTACACCTAATTCCATAGGTACAAAATATAATCTTAATGCTTTAAACTGGAAAAATTATGATATTGAAAAGAAAAATATAGATAAACATTTGGAAATTATTGAAGGTGAAAAACAGCAGGTAATGGATTTGAATTACGATTTGGAGAGAGTTGATTATGTATCATTGGCACAAATTATTTCAAGCTCGGGTTATGATTTCAGTGAAAAACTGTATTTGGAAATTTGGATTAAAGCCGATTTTACAAAAGTTAATATTCAACTTGATTATGCTTCAAATATCAATGAAGATTCCGACAGAAGTTCAATTCTTGATACGGAAGATAAAAACGGTGACGGAATATTAAGTCCGTGGGAAGATATAGGCAGGGATTTTGTAAATGCGGATGCAGCATACGGCACATCAAAAATAGGTGCAAATAACGGAATACTTGATACTGAAGATATTAACAGAAATAACCGTCTTGACGATTATGAAGAAAATATGAGTTCCTTTATTCTTAACGATAAAGCTGATATTACAAAAAAAGATTGGCAAAAAATTCAGATACCTTTGGAAATTACAAACAAAGAAAAATGGAAAAATATAAGAGTTGCAAGATTGACCGTTTCAAACAATGTCGGTGAAAACAAAGGAACATTAACGATAGGTAAAATAGCCGTTGTGGGGAATAAATGGACAAAAGAAATTCCCGATACCACCTCTTCGTTAAGTACATTTGAAATATCTTCAATAGGAAGAGATGATCCGAATTATAAATCTTTAATAAATAATCCGGATTACAGAAGTTTATATGATATTGATTCCAATACGAAAAGAGATGAACAATCTTTAAGATTGAACTATAATTCAAATTCTTCAAACGATGAGTTTTATGCAAAAACAACTTATACATCAAGTATGGATATTTCCGATTATGAAAAGTTTAAATTTTTCGTTTATGTCGCAGAATCTTCGGCAATAAGCGGTTCCACGCAATTTATTATGCAAGTCGGCGGGGATAAAGATGATTATTTTCAATACAGTATTCCTATTACCGATGATTTTAAAGGAAAATGGAATTTGATAACGATTAAACAGGAAAGATCCGGAGCAACGGGAAAATGGGTTTGTGACGATCCTAATGCTTCCATTGAAGTTGTCGGTAAACCGACTTTACAGCATATATCGTTTATACAAACCGGAATAAAAACATCTCAGGCGGATGAGGGTGAAATTTGGGTTAATGAAATTCATGTAAAAGATACAAGAGCAAAAGACGGCAGTGCATGGAAAACGGATATGAATTTAAGATGGGACGGAACGGGAACAATCGGTTCGTTGGATGTTAATGTTTACAGAAAAAGTATAGATCAGGATTTTGAAACTTTTGCTCCGGGAACTTACGACAGAGATTATCTTGAAGATTTGGCGGAATTGAGATTTGACGGTGTAAATATTAACGGTATTAAAGTTTTGCCTGTTTCCGCTTCTCTTCAAAAAACAAAAGTAACAACACCTGCTGCATTGGATAATACTTCCGATACGGTTTCCGTTTTGGATGACGGAACTGTTATTACTTATACCGGCAGAGCACAAACCGTTATTTCGGGCGGAGATAATTTGCCGAAAGTAACATTGGAATATATAAAGAAAATTCAGGATATTCAAGAAGAAAAACAGTTGGAAGATGTAGATACCGTTGATGCGAATTTGGTTTATCAAAATCCTGTAGATTTTGATATTCTTCCTACAAGTGTTACTGCGGATTATGTTATAAAGAATTCTTATTTTAAAGTTTATCCGGACCAACCGATACAGGACAACAACAGCTTTTTGGATTTGGATACGATGAGAAAGTATATGGATATAGACGAGTTTTTAACTTTGGAAAAGAGTGAAACCATTGCATTAAAAACACCTTTTAAATTTTTTGATAAAGTTTCTTTGGTTCCGGGATATGTTTTAACGAGAGTAAATGAGAAAAATAAAGAATATTTTGAAAATGAAGAAATATTTTACGATAAATCTTTAAATCAGGATATCGGTGTTAATTTGAATTTCGATATCGTAAAATGGTTCCAGCCGAATATTGTTTATAATATGAAAGCTGCGGAAACTTATGATTTGAATTACAGTACACAAACTTCAAATATTTTATATCCCGGACAAACAAAAGTTATAGACAGAAGTGCAACTACCGAAATAACCTGGAATTTACAGGCAAAAGATATAGTAAAATCCAAATATTTGAATTCTTTGACATTTACAACTTCTTACAGAATGCAGGATGCCGATTCTTATGAGGGTATAGATAAAGGGTTTTCTTCCATTGGCTTTGCTATGGATAAGTTATGGATAAGAGATAATTTAATGAAACCGATACCTATATCAAGTTCAAGTTCCACTTATACGGTTAAAACAGTGCTTAAAAGAGATGATAAAAGAATTATAGGAAGATATTCTCCGTTTGAATCGTTCGATTTTAAAGGTGCATTGATGCCGCTAAAAACAATGAATATGAGTTTTACTTTTACGGAAGGGGAAGAAGAATCTTATACGACCGGTACACAAAAACAATCGTATACGAAAATATGGCCTGATATAATAATCGGTATGAACAGATTTGAAAAATTATTTAATACCAAATGGATGAGTGATACACAGCTTAATTTAAAACATAATAAACAAACAAATACCGTTTACGGAGTTTCTTACGGGGACAGTGTAATGTACGGTGCCGATTACAGATTCAGATTGTTAAAGAAATATGATTTGCTTTTTGAAGGTAAAGTTATTTCTTTGGAAGAGTACGATACACAGGAAAGAGTTGTTACAAAAAAAGGAGAAAATGTAAATTGGGCAGTGCAGACAGCAACCGATATAAAACAATGGAGAATGAATTTGAGATACGAAAATTTACAGGGATGGGAAAGAAATGCAAAAGGAGATTTGTCCAATCAAATAATGTCTAACAAATTTATATATCAAATAACATCCGATTTAATGTTTCCTGCGGGAATAAAACTTCCTCTTTTAGGTGTTATACCGTTGAAAAACAGAATGATATTCGATTCAACTTTATTTTATAACAACCAAAGCTCCGATGTAAATGTGGAAGAAAACAATTTTGATAATTTCGGTTTTGATGTTTCTGTTGATTATGAAATATCTAAAAATTTCAGATGTACTTTGGAAGCCGGATTTTCAAGGTTCTTATATACATTTGTTCCGGACGAAAATTATACATTAATAGATCTTGCCGCAAAAGTTACGATACAATTCTAAAAAATGAATAATATAAAACGAATTATTAATTTTTGTGTTTCAATATTTTTTCCTAAAATATGCTCTTGTTGCGGTAAGAATTTACCGATAAATTACGAAAGCAATATTTGTGTTGAGTGTAAAGAAAAATTACCTTTAAATAACGGTTTGATATGTGTTAAATGTTCGTTGCCTTTGCTTGACGGAGGTATGCATTGTAAAGATTGTAAGACAAATAAACAAATTTTTTTTGATAAATTGTTGTCAGCATATATATATAAAGATGATATTGCAACGTTAATAAAAAAATTCAAATACAATAAGAAAACTTTTCTTGCAAAAGATTTATCTGTCGAAATTATAAATTTAATTTATAAAAACAAATTGGATGAAATTACAGATTTTGTCGTCCCGTTGCCGTTACATTTTTTCAAAAAATTTAAAAGAGGGTTTAATCAGTCGGAATTGATAGCAAAAGAAATTTCAAAAAATATTAATAAACCTATATATCCAAAACTGTTAATCAGAAAGAAGTATACTACACCGCAATTTAATTTAAATAAAGAAGAAAGAATGAAAAATTTGGAAAAAGTGTTTGCCGTAAACAAAAAATATAAAGATATCGTTAACGGTAAAAATATTTTACTTGTAGATGATATAGCAACAACCTGTACGAGTGCAAATTTGTGTTCTAAAGAACTTAAATGTGCAGGTGCAAAAAAAGTGTTTGTTATAACAATTGCAAGAGATTAAAATTATTTTATTATTGAATCGTTGATGTTATCGGTTTGTTCTTTTTCAATTTCTTTGTTTGTTTTTTTATGTTTGTTTCCGAAACCATCGTTTCCTACTACTAAAAATAAAAAAATAAAAATAATAGGAAAAAGTCCGATAAAGATATATTCATAATAAAATATGGTATATTTAAATTCTTTTTTGTTATAAATTGCATTGTCTATTTTTTTCTTTAGAATTTTTGCATCATGAGAATTGTTATATTCTTGTATAAACAGAGCGGATTTTTCGTCTGAAGAAAATATAATAACATTGAACGAATAAGTTTTTGAAAATTTTGTTTTCACAGGTTCTTTTTCATATATTGAACAATATTTTACATTATCTATTGTTTTTGTTTCTTTGTTAAAATAAGTTTCAAAACTTCTTTTTGTTACGGATGCGGTTAAATTATTATTAACATTATGAATTTCAAGAACTGTTGGAAATATTGTTCCAATACATATCAAGGAAAAAATGACTGCTATTAAAAGAAAAACCGAAAAGATATAAATTTGTTCTTTTGTTTTCATAGCTATATTATGCATTAATTTAATAAAATTTTAAATATTTGGCATTGTTTTTTTTATTGTTGAATCGTTGATATTGGTAACATTCTCTTCTTCTATTTCTTATCTTTAAGTTTATATTCTTCACCGTTACCGTTTCTTCCGCCAAAAAGTATTATAACTGAGAAAAGAAACCCAATAAAAGATACAAATATGTTTTCCGTGTTAAGAAAAGTGTGTTTTAAATCCGTCTTATTAAAAATTGCATCGTTTATCTTGTCTTTTAAATCATTTGCATCGGAAGGATTATTATATTTCTGTACAACTAATGCGGATTTATCATCCGAAGATTCTATTATAACACTATAATAAAATTCTTTTCGAGTACTTCTGTGTTTATTGCTTTCCTGTTCTCTTTTATATACGGAACAATATTTTACATTATCTATTGTAGTGGCAGTTCTTTTAAAATAATTATCGAAATTTCTTACAGATATCGATGCCGTTATATTATTGTTAATATGATGAATTTCAACCATTGTAGGACTTATTCCAAGTATTAAAAAAGCGATACTTGTTATTAGTAAAATTATTGCGACTAAATATATTGGTTTTTTCCGTATCATAATTATATATTATGCATTAATTTAACGGAAAAATAAAGATTAAAAGAATATATAAAATTTGAATAAAATTGTAAGATTTGGTATTGTATAAGGATATAAAAAATAAATAAAAACCGGAGAAATAAAATGAATGTACCAAATGAATTGTTTTATGCAAAAACACATGAATGGGCAAGAAAAGAAGGAAACAAGGTTTATGTAGGTATTACCGACCATGCACAACATGAAATTACCGATATAGTTCATGTTGAACTTCCCGAAGTGGGAAAACAGTTTGAAAAAGAACAACCTTGTGCCGTTGTTGAATCGGTAAAATCGGCTTTTGATATATATTGTCCTGTTTCGGGTACGATAGTTGAAATAAATGAAGAATTATTTAATGCTCCCGAACTTATAAATCAATCACCTTATGAAAAAGGTTATTTTTTCGTTGTGGAAATGAAAAATGAAGATGATTTGAAGTCATTGTTGAATGCACAAGATTATACAAAATTAATTGAAGGTTAAAATAAATGAACTATATACCGGTAAACAGTAAAGATAAAGAGGAAATGTTAAGTGCCATAGGAGTTAAAAGCACCGAAGAATTGTTGGCATTACAGATTCCCGAAATATTAAGAGCAAAAAAATTAAATCTTTCCGAAGGTTTAAGTGAACAGGAAGTTATTTCTTTGTTTAAAAAATATGCAAAACAAAATCAGGCAAATCTTGCTTGTTTTAGAGGTGCCGGAATTTATGATCATTTTGTTCCTTCCGTTGTTGACGAAATAACAGGAAGATCGGAATTTTCTACGGCATATACACCTTATCAGGCGGAAGCAAGTCAGGGAACATTACAGGCAATCTTTGAATATCAAAGTGTAATGTGCGAACTTACGGGGCTTGATTGTACAAATGCTTCAATGTATGACGGTGCAACAGCCGTTGCGGAAGCCGTTTTGCTTGCCGTAAGGGCATCAAGAAAAAACAAAGTTGTTATATCTTCGGCAATAAATCCTCAATATATAAGTGTAGTAAAAACTTATATACAGAATTTAAATGCAGAACTTATATTTGTTGATATAGACGAAAAAACAGGAAGTATATCTTCAAAAATATTGGAACAAAAATTGGCGGATGATGTTGCTGCGGTTGTTGTTCAATCTCCTAATTTTTACGGTGTAATTGAAGATATGGAAGAATTGTCTAAAACAGCTAAAACAAAAAATTGTCTTTTTGTAGCAGTTGTAAATCCTGCATCTTTGGGTATTTTAAAATCTCCGGGCGAATACGGAGCCGATATTGCCGTAGGAGAAGGGCAGGTTTTCGGAAATAAAATGTATTTGGGCGGATCGACTTTCGGGTTTATGTCCGTTACAAAAGCATTGGAATGGAAAATGCCGGGAAGAATTGTAGGACAAACCGTAGATAAAAACGGAAAAAGAGGTTTCGTTCTTACTTTACAGTCAAGAGAACAGCATATAAGAAGAGAAAAGGCAACTTCAAACATTTGTACTAATTCTGCTTTGAATTCTTTTGCCGGATGTGTTTATTTGGCAACACTCGGAGCAAAAGGAATTAAAGAACTTGCACAAGCAAACATTTCAAAAGCAAGATACGCATATAATAAAATTAAAAATATTAAAGGTTTTGAACCGTTATTTTCAAATGCAGTATTCTTTAACGAATTTGTGTTTAAAACGACAAAAAATGTTATAGATATTGATAAGGCATTGTTAAAAGAAAATATTTTAGGGCCTTTACCTTTAAATATTGTTAATGAAAAGTATAAAGATTGTGTTATGTTTGCAGTAACGGAAAACAGAACAAAAGAAGAAATAGATAAGTTGGCAGATATTTTAAACAGAGTGTAAAAAAATGAAAATATTAAATGAAATAAAATCTAACAGACCCGAAGAAACAAAAATAATAAACTGCGATGTGGATTTAGATGTTTCTTTAGACGATAAATTTTTAAGAAAAACGGCAATAAATATTCCCGATATTTCGGAAAGCGATGTTGTAAGGCATTATACGAATTTATCAAGACAAAATTATGCTTTAAGTACAACTTTTTATCCGTTGGGTTCTTGTACTATGAAATATAACCCGACAGTAAATGAAAAAATTGCAAAGTTTGATGAGTTTTCGTCTGTACATCCTTATCAGCCGCAACATACATTGCAAGGATCATTTGAGATAATGTATGAACTTCAAAATTCGTTGTGTGAAATTTCCGGTATGGATTATTTTACTTTACAGCCGGCAGCAGGAGCTCACGGAGAATATACCGGTCTTTTAATAATAGCAAAATATTTTAAATCTAAAGGTGAAAAAAGAACAAAAATTATCGTTCCGGATTCTGCACACGGAACAAACCCTGCTTCTGCAGCATTGGCAGGATTTGAAATTATTTCTTTGAAATCTGATGAGAATGGTATTGTTTCTCCGGAAAAATTAAAAGAAGTTTTAAATTCCGATGTTGCCGCAATGATGATGACAAATCCTAATACTTTGGGAGTTTTTGAAAAGAATATTGCAGAAATTTCAAAATTGATTCACGATAACGGATCTTTACTTTATTATGACGGTGCAAACTTAAATGCCGTTATGGGAATTATTCGTCCTGCAGATATAGGTTTTGATGTAATGCATATAAATCTGCATAAAACATTTTCCACTCCTCACGGAGGGGGAGGACCGGGATCAGGTCCTGTAGGAGTAAAAGCATTTTTGAAAGATTTTTTACCGAGATTTACGATTATAAAAAAAGATAATATGTTTTTTCTTGATAACGATAAACCTGATACTATCGGTTCAATGAAATCTTTCTTCGGAAATTTTCCGGTTATATTGAAAGCTTTATGTTATATAAAATCTCTAGGCGGACAAAAATTAAAAGAAGCTTCGGAACAGGCGGTTGTTAATGCAAACTATGTAATGGCAAAAATTAAAGATAAAGTAAGTGTTCCTGCCGGAGACAGATGTATGCATGAATTTGCTCTTTCAACAAAAGGTCATTTGGGAGAAGGTGTAAAAACATTGGATGTTGCCAAAAGATTGTTGGATTACGGATATTATGCACCTACAATATATTTTCCTTTAATTGTTGAAGAGGCCATGATGATAGAACCGACCGAGACCGAAAGTAAACAATTGTTGGACGAATTTATAGATGTGTTCTTAAAAATATTGGAAGAATCGAAACAAAATCCCGATTTGTTACATAATGCACCTGTGAATACTCCTGTTTCAAGATTAAATGAAGTGCAGGCAGCAAGAAAACCTATATTACATTGGTAATTTTATATGAAAAAAAATTATAAATTGTATTCGGATTGTATAAATTTTCCTTTAGACAGACCTTGCAAGTATCAAAAAGATAATAATGCAGTATGTAATACTTGCAAAAAATATATTTCCGTAAATAAAAGAAGTACGGCAACGAAAATATTGATAATTAAGCTCGGTGCTATGGGGGATGTTTTAAGAACCACTTTTATTTTGGAAGGATTAAAAGAAAAATATAAAAATTCGACTATAGATTGGTTGGTTGATAAGAAAAATTCCGAAGTTTTAACCGGAAACGAATATATAGACATTATTATTCCAAACGATGATAAAGTTTTTGAATTTTTGGCATCAAACAAATATGATATAGTTATCAATTTGGATTTGTCGCCCGAAAGTTTGGCTTTTACAAAACTTGTATTTGCAAACAAAAAAATCGGTTATTATCTTGATGATAAAAGAAATATTACAGGAACTAACGATTTTGCAAAAAAATGGCTTTTAACAAGTGCTTATGATGAATTAAAAAAGGCAAATACGAATACATATCAGTATTGGATGTCTAAAATATCGGAATTGAAAAGAGACGATTACGAAATAATTGTTCCGATATCGAAACAGGCAAAATTAAAAGCAACTAAATTTTCTTCTTCAATAAAATTATCAAAAAAAGACAAAGTTATAGGTATTAATCCCGGTGCCGGAAAAAGATGGATAATGAAAAAGTGGAGAGTTGAAAAGTATATAAAACTTATAAATATTTTATCACAGAAAGGTTATAAAATATTGTTGCTCGGCGGAAAAGATGACGAGCAGGAAATAAAATTAATTTTAAAACAAAAAATAAAAAATGTTTATTCTACCGGAACAGACAATTCTGTGCAAGAATTTTTTGCTATGGTAAATTTGTGTGATTTGGTTGTATGCGGTGATACAATGGCTATGCATGCGGCTTTAGGACTTAAGAAAAATGTTGTGGCAATTTTCGGTCCTACATCTTTTGACGAAATAGAAATGTATAACAGAGGTTCTAAAATAGTTTCAATGGACTGTAATTGCTGTTATAGACCTGATTGTAATAAAAAAGTAAAATGTATGGATAAAGTCACGGTTGAAACGGTTTTGGATTCTATAGAAACATATATTTATTAGAGGAAAAATAATGGATACTCTTGCAGTTGTATGTACATATAATGAAGCAACAAATATAAAGACGGTTATAACGGATATTTTAAATTGCGGACTTAAAGATATAGAAGTTTTGGTTGCGGATGATATGTCTCCGGACGGAACATATAAAATCGTAGAAGAAATGGGAAAAGAAGATCCGAGAGTTCATCTTCTTTTAAGAAAAGAAAAAAGAGGCAGAGGTTATGCCGGTATAGATGCTTTTAAGTGGGGATTGGAACACGGTGCAAATTATATTGTGGAACTTGACGGTGACGGTTCTCATAATCCTAAATATATAAAATATTTCAGAGAAACAATTAATACTTGTGATGTTGTTATCGGTTCAAGATTCGTTATGGGCGGTTCAGATACACAAAGGGGTATGTTGAGACAAGTTGTAAGCGAGTGTTCAAGAAAATATTTACAAATAATTCTCGGAATAAAAGTTGCAGATCCTACATCAGGATACAGAATGTTTAAAAAAGAACTTGTTGAGAAATTTATAGATAAGTTGGAAGCATCGGATCCTTTTATTGTAACGGAAATGTTGTATTATGCAAAAAAATTTAAAGCAAATATAAAAGAGTATCCTATAGATTTTTTGGAAAGAGTTTCAGGTACATCTAAACTTAAAACTTTTACTTTGATAAAATATTTAGGAAAAGTTTTAAAGTTAAAAGCAACAAAATAATAATTTTTAAAATGCGCCCATAGCTCAATTGGATAGAGCGTTTGACTACGAATCAAAAGGTTAGAGGTTCAACTCCTCTTGGGCGCGTTTTTTTAATGTATAAAAACTGATGCATAGAGGTATGGATGCATAGAAACAAGAAAAAATCATTATGAAAAAAGTATTATCAAACGAACAACTTGAACGATATTCAAGAAATATTTTATTAAAAGAAATAGGTATAAAAGGACAAGAAAAGCTTTTGTCTTCTAAAGTTCTTGTTATCGGTGCCGGCGGTTTAGGTTCTCCCTGCGCAATGTATTTGGCGGAAGCAGGTGTAGGAACTATCGGTATAGTGGATAAAGATGTTGTAGAACTTACAAATTTAAACAGACAAATAATTCATACTGCGGATAAAGTGGGAAAAAATAAAACCGAATCTGCAAAAGATACAATAAATAAATTAAATCCAGATATAAATGTAAATCTTCACGAAGGTTTAATAACGAAAGATAATATTTCCGATATTATATCGGAATATGATTTTATAATAGATGCAACTGATAATTTTGAAACAAAATTTCTAATTAATGATTTTTGTGTTCTTAATAAAAAGCCGTTTTCTCATGCGGGTGTTGTAGGGTTGCAAGGTCAGTTAATGACTTATGTTCCCGGAAGTTGTTGCTACAGATGTGTTTTTAAAGAACCTCCGCCGAAAGATTGTGTTCCTGCATGTTCTCAGGCAGGTATATTGGGTGCCGTTGCAGGTGTAATAGGAACTTTACAAGCAATTGAAGCCATAAAATATTTGTTAAGTATAGGAAAATTACTTACCGGGTATTTACTTACTTACGATGCTTTAACTTGTGAATTCAGAAAAATAAAACTACCTGAAAGAGACAAAGATTGTCCTGTTTGTAACAAAATTTAATACGACTAATTATTTTATTATTGTATTGTTGATGTTTTTATATTTATTGTCCGGATTTTTTTGTTCACGGGGATTTATTATTTTACCGTTTATCTTTATTTCCAATCCTTTATATAATGCAATTAGTGTCATTATTAAAGGTGTAAACATAAAAAACAGACCTATAATAATAATTTCTAAATTGTCTTCATCATCTGTATATTTATAGTCTAATTTGTTATTTATGGCTTTATTTATTTCATCTCTTAATTTTTCTTTTTGAGTACGACGGGAATCAAAAGAAAGAATGTTCTTACTTTGACCGTCATAAGTTCTTAATGCTATACCATACACATCTTCTGTTCGTTCTATATGGTTTTTACTCTTTTTGCGAGTTTTAAAAGATACAACATCTGCTTGTTTAACATTGGTTATTGTTTCTGAAGCATCTTTAGCAGACAAAAAACCAATATTTGTTTTGCTGATAATAACATCGGTTCTGTAATCTAAATGTTTTATTTCTATTGTTTGCGGGGTCATTCCCAACAAGACAAGGAAACTACCAAAACATATAAATATAAAACATATAAAAAAAAGTTTTACTTTGTCAGTATTATTCATGTTTCTATTATATAAAAAAATATATCTTTATAAAAGTATTTGACACCAAAAATAAAAAAGAGTATAATTGATTAAACTTAATAAACATATTGAGCAAAGGTGCTTAAAGATTTAATCTTTAGGCACCTTTATCTTTGTGTGAAAATAAAAAAATGGAAGTTTTTGTTTGATTTTTTGTAAAATATAGCATCATTATATTTGAATTATAAAAATATAAGAGGGTAGAGTATAGTTTTATATAAACAGGTTAATAAAAAAGGAGGTACCTTTATGGACAAGACAAATTTATTGTTGGTATGTTCGCAAAAACAGGCAGATGAAATAAAGGCACTTCTATCTCTATCTACAAATTCTTTTTCAATTACCCATATAGAAAAATCCGGAAATGAAGTTTTAAGAATAGTTAATCAAATCACTCCCGATATTATTATAACCGAATATTTATTGGAAGATATGAACGGGTATGATCTTGCGGTAAAAATAGAAGAATTGAAAATTTGTCCTACTATAATACTTGCAAATTCTTTTCAAAGTGATAATATCGACGAACTGAAAAAAGATTCTTTAGATATTTTTTGTATAACAAAACCGATAAACAGACAGGTTTTAGTTCATACAACGGCTCTTGCGG
>Ga0310695_10007221_pt1 | contig 17847 bp, 12 predicted proteins | sample RumenRJG_04DNA_FD_203882 | JGI IMG/M metagenome (GOLD analysis project Ga0310695, IMG submission 203882) | Bovine rumen microbial communities from Lethbridge, Alberta, Canada - RJG_04 (v2) (version 2) | ecosystem: Host-associated > Mammals > Digestive system > Stomach > Rumen | place: Canada...
ACTATGTCCCGAATGAATCGGCCCGCAGTCTGTCCACCAGCGAGACCCGCCTGATCGGAATCCTGCTCGAAGACACCCGGAATGCCCATCACGCGCTGATCGCCTACACCCTGGAGCAGGCCCTCACTGCCCGGGGCTACGCCGGCATCATCCTGAACACCGGCACGGCTGATTCCGCCAAAGCAGAATACGTCCGTCTTCTGACTGCCCGGAACGTCGACGGCGTGATCCTGGTGGGCTCCACTTACCAGAACACCTTCATGAAGCAGCTGATCCGTTCCGAACTGTCAGACGTCCCCGTCGTCATCGCCAACGGCTGGCTCAATCTCCCCAATGTATACGGCGTACTCGTGGACGAGGAAAAAGGTACGGAACGCTGCACAGACCTTCTGCTGTCCGGCGGAAGAAAACACATCGCTTTCGCCCTGCCCTCCCCCACGCCCAGTAATATCAACAAGCTGTACGGATATCGGAAAAGTCTCCGGGCCCATGGGATCCCGGACAACGGAATGATCGTCTGTGAGGACTGCCTCTCCCCGGAGGACGGAGTCCGGGCCGCGGACTGGCTCCTGGAGAATCATCCCGGAGCTGACGGGATCCTGTTCGGCGAAGACCTGCCCGCCATCGGGTTCATCCGCCGCATGGCGGAGCGAGGGATTGCTGTCCCCAGGCAGATCGCGGTGATTGGTGTCAACAATTCTTCCTACTGTATCCTCTCCCATCCGCAGCTGACCAGTCTGAACAATAAGCCGGTGGAAATGTGTGAAGAGACTGTCCGGATCCTGATCGCTGCGCTGAACGGCGAAAATCCGCCGCAGCGGATCATGCTGCCATGCAGCATCGTGATGCGGGAATCCGTATAAACTCAGACCTGCCCCGCCGATACCAGAGCTTTCCGCGGAAGGAGGACCCATGAACGAACCGCAGAATAAAGAACTCCCCATCCTCTACAAAAACTATCTGAAGACCTGCCGCCTTCTGGAGCTGGCCGGAGGCGTGATCCTGATCGGGGCCGTTCTCCTGAACAGCTTCCTGCATCTTGAGACCCGCGGCTTTGTGATCCCCGCCGCGCTGATCGGTGCAGTGATCCTGGCCCTGGGGGCTTCCAGCATTCGCCCGCAGAACCAGATCAAGGCCTTCGCCGTCCAGCTTTACCGGACCCCCATTCCCGAGATGGCAGAGGTACTTCTCGCCGCACTGCGGGCCGCAGGCACAGTCCGGCTCCCGTCCCGTCACCACGCGATCATGACTGCCGCCATTGACGGCTACCATGCCGCGCCTGACTCTGATCCGGAACTTGCGGCGCAGCTTTCCGCCGCTGCGGAGCAGTGTGTCAAAAAAGGATTTCTTCCCTGAACGTCCGACCGGGACAGGCGCTGCGGAAAGCAGCACCTGTCCCGGTTTCTTTCTGCCAATGCAGCGCAGCGGCGCCGGAATTACAGCGTCACGCCCTGCTTGAAGATCGCGATGTCGTGGAAGCCCGCAGCTTCAGACTTCACCTTTTCTCCGGAGGCGACCTTCAGGACATAGTCGAACAGCGCCTGCGCGACCTGCTCCTTCGTCATATCCTCCACCATTCTGCCGGCGTTGAAGTCGATCCAGTTCTTCTTGTAGCCTGCGATCTTTGAGTTGGAGGAGATCTTCATGGTCGGGACCAGAGTCGCAAACGGTGTGCCGCGGCCGGTGGTGAAGAGCACCATGTGGGCGCCGGAAACTGCCGTCGCGGTCGCCGCCACCAGATCGTTGCCCGGCGCGGAAAGAAGGTTGAGGCCCTTTTCCTTCACCGGCTCCGCATACTGCAGGACGCCGCATACCGGAGCGGTGCCGGCCTTCTGGGTGCATCCGCAGGACTTGTCCTCCAGCGTGGAGATGCCGCCCTTCTTGTTGCCCGGGGACGGATTCTCGTAGATCGTCTGGTGATGGTCCATGAAATACTGCTTGAAATCGTTGATGAGCTTCACGGTCTTCTCGAAGGTCGCTTCATCTTTGCAGCGGTTCATCAGGATGGTCTCCGCGCCGAACATCTCCGGGACTTCGGTCATGATGGTGGTGCCGCCCTTGGAGCCAAGGATGTCGGAGAAAGCGCCGACCGTCGGGTTCGCGGTGATTCCGGACATACCGTCGGACGCGCCGCACTTCAGTCCCACCACCAGCTCGGAAGCGTCGATATCTTCCCTCTTGTCCCTGGAAGCCGCCTCGTAGATCTCCCCGATCAGCTTCATGGCTTCTTCATTCTCATCCTCAAAATCCTGGCACACCAGGAACTTGATCCGTTCGGGATCATATTCCCCGATATAGTCCATCAGCACCGGGATATTGGAGTTCTCGCATCCCAGTCCGACCACGAGCACGCCTGCGGCGTTCGGATGATGGATAATGCTGGCAAGGACCTTTCTGGTATTTTCCTGGTCGTCGCCCATCTGGGAACATCCGTAGGGGTGGTTGAAGCAGTAGATATCCTCAACGCCTTCTTCCCCATTGCCCAGAGCGAACTGCTCCTTCGCCATCTGCTCCATGCCCTTCACGACGGAATTCACGCATCCCACGGTCGGCAGGATCCAGATGTCGTTGCGGATGCCGACTTTCCCGTCCTTCCGGCGATAGCCCCGGAATGTGGCATGCTCCGTCGGTTCCACCACCGGAATGTCGGGCTCATACTTATACTCCAGCTTATCGCCCAGAGCGGTGCGGATATTGTGGACATGGATCCACGCGCCCTTCTTGATATCTTCCTTCGCGTACCCGATCCGGAGGCCGTATTTGATGATCGGCTCTCCCTCTTTGATGTCCTTCAGGGCGAATTTATGCGCCTGGGGGATGTCTTCGATGAGGGTGATCTCCTCTCCGTCCACGCTCAGGACAGAACCCTTCTCCAGCGGATGCAGTGCCACAGCAACCTTGTCGTCGTGATTGATCTTAATAAAATCGAGCATTTTCTGCTTTCCCTCCTGTGCGCCGGCCAGGGGATCCCTGCCGGGCTGTCTCTGCAGAGAAGGCGGGACACCACTGCTGCGGCGGGTCCCGCCTTTTTTCAAGGACTGTCTTTACAACTGAACTGTTTCCGTACGTTTTCCGTTTTACAGGACGCTCTTATAAGCAGCCTCCGCGCCTTCGGTGCGGATCTTCTTAAGGTCTGCAAGGACCTGCGCCTCAAGGCCCGGGATCTGTGTGAGGTCCTGATCCCACATCTGAGTGTTGGAGAGGACGTCGTGGACCAGGGAAGCATCGTCCGCGTCCTTTCTCTCATAGTAGAAATCCAGCGCCCAGTCGTCGTCCTGGACCTTATACTCGTTTCCAGCCGGTCTCTTGCAGATCAGGCCGTCCGCTTCTCTTCTCTGAATGTCGGTGGAGTAGAAGGCGATGTAAGCCGCGAAGCCCATGCACAGCGCCTGGGGCAGCTTTCCGAACTTCTCCACATACTCAAGGAGAGACGGAAGATCTCTTGCTTTCCACTTGGAGGTAGAGTTCAGGGAGATGCTCATCAGCTGGTGGTCGACGAAGGGGTTGTTGTAACGGTCGGAGACCGCTGCGGCGAACTTCTCGCAATCTTCCTTGTCCAGCGGCAGGATCGGGATGACCTCGTCGAACAGGAGCTTGTTCATGAAGCCGCGGATCGTGTCGTTGTGCATGCAGTCGCGGACGATCTCCTGGCCGGACAGGTATGCGCCAAGGACGAAGCCGGTGTGGGATCCGTTCAGGATGCGGACCTTTCTCTTCTTATAGGGGGCAACTTCCGGGACCACGTGGACGTTCAGGCCGCTCTTCTTGAAGGGAAGCTTCTCAGCCAGCCATTCCGGTCCTTCGATGTACCAGACACCGAAGACTTCGCCGACGTCCAGCAGCTGGTCCTCGTAGCCGTTTGCTTCGGTGAGGGCAGCCACTTCCTTCGGATCGCGGATGCGGCCCGGGACGATGCGGTCCACCAAGGTGCTGCAGAACAGGCACTCCTCGGAGATCCACTTCGCGAAGTCCTCGCCGAGGCCCCAGTCCGCGATGTGCTGCTTCACGCACTTCTCCAGCTCCTTGCCGTTGTTGTCGATCAGCTCGCAGGAAAGGATGACTACGCCCTTCTTGCCGGCTTTGAATCTTTCATAGAGGAGAACAGTCAGCTTCGCCGGGAAGGATGTGGGCGGGGCCTGGTCAAACTTGCTCTCCGGATCGTAGACGATGCCGGCCTCGGTGGTGTTGGAAGCGACATACTCCAGGTCGTCGCTCTTCGCGATCTCTTTGATCTTCTCCCAGTCCGCCGCGTCGTAGGGATTGTAGCAGGCGTCCACCACGGAGATGACTCTCTTGCGGTCGATCTTCTCGCCGTTCTCGGAACCGCGGAGGTACAGGGTGTAGAGACCCTCCTGGTCGTTCACGAACTTCGTGAGGCCCTGGGCGATGGGCTGCACCAGAGCGACCTTGCCGTTCCAGCCTGCCTTCTCGTTGGACATATCGAACCAGTAGTCAACGAACGCGCGGAGGAAATTTCCCTCGCCGAACTGCAGCACCTTCACCGGTGCCTTCTCAAGAATGTATCCGTCATATCCTGCTTCCTTCAGGACTTCGTAGTTTAAAAGCTTAGCCATGGTCTTTTCTCCTCCGCTTTTCAGATTCTCTTATCAGATTCGTTTCTCAGATTCCAAAGTAACGTTCCGCGTTCTTGTAGCTGATGCCCTCGATGATCTTCTTCAGGCTCTTCTCGCTGTTCGGATACTCTCCGTTCTCCACCCACTCGCCGATCAGGTTGCAGGCGATGCGGCGGAAGTAATCGTGTCTCGTGTAGGACAGGAAGGAACGGGAGTCGGTCAGCATGCCGATGAAATTGCCCAGCAGGCCGAGGTTTCCGAGGGACTTCATCTGTGCTTCCATGCCGTCTCTCGTATCCAGGAACCACCATGCGGCGCCGAGCTGCATCTTGCCCGGGACCTCGTCGGACTGGAAGCAGCCGAGGCAGGTGGTGATCTGGTTAAAGTCGCTCTGGTCCAGGGAGAAGACCACGGTCTTCGGAAGCTCGCCGGTCTCATCCAGCGCGGAGAAGAATGCAGCCATCTCGTTGTAGCAGGTGCTCTTCGCGATCATGTCGAAGCCCGTGTCCGGTCCCTCGATCTTAAACATCCGCTTGTTGTTGTCTCTCGTGCAGGAGTAGTGAAGCTCCATGACGATGTTTTCCTTGTGATACTTCTTAGCCAGGGAAATAAGGATCGTGGTCTGGTAAGCGTCGATCTCTTCCCTGGTCAGGGTCTCGCCTGCCATAGCCTTCGCAAAGATCGCGTTGACTTCATCGATGCTCTTCTCGACGAAGGGGATGTAGTCGATGCCGTGATCGGAAGCCTTGCAGCCGTGTGCCTTGAAGAAGTCGATCCTCTCGTTCAGGGCGTCGCAGACATCCTGCGCGCTCTTCAGCTCTCTGCCGACGACCTGGCCAAGCTTCCCGATGTACTCTTTCCAGCCGGCCTTCTGGATGTTGATGGCCTTGTCGGGGCGGTAGGACGGGCAGACCATGAAGCCCAGGTCCTTGATCTCCGCCAGCTTCTCGTGCCACTCCAGGCTGTCGATCGGATCATCGGTGGTTCCCACGTACTTCACGTTGGACTGGCGGATGATGCCTCTCACAGTCAGGTTCGGATCGTGCTGCAGCATGTCGGAAGTCTTATCCCAGATCTCCTTCGCGTTGTCCTCGGTCAGCGGCTCAGTGATGCCGAAGTACTTGTGAAGCTCAAGGTTGGACCAGTGGTACATCGGGTTTCCGATGGCCATCTCCAGGGATCTCGCAAAGCCCAGGAACTTCTCGTAGGGATCCGCGCTTCCGGTGATCTTGTCCTCCGGAATACCGTTGGAACGCATGACTCTCCACTTGTAGTGGTCGCCGAAGTAGCTGCCGTCGTCATTCCGGCCGCCCAGCCAGATCTCCGCGATGTTGTTGTAGCGGCGGTCCTCATAGATCTCCTTCGGCGGAATGTGGCAGTGATAGTCGATGATCGGCATTTCTTCAGAGTAATCGTGGAAGAGATGCTTTGCCGTCTCGTTGTAAAGCATAAAGTCCTTGTCCATAAATGCTTTCATGTTCTATTCTCCTTCTTCGGTGCGAGTTTTGCATTCCGTATCGGTCTCTTAAATGGTTGTTCTCCATGCGCTTCTGTAAGCGCTTACATCATTTATTATAAGTGAGATTTCCCCCATGTCAAGTGAAAGCGTTTACATTTTTACAAATTTTTTTGCCCTGCTCCTTTTTCCGAAAGAGCAGGGCAAACACTATACTTGCAAAGATCGGGGGCAGGCTCAGACACCTTTCACTGCCGGCAAAGCAGGCCGCGAAACGACCCGGGTCCGGGGCGCTGCAGCCTTTTTTTGTTTCGAGACAAGGGCTGAAAACCGCCGGAGACAGAAAAAGAATGCCGGGATCAGAAACGCATCCGCCATGAGCCAGGCCAGCGGCGACGCAAAGCATGCCGCAGTGTAACCGAAGCGGGGAACTCCCGCAAAACCGACCAGGGCCCGGGCTGCCATTTCGCAGACACCGGCCAGGACCGCCAGACCGGAATACCCCATGCCCTGAATGGTAAAGCGCCAGATATTGACGATCGCCAGCGGGATATAAAACAGGGATGTCATTGTCAGGAAAAGCTTCGCGCCATATATCACCTCTGTCTCCGCCGCGTCGATAAAGAGCAGCGGGATCCTGTCCCCGAACACGATCAGGACGCCGCAGATAAACAGGGCGTAGATGCTTCCGATTTTCGTCGCCGCAAACACGCCTTCCCGGATGCGCTCCGGCTTCCCCGCGCCTGTGTTCTGACCCGCGTAGGTCGCCATGGTCCCTCCGAGGGCGTCAAACACGCAGCAGCAGAACATATGGATCTTCTGCCCCGCAGTGATGGAAGCCACCGCGGCAGATCCCAGGGAATTGACCGCCGTCTGCAGAATGACCGACCCGATGGCAGTGACGGAGTACTGAAGTCCCATCGGGAGCCCCATGCCGAGCAGCACCGCGCACTTCCTGCTGTCGGGTTGCATCTCCCGCGCCTCAAAGCGGAGCACCGGGAATTTTTTCTTCATGTAGAAGACGCACAGGATCCCTGAAAAAGCCTGCGCTACCACCGTCGCCATTGCCGGACCGTCCACGCTGAAACCAAGAAACACGATCGATACATAGTCCAGCACGATATTGATGAGGGAGGTCAGCACCAGGAACAGCACCGGGGTCTTCGAGTCGCCCAGCGAGCGGATGATGCAGGCCGTGCTGTTGTACAGGTACGTGGCGGGGATCCCCAGGAAAATGATGAATATATACCTGTAAGCATAGTCGATGATGTTGTCCGGCGTCGCCATAAAGACGAGGATCCGCCGGGTCATCAGCGCTGCCAGCGCTGTAAGCACGACTGCGATGACTGCGGTCAGCCAGATCAGATTGCCGATAAATTTCCGCATGTCCTTGTAATCGCCCGCGCCGAACCGCTGGGACACCGGAACAGAGAACCCGGAACAGGTGCCGATCACAAAGCCGTTGACCATGAAGTTCACTGCTGCTGTGGAGCCGACGCCCGCCAGGGCATCCACTCCGAGGAAACGGCCCACGATGATGGTGTCCGCCATGCTGTAAAACTGCTGAAACAATGTCCCGAAAAGCATCGGGATGGCAAATCCGAGGATCAGGGTCACCGGGTCGCCGGTGGTCATGTTCCTGGTCCTTCCTTTTCTTTCTTGTACTGCTTCCATTTCTTTTCTCTTTACTCCTTTATGCAAAATGGCCGAGTCTGCTGAGAGATGCAGCGGAAAAAGCGATAGCCGCCGGCTGAGAGTTCAGGACATTCCTTGCCGACGACGCGCGCGGACTTCCGGCAGCGGATCCCGGCATCCAATGGATGCACATCCGGCCGGAGATGCTTGAGCCAACGGGCGCGCGGAGGAGCGCAAGTGGAACTGTCCTGAACGAACACCAAGGCGGCGTGTCTTCTTCCGATGCATCTCTTCAGCCTCTCCGATGCAAAAATAAAAGAAGTGCCTGTGTCGATTTCAGGCACTTCTCAGGTTATTTCAATCCGGCACTATAGCACATTCGTCCGGTTTTGTGAAGTTTTTTCTTTTCCGCCTTTCTCAGAAGGGGAACAGGTACAGGGAGCCGTCCATACCGCTCATGTCGAGGCCGTAATACTGCTCTTTTCCGTTCTCGTCCGTAAAGGAAACCGCATACCCCGGCATATCCCCGTAGAACACCAGTGTCACCACCAGCGGGCGGTCCGGGGAAAGCTCCTCCTGGTGATACTTCTCGATCGTAAGCCAGGTCACCTCGCCCGCGTTGTTCATGTCCTTCGCGTGCAGGGTGTGGAATTTGAAGTTCTTCAGGGGCTTCTCCGCTGTGAACAGGACGCGGACCGGGGGATCGCCCGCGTCGGCGGTGAACTCGTCGTATGCGGCATAGGCTGCCAGGCCGTTCTCCGCGTAATCCACCTTTACCGGTACCGCTGCTTTTTCCGCCGCGCTGTTCTCTGCTCCGCTGTTCTCCGCTGCGCCGTCCAGCGCGTTTCCGAAGTACTGCTTCGCGATCTCAGGTCTCAGGTAAAGCCCCAGGCTCAGATATTTCATCTCCTGAAGCTCCGTGACCTCACCTTTTTCATTCGTGGCCACGCGCACAAATACCGGGATGAACGCCCGCACGTCCGGCAGGTTCCCTTCGCCGGAACGCGCCTGTTCCAGTTCTGCGGAGAAATTATACTGCACCGCGGTCATGGCATGGCCGTTGGCCGGATACTGACAGGAGATCATCGGAATCACGTCGCCGTACCAGTCCACATTTTCCTCCAGGGCGTCCATTTCCTGCAGGAAGCAGGAACCGCCGTACTGGTACCAGCTGAAAGCGTAGAAGGTCTCCCCGCAGAGCCGCATGGCGGCGTTCTGTTCCTCTGTCGGCCGGAAATCCTCCGCCTCCCGGGCGTAATCCATCCGCTCGAAGATCCAGAAATCGTCACCGGACTGCCAGTCATAGCCGAGACCCTGGTATCCCAGCTCCGAGTCTCCGTTTCCGATCTCCCGCAGCGCCAGGATCTCCTCTCCCATCACATTCGCGGTAAGTGCCTGGAGATCCACATCATAACCGGTGGTAAAGTTGCTTCCTCCGGAAAAGCCCGCGGAAGCCTCCTTCGGCGTCAGGCGGATCAGGGTGCCGAACTGCCTTCCTTCCGCATTCAGCCGGTCAAGAGCGAAATCCGCCTCCACATAGTGGGTGCCGTGGTCCTTGGAAAACAGAGCTCTTTTTTCCTCCGGGAAGAAAGAAATGCTCTTTTCCGGCCGGTCCTCCAGACCGTAGATGTTCCCGTTGTTCAGGAAGCACCATGTCCCGTTCAGGTAAGAGAGAACGTCCGCTTCCGCGTTCAGTCCATCCGGGTACGCCTCCTGCCAGGAAGCGGCTGCGGCGTTCTTCTTCGCGGCCAGGTACTTCCCCGGCCCCTTGACAGCGCCTGCGGCAGCCCCTGCGCCGCAGACCCCGATTGCAGCTGCCAGAAGGAACAGCACGACCCTGTTGCCTTTTTTCATCATGATCTTCTCCCTTCCCCGGCGCCCGGCCGGAACAGCGAAACACCCTTTGTCTGAAAAAACAGTATAACTTCCGCTACGGTCACACGAGTCAGAAATCTGTCGTGTTCCGTTTTACGATCCTGCAGGATACAGAGAAATGTTTCTCCGGAACAGTCTCTCCGCGCAGTGTGCGCATGAAAAGATCCACAGTCTCCCTGCAGATCTCTTCCGTCCGGTTGTCGATGCTGGTCAGCTCCGGCTCGCAGGCCACTGCCAGTGAGGAATTGTTGTAGCCTACAATGTTCAGATCCTCAGGAATGCTGAGGCCCCGCGCCGCGGCATATTTCACCGCGCCTACTGCCATTCCGTCGTCTGTTGCCACGACGGCGTCGAAATCCAGATTCCGGTACTGCAGCAGGAGATCCCGTGTCGCGTGAATGCGGTTCCTGAGTTTCAGCTTCAGTTCTCCCAGGGCCGGGCGTCCGGCCTCGGTCAGCGCCTCCTCATATCCCGCCATCTTTTCCCGGGCGCTGTAGGACTCGGAATCCGTAAGGAACAGGATCCTCTTCCGCCCGCGCCTGAGCAGGGCTCTGGTCACCTCACGCATGGCCTCGCGGTCCCCGCAGACCGCGGAGAAAACATTTTCTCCCTGCACGGCGCCGTTGATGACGAATACCGGCACCTGGGCAGCCGCCTCCCGGATATAATCCGTTTCTCTTTCGCTGGCACCGTTCCCCGCGTAGGCAGACCCCACCAGGATCAGGCCGTCGATCTTCTTTGAGAGAAGCATCTGCACATGCTGGGCCATGGATTCCTGCCGGAAGCCGCTGCAGCCCAGGATGCAGTTGTATCCGTGATTCCTCAGTCCTTCTTCCAGAAAAGAGATCGCGGAAGACATATAGAGATCGGAAATATCCGGCACCAGGATACCCGCTGTGTGCATGGTGTTCAGTCCCAGTCCCTGGGCAAACACGTTCGGTGTGTATCCTTCTTTTTCTATTACTTCCATGACCCGGCGTTTTGTCTTTTCGCTGACCTTGTCGCTTCCGTTCACCACCCGGGAGACTGTGGCGATCGAAACACCGGCCATCTTCGCAATGTCGTAGATATTCATAGATCAGGCACCTCTCCGCCCCGTTTCTTCTGTATCAAAACACTTCTCTGTGTTATGTAAGTGCTTACAACCGATTTACATCATCATACTCCTTCTTTTTCTCTGTGTAAAGCCCCTTTCTGCCGGCGGATCATCGTTCACGCAGCTGCAGGCAGAAACGATCATGCAGACAATCCCTGTGACCTTCCACCAGCCTGTGATCCCTCTGAAAGCCGAACGGCCCGGCCGGAAGCTATCCGACCGGGCCGGGCTGACACAACTATCATACCACAGGAGTCAGTTTCATTCTGATCTTCTCCTGTCTCCCTTTCTGCCCTGCTTATTCGCGTGCGTTCTTGTCGATGGCTTCCCAGAGACCGTTCAGGTAGGTAGCGCCCAGCGCGCGGTCGTAGAGGCCGTAGCCCGGTCTTCCGACCTCGTCCCAGATCATGCGGCCGTGGTCCGGGCGGACGTAGATGTCCTTCGGACAGGTCTCGTAGACCGCCTTCACGATGGCGTACATATCAAGGCTTCCGTCGCAGCTCAGATGGCTCGCCTCGCGGAACTTCCTGTAGCCCAGGAACTTCACGTTGCGGATGTGCAGGGCGGCGATGCGGTCCATCTCTCCGAAATGGCGGATGATGGAGGGGACGTCGTTCTCCGGGTTGGAGCCCAGGGAACCGGTGCAGAGGCAGAGAGCGTTCGCGGGGCTGTCGTGCAGCTTCACGATGCGGTCAAAGCCCGCCTGGTCGTGGGCAAGGCGCGGAAGGCCGAAGATGGGCCATGCGGGATCGTCCGGGTGGCAGGCCATCCTGACTCCCACTTCCTCGCAGACCGGGATGACCGCGTCCAGAAAGTACTTGTAGTTCTCCGCCAGCTTGTCCTCGTCGATCTCCTCGTAGCGCTTCATGGTGGCCTTCAGCTCCGCGAGACGCTCCGGCTCCCAGCCTGGCATGGAGAAACCCTTGGAATCCTTCAGGGTGTTCTCGACCAGCTGGACCGCGGTCAGTCCCTGCAGCTCGGCATCATCATAATACAGAGAGTTGGATCCGTCCTCCGGGATCTCTCTCGCCAGGTCCGTGCGGAGCCAGTCGAGGACCGGCATGAAGTTGTAAACGATGACCTTGACGCCGGCTTCCGCGAGATTGCGGATGGTCTCGATGTAAGCTTCGATATACTTGTCCCTGGTGGGAAGGCCCATCTTGATGTCCTCATGGACATTGACCGACTCGATGACCTCGCACTCCAGGCCAGCTTCCTTGATATCCTTCACATAAGCGGCGATCTCTTCCTTCGTCCAGACTTCGCCGGCCGGCTTGTAATCCAGAAATCCCATGACTCCGGTCATACCCGGGATCTGCCGGATCTGCTTCAGCGTCACCGGATCACTGTTCTTACCGTACCAGCGGAATGTCATCTTCATTTTATTATCCTCCTGTATTATCAATGCCCCTGTAAATGTTCTGCCTGTCAGGTTGTCTGCAGGCATTCAAAATGTATACCAGTTTCTCTGTCTGTAATCATAGGCCGGCAAACTTGAAATGTCAATCCCCCACCGCAGTATTTTCGATATTTTTTATCTAATATGCACAGTTTACTTTTCTTATTTGCTCCTGTAAAATAAAAACAGCTGAGGTTTACGCTTCAGGAATTCCGGTATACATTTTGACAACAGGAGCTCACATCTATGAAGAATGATTTAACGATCGTCCGGGATCAGGCCGAACCGTCATCTCCCTCTGCTACACTGGCGAAAGAGATCCACCACGCTCTCTGGGAAGAGATCTGTTCTCTGAAACGCCGCCCGGGCGAAAAACTCAGCGAAGCGAAGCTCGCCAGAGAATACAGCTGCAGCCGCATACCGGTCCGGGAAGCAGTAAAACAGCTGGCTGCGGAAGGCGCTCTGGAGGTATTTCCCCAGCGGGGAAGCTTCATCAGCCGGATCGATGTTTCCGAAGTCGAACAGACGCGGTATCTCCGGGAGGTGCTGGAGACCCGCGTGGTCCTGGATGATTTTGACAAGGGTCTCCTTGACCCCTTCGTCACCTATCTCCGGGCCATGGTGGACCAGCAGCAGGCCCTTCTGGAGTGCGGCGACCACGAGAAACTCACGGACATGGACACGGAGTTTCACAATCTCTTTTATATGATAGACGGCAAATCCTTTGTCATGGAGCACACCGGCCGGGCAAATATACATTATATCCGGGCCAGGCGTTTCGCTCTCCAGATCGAACGCAGCGAAGAAAAGAAAGAAGACGACAGCATCAACATCGTGAGCCAGCACCGCCGTATCGTGGAAGCTGTCACCCGGAAAGACCGCGCTGCCCTGGAGCAGGAACTGCTGCTGCACTTCCGGAACATCAACGCCACACTTTTCTCCAGTGAGATCTACAGAACCGATCAGAATGGCATCTTTCGAAAGAAAGAACCTCAGTGACCGGATGTCGTGCGCTGATATCAGAAAAAGCGGTCCCAGGAGCTGTATGCTCCTGAGACCGCTTTGCTTTGTCCGCCGTTTTAATTCTGATTATTGATACTGGCTGCAGCTGTTCAGCCCAGGTACTTCTTCAGGGTCGCCCGCACGGCGCCGGGTCCCGCGAGCTCCTCCTTGAAGAGCTCCTCGATCCGCTCCCCGATGCCGGCGGCATAGAGATCCGATCCGAAGATATTGGCATTGGAGAGGATCGCCTTCACCTTGCCGCCGACGCTGTCCGGTTCGCCGAGGGTGATGCCGGCAAGCTGGGCGGAGAGTTCCTCCAGCATGGGGTCGGAGGAGCGCTCGAAGGTCTTGCCTTCATCGTCCACGCCGATAAGATAGCGCAGCCAGCCTGCGATGGCCAGCGGGATCGCCTCCAGCTTCTTCGCGTCGCCGTATTTCGCCACATAGCTCTTGATGGTCTCGCCGTAGCGGATGCCCACCTTCTGGCTGGTATCCGTCGCGATGCGCTGGGGCGTATCCGGCATGAAGGGGTTCGGGATGCGGACGTCGATGACTTCCGCCACGAAATCCTCCGGGGAAAGGATGCCCGGGTCCGTGACCACCGGCATGCCCTCCACCGGGCCGATGCGGTGCACCAGCTCGTTCAGCTCCCTGTCCTTCATCTCGTCCGCGATGAGATCATAGCCCAACACGCAGCCGTACACTGCCAGCGCGGTGTGTAGCGGGTTCAGGCAGGTGGTGACCTTCATCCGCTCCACCTTGTTCACGGTGTCGCGGTCGGTCATGTAGACGCCGGCCTTCTCAAGAGCCGGGCGGCCGTTCGGGAAACGGTCTTCCACCACCAGATACTGCGGTCCCTCCGCGTTGACGAAAGGCGCGATAAAGGTGTTCTTCGAGGTGACCACCGGGGCGATGTCCTCAATGCCGAGTTTCTCGAGCTCTGCCTGCACGGAAGCCGCCGGCCGGGGCGTGATCTTGTCGATCATGGACCAGGGGAACGCCACCTGTGCCTCGTCGTTCACATAGGCGACGAACTCCGCCGGGACGAAGCCCTTCTTCTGCCACTCCTCCGCCATGGTGACGATGGAGCTCTTCAGCTTCTCGCCGTTGTGGCTGCAGTTGTCCATGCTGACCACTGCCACCGGGAACTTTCCGGCCTTGAAGCGCTCAAACAGCAGCGCGGTGACCACCGCCATTGCGGAGCCGGCCTTCTCCGGGCCGTTGTCGATATCTGCCTGGATGAAGGGGAAGAAGGCGCCCGCGGCGTTCTTCAGTGCATAGCCTTTTTCAGTGATGGTGAAGGAGCACATCTGGAATCCGGGATCCGCGAAGATGCCCTTCAGCCTGCCCCAGGCCGCCGGCTCGGAGGACTGGGCCTTGATGGCCTCGGTCAGGGAGCCGATCACCTGCTTGTCGATGTTCCCGTCCGCCTTCAGGGTGACGCCCAGAACCAGGTTGTCGTAGGGTTTGTAGATCTTGTCCACCACGTCGAAGTCGAAGGTCTCGACGCAGGTGATGCCCTTGTCAGAAAGTCCCTCGCTGATCAGCCGGTCCGCCAGACCGCCGATGAAGATGCGGAAGATGTTGCCGATGCCGAAGTGGATCCACACCGGTGCTTTCTTTGTATTCTTTGCCACAGCCGCGACATCATAGGCCGGAAGCTTTACGCCTGCAGCCTCCCATGCCGCCCTGTCCTTCAGTCCTTCCAGAGTCAGTTTCATGATGTTTCTGTCCTTTCTGCCCCGCTTGTACGCAGGGCTGCGGTCCCCCGCATAAGCAGGGCTGCTTATTCACCCTTCGCGTTCTTGTCGATAGCTTCCCACAGGCCGTTCAGGTAGGTGGCGCCGAGGGCGCGGTCGTAGAGGCCGTAGCCCGGTCTTCCGACCTCGTCCCAGATCATGCGGCCGTGGTCCGGACGGACGTAGACATCCTTCGGACAGGTCTCATAGACCGCCTTCATGATGGCGTACATGTCAAGGCTTCCGTCGGAGCTCAGGTGGCTCGCCTCGCGGAACTTCCGGTAGCCCAGGAATTTCACGTTGCGGATGTGCAGGGCGGCGATGCGGTCCATCTCGCCGAAGTGGCGGATAATGGAGGGGATGTCGTTCTCCGGGTTGGAGCCCAGGGAACCGGTGCAGAGGCAGATGGCGTTCGCGGGGCTGTCGTGCAGCTTCACGATGCGGTCAAAGCCCGCCTGGTCGTGGGCAAGGCGCGGAAGACCGAAGATAGGCCACGCCGGATCGTCCGGATGGCAGGCCATCTTTACGCCCACTTCCTCGCAGACCGGGATGACCGCGTCCAGGAAGTACTTGTAGTTCTCCGCCAGCTTGTCCTCGTCGATCTCCGCGTAGCGCTTCAGGGTCGCTTCCAGCTCGGCAAGGCGCTCCGGCTCCCATCCCGGGAGGGAGAAGCCCTGGGCGTTGTCCAGAGTGTTCTTCACCAGCTGGATGGGGGTCAGTCCCTGCAGCTCTGCGTCGTCATAGTAGAGGGAGTTGGAGCCGTCCTCCGGGATCTCCCGGGCAAGGTCCGTGCGGAGCCAGTCCAGGACCGGCATGAAGTTGTAGATGATGACCTTGACGCCGGCTTTTGCCAGGTTGCGGATGGTCTCGATGTAGGCGTCGATATATTTGTCCCTGGTGGGCAGGCCCATCTTGATGTCCTCGTGGACGTTCACGGACTCGATGACCTCGCACTCCAGGCCCGCTTCGCGGACATCCTTCATGTAGTCTTCGATCTCCTCAGGAGTCCAGACCTCTCCGGCCGCCTTATAATCAAGGAAGCCCATCAGGCCGGTCATGCCCGGGATCTGGCGGATCTGCTTCAGGCTGACGGAATCACTGTTTTTTCCGTACCAGCGGAATGTCATCTTCATAATGATAACTCCTTTCAGAAATCAAAGGTAAAAGCTACTTTCCGGATAGACGGGTCATGGGAATCCACAAAGTCAAAGGCCTTCTGGGCGTCGGTCAGCTTGAAGGTATGGGAGACCGCGCCGGTCAGGTCCACTTTGCCTTCTTCGATCAGCCTGATGACCTCTCCGAATCTGCGGTTCTGGAGTCTGGAACCGCGCACATCCAGCTCCTTGGAGGTGATGACGAACTGGTTGATCTCATCCTGCGCCACAGAGAATCCCATGGTGATGACCCGTCCCGCGTTACCGGTGGCTTTGCAGGCAGTCAGCAGGCTGCCGTGGAAGCAGGCTGCGTCGATGGTGACGGTGGGGCCGTAGCCGCCGGTCAGTTCCTTCGCCTTCTCGACTACGTCTTCCTTTTTGCTGTTGATCACGTCTGTCGCGCCGTTCTTCAGGCAGTCATCCAGCTTTTCGTCGTCGATATCGACCATGATCAGCTTGTGGGGATGATACAGTCTTGCGATGCGGAGGATGCTGGTCCCCAGCGCTCCCGCGCCGATGATCATGAGGTCGTCCTCCTCCGTGAGCTCTGCTCTGGAACAGCTCTGCACCGCGATGGTGGTGGGCTCGATCATAATAGCATCCACGTCAGAGATGCCCTCCGGCAGCAGATAGCACTTGTCTTCCGGCACTGCCATCCACTGGCGGTAGCCGCCGTCGATGTGCACGCCGCGGACCTTCAGGCTGCCGCAGACGTTCGGACGGCCATGGCGGCATGCCCAGCATTTCCCGCAGGCGTTCACCTGGTCCACGATGACACGGTCACCGACCTTCACCCGGGTCACGCCCTCACCGATCGCCTCGACCACACCCACGTTCTCGTGGCCGATGATCCTGGGATAGGTGGCCGCAGCATTGGTGCCGTGATAGATCCCGCCGTCGGAACCGCAGATGCCGGCTGCCGTCATGCGGATCATTACATTGTTTTCACTGTCCAGTACCGGCTTCTCCTCGTCAACAACGCGAAGATCCCCCGGCTTCATTACTCTCACTGCCTTCATTTTCCGTCTCCTCTTTTCTGAAATACTGCGGATACGCTATCCTCAGCTTCTGTTCGTTGGCCACCCATCTTCCGAGATGCAGAGTGATCAGCTTTTCCGCATGCTCCGGATCCTTTTCCCGGATCGCGCCGATGATCTCTTCGTGGTCATCGATGGAATCCAGATAGGAATCATAAAAAGTCTCAAGAACTCTTACTCTGTCGTAGTGGATCATCGGTCCTCTGGTGCTCCGGTAGATGTAATCGCATCCGGTGATGCTGTAGAAATACCTGTGGAGCTCGTTGTCCTTTTCCAGCGCCTTCTCCATATCTCTTCTTCCGTAATGGAAGCGCTGCAGGTCCACATTCTCCTCCATCCACAGGAGATCCTTCTCCGTCGCCATATCGCAGCAGCGCCGGAGAATGTCCTTTTCGATCAGAAGGCGCATCAGGCGCACCTCCTGTATGATCTCCGTATCGATCAGCGCCACTTTGATGCAGCGCTGCGGATAGACTTCGATGATCTCCGATTCGCTCTTCAGCTGATTCAAAGCCTCGCGGACGGGAGTGCGGCTGACACCGAGCTGCTCGGCGATCACCACATCGTTCAGCGTGCAGCCCGGTTCCAGGTTCAGGTTCGCGATGTTTTCTCTCAGAACGGCGTATGCATAATCCCGCGCGTTTTCTCCTTTTCTGCGCGGCTCAAAAACCAGTGTCATAACTCAGTAAACTCAGCCTCCCATAATCGCGTTCGCCACGCCGACAGAGATCGCCGGGACGTAAGTGACCAGGGCAAGGACCGTGAAGTTCGAGATCATGAAGGGCACCATAGCCTTCACGTTTTCGGAGAGTTTGTTGCCTCCGATGGCCGTCGCGGCAAAGAGACACACACCAACCGGCGGCGTGCAGAGTCCAAGGAC
>Ga0310695_10007222_pt1 | contig 17846 bp, 17 predicted proteins | sample RumenRJG_04DNA_FD_203882 | JGI IMG/M metagenome (GOLD analysis project Ga0310695, IMG submission 203882) | Bovine rumen microbial communities from Lethbridge, Alberta, Canada - RJG_04 (v2) (version 2) | ecosystem: Host-associated > Mammals > Digestive system > Stomach > Rumen | place: Canada...
TGCAGCGACTTGCGGAAGCATGACCGTTCCCGTCCCCGAGGAGCTCTGCTCCGTCATCAGCGGCGAGGGCTACAGGTATGGAGCGATAGTCTTCCACAGGGGTCTCGCAAGGAAAGGCGGGGATATTGCCAAGGAAGTAGGTGTCGCCATAGGAGTCGGCCTTCTGACGGCTGTCGTGACTGACGGGGCGCTGACTATGGATGCTGGAGTCGAAGGCAGCCATGCAGAGCTGTTTCTGGCAATCGTCGACGCCGAAAAAAGAAGGGTTGTCTATCATAACAGGGCCGCGGGGGAATCAAACCCGACAAAAGGCTCAGTAATCCGAAAACTCCTGAACAGGGCGGCAAAGCCCTTCTATAGCAGATAAAAAAAAGGCTGGCCTCTCGGGCCAGCCTTTTCTGTAGATCTAATCGACCAGATGTATTCTGTATACCTCCGCCGAAGCATTATAATTGCTTCCGTCGACCGTACCTCCAACTGAGAGGAGATCTCCGTCAGGAAGGACTCTCAGGCCCATGCAGCCGACTACGGAATACGGATACTGCACAGCATACAAGATTTCACCTGTATCCGGTTTGAAAGCATTGATGTAGAGTGGTCCATCTTGCTGTATAGCGGTCAGGTACAGCACGTCATGGGCATTATCCATGATGGCCGCGCCGCTGTATGCGTAGTATGTTGACGGAAGTTCCGCTATTTCCCTGAAGGTCTCGCCGGCCGGGTCGAAAGCCATGAGGAAATTGGTGTTCTCCTTCATTGCAACGAAGTAATAATTGCCGTCGGCCTTCCTGTACCACTCTGTAATATCTGTTCCCGCACTCATGCCGGTGTTGACGACATACCCGTCGAGAAGTCCGTCCTTTGAGACGAGTTTATTGTCATCGTCTCCGCCCGGATTGTATTTGGTAACATGAGGTTCGCCGAATTTTGATCCATGAGTATCGTATTGCGAGACAATCACGGCTCCGCCGTCGTCAGTTGGGAAGATAAACGGAGCGCTCATCTCGAAGCTCAGAGACTGCGCGATGAGGGTAAACATACCGGTTTCCGGATCGAAGATCTCTATCTGATCTGCATTGTTGTACCAGTTTCCGGCGATAAGCACCTTGCCATCTTTAAGCAATGCGCCTCTTTCCATTCCTCGCGCTACATTCATGTCAGATACGCTTGAGAAGGTGTTGGTGGCAGGGTCATATATAGCCGCGCTCCTGATCTGGCCGATACCACCTCCGGAACGCATACCGCCGGCGACGAGAGTGCGTCCGTCCTTTAGGGTTACCTGGGCTGAGATGTCGAAATAGATGTTCTCCTGGATAGTCGTCCATTCGCCATTGCTGAACCTCTCCGCAGTCGTCGAACGGCCGAAGCCTGTCGTATGTCCTCCGACGACCACATAATCCTCAGCACCGTTCACTATAAGGACTGGGGTGATTCTCGGCTCGTTTAGAGAGGCAAGCTGGGTTGCAGCAAGAGCGAATTCAAGAGGGCTTTCTACCGTGACTGCACATGATGCCGAAACTCCGCTTCCATCGTTGGCGGTGACGGTGATCGTGGCGGTTCCGCCGGAGAGGGCCTTTACGACTCCGTCAGTTACGGTCGCCACGTTTTCATCGGATGATTTCCAGGAGATTGTCTTGTCTGTTGCATTCTCCGGAGCTACGGTTGCAGTAAGGGTCGCCTGGTCCCCTTCTTTAAGAGAGAGTGTCGTCTGGTCAAGAGTGATGCCTTTTACGGCTACAGTCTCGTCGACTACTGGTGGTTCTTCCTTCTTATTATCCTCCTTTTCGCAGGAAATAAAGGTAAATGCTGTGAGTGCTGTCAAGGCGACAGCGATTAGTCTGATGGTCTGTTTCATAGCTGAAGTGTTTTAAAAGTTTGTTGGCCGAAAGATAGATATCCTCCTGACTTACAGCACTTTCAAAACACAAAAACAGACTTTCAAATATAAAAGAGTTAAGTTAATTTATTTTTTTGCCGCGATAATATGTATTGAAGGAATCCTTGGCATATCCTTTCTCGAGCACCTTGAAGCCGAACGCGGTTGCGTCCGGGATTTTCTTTCCTTTGTAGTACACGTTGAAGGAGTCCTTGGCGTATCCGCTGCCGAGGTATTCGAAGGAGTGGACAGTAGCATCCTTGACCTTGCGGCCTTCGTAGTAGACGTCGAAATGGTCCTTATAATAGCCTCCGCCAAGGTGCTTCAGGCTAGGATTCTTGTGGAAAGAATCGTCCTTCCTGCCTCTGTAGTATTTGTTGAACGCGTCTTTGGCCACGCCGTTGCCCAGGACTTCGAAAGTCGATGCCATCGCATCCGCGACTTTGTCCCCTTTGTAATACACATTGAAGGCATCCTTGCCATAGCCGTCGCCGAGATCTTTGAAGGTACTTGCCATCACATCATCCAGTTTCCTGCCATTGTAATAGACGTCGAAAGCATCCTTGTAATAGCCTCCGCCATGATCGCCGTGATGATGGTCGTCGAAATGGTGGTCGTCGTGATGATGGTCGTCGTGATGATCAAAGGAATCGAACGGATCCTGCTTCTTTCCGCAATAGTATGTGTTGAACGCGTCCTTTGCATAGCCGTCCTTCAGGATCGTGAAACTTGTTACGGAAGCGTCCTTTATCACACGGCCATGGTAATATACGTTGAATGCGTCTTTTGCATAGCCGTAGCCGAGATATTTGAAGGACGTTACACTGGCATCCTTGATCTCCCGGCCTTCATAATAAACGTCGAAGGAGGATTTCGCATATCCGCCTCCGATCGACTCGAGATTCTGGGAAAAACTTGCAATTGATATGAAAAGGCAGAAAACTGCCGCGATCATGGACTTGGCTGCTACTTTCATGGCGTAATAGTTTTTGCGTCTTGGTGTTTTGCGTCTTGGCTCGCAAACTTAGTGCCAGTCGCAGAATCTTTTCTTATTCCTGATGCAAGATTTCTGAAGGACATATATTTAGGGAATAGAAATGATTTTTAAAACTACTAAAACAATGAGACTGTTAAAGCTATTTAAGGTTACGGCACTCCTGCTGGTATTGGCAGGATGCTCTATGGTTTCCGGATGTGACAAGACTGAGAATGTCGATGCCACAGAGGTAAATGCTATCCTGGTCGGAAAGTGGCATCTTATGAGAGAAGGAGAGGCCGATATGTCTTCCGAAGAGAATTACGTTACTTTTACCGAGGATGGTCTTCTCATATACGAGTTAGTGAGAGACGGGGAAAAGACTACGCTGAAACGTCTGTATCGCATTAATGATAACTGGAGTTGGGACAAAAAGAAAAAAACATACACTGGAACTATTACGGATATGCTCAGCAGCGACTCTAGGCCCATATCCTGCACAATCTCCGGCGACAAGCTGACAACTGTTGACTCTTTCGCCGAGAGGGTTTACAAGAAAATCTAAGCTTCGCAATATTATTTAGGGAATAGAAATGGTTTTTAAAACTACTAAAACAATGAGACTGTTAAAGCTATTTAAGGTTTCAGCATTCCTGGTGGCATTGGCGGGATGCTCCATGGTTTCCGGATGTGACAAGACTGATACTGAGAATGTCGATGCCACAGAGGTAAATGCTATCCTGGTCGGAAAGTGGCATCTTATGAGAAAAGGAGAGGCCGATATGTCTTCCGAAGAGAATTACGTTACTTTTACCGAGGATGGTCATCTCATCTACGAGTTAGTGACAGACGGGGAAAAGACTACGCTGAAACGTCTGTATCGCATTGATGATAACTGGAGTTGGGACAAAAAGAAAAAAACATACACTGGAACTATTACGGATATCCTCAGCAGCGATAGCCCCATGTCCTGCACAATCTCCGGCGACAAGCTGACAACTGTTGACTCTTTCGCCGAGAGGGTTTACAAGAAAATCTGATTTTTAAAACTACTAAAACAATGAGACTGTTAAAGCTGTTTAAGGTTTCAGCATTCCTGGTGGCATTGGCGGGATGCTCTATGGTTTCCGGATGTGACAAGACTGATACTGAGAATGTCGATGCCACAGAGGTAAATGCTATCCTGGTCGGAAAGTGGCATCTTATGAGAGAAGGAGAGGCCGATATGTCTTCCGAAGAGAATTACGTTACTTTCTCCGAGGATGGTTCTCTCATCTACGAGATGGTGATAGACGGGGAAAAGACTACGCTGAAACGTCTGTATGCCGTTGATGATAACTGGAACTGGTCCGAGAAGGAAAAAACGTACACTGGAACCATCAGGGACTACGCCAGCAGCAGCGACCAGCACATTTCCTGCACAATTACCGGCAACATGCTGACGACAGTCGCCGCCTCTGTCGAGAGGGTCTACAAGAAAATCTAAGCTTCGCTATATTCAAGCGGTTACGCGCAACACGTCCGCGGATGGGTGGCAGACACACAGACCCATCCGCGGATGATATGTTTATAAATCACTGATTGTCTTCTTCTAAAAAAAAGACAAAAAATTGGTGAATCCCCAAAAAGTTCTTATTTTGTATTCAATTTGTTGGTCCCAACCTTTTTAGATTAACGCCTATGAAACCTGAATTAGTACAAGTATTTATGATGAAGAATGGTGAGTGTTTTGATATGATGATGATTCAAGATGTTCAAAACAAGCTTGCTGAGGTAGATGATGCTAAGTATGCCTTGTTGATGAGCATGAACCTTCAGCAACCGACTATCATTTTGATCATCGCGATTGTTCTCGGCTGGGAACGTTTCTTCCTTGATGACATCGGATTAGGCGTATTGAAGATTATTACGTGCTATGGATTCGGAATCTGGTGGTTGATTGATATCTTCTCTGCCCAAAGAAGAACTTATGAGTACAACTACAAGAAGTTCAATGAGACCCTCATGCTTTGCAAATAATTATTAAAGAATCAATACAATGGAAGAGACTCAAGCAACACCCCAAACCACGACTCAGAAGTCATCTTTTATCCTGCCCCCTCATAGCAATAAGATGGCTATTTCTATTATCTGTACGTTGTTCTGCTGCCTTATTGGTGGTATAATTGCTATTGTGAATTCCTCAAAATCAAATAGTCTTTACAATAGCGCAATGCTGTCTACGGATGATTCAATGAAATCAAATCTGTACTATCAGTCTGAGTCCAGCAACAAGACTGCACAAACGTGGATTACCATCAGCCTTATCACTGGTGCCGTCTATGTTCTTGCTATCATCATTCTGGCTGGGGTCGGAGTTCTTGCCGATTTGTAATCCAAAGATTATGAACCCATTAGTAAAGAAGGTTGGCATAGTATTGATTATTATCGCCGCCTTCTTTGCTATTTATATATATGCCAAGTTCGACCCAGAAACCACATTCTTCCCTAAATGCCCATTCTTTTGGGCAACCGGATTGAAATGTCCAGGCTGCGGATCACAAAGAGCACTACATCAACTGCTTCATCTTCGAGTTGGTTCGGCTTTTCAATATAATGCCTGTCTCGTCGTATTTATCCCGATCATCTTGTTCTTACTGATTGCAGACGCACTCCGCTATAAATACCCGAAACTATATTTTGCAAGTCGGAATCCGGTTCTTTCCCGGAGTATTCCTGTCGTCATATTATTGTGGTGGATATTGCGTAATGTTTTTGGCTGGTGATGCGCGGAAGGGCTTCCCGTAGATAGTTTATTTTCAAGCACTTATACAATAGACATCCGTGCATCCTGGCTTGAGGCGTAGCCGGTATCGAGTTCTGTCTCTATAAGCGGGAGGAGGATTTCGTCGGCGGGGAGCCAGTTGACGCTTCGGAGGTCGTCCCTGGAGAGCCAGCGGGCGGCCTCATGCTCATTCAGATGCAGGGCCTCCGTCAGCAACGAGCACATGAAGCAGTGCATCGTCAGATGGAACTTCGGATAGTCCCATTCGACCGTGTGGAGGAACTTGTCGACGCTGATTTCCGTCGAGAGCTCCTCGCGGATTTCCCTGATCAGCGCAGCCTCCGGCGACTCTCCGGCTTCCATCTTCCCGCCCGGGAACTCCCACCAGTCCTTGAAATCGCCATAACCCCTCTGGGTGGCAAATATCTTGTCCCCCTTGCGGATAATCGCTGCTACTACTTCGATTGTTTTCATGGTGTGGGTTGGTTTGAATTTCCTCGGACCTACAATCTAGGGCGACCGAACAGATTGGTATAGGTGACTGTCTGGGGAACGCCTTCCTTCCCGTCCACAAACGGTTTTATATACCATGGGCGGTCAATCAACTCCGATTCAACCATTTCTTCTGAAACATCATAAAGCATATACATCTGTCCAGGTGTAGGGGCCGGATAGCCCATATCCTCCAACCTTTTGTCTGTTAAAACAACAGGATGCTTCTTTGTCATCTTCATAATGTGTTTTACCGTCAAGTCGGTCAAGTCGTACAGAAGAAGGTACTGCGCATTGATAAAAGAGTCTGTCAGTTCAACAGCGCCTTCCCTTTCCCCACCACAGCGAATGTTATACTTGCCTGTGTCCAAAATCCACTGAAGATGCTCCTCACTCTTATAACACCCTAACAGTACCGTTACTGCATCTGCAAAGACCTGATTCCCATAAGGCTCCGGGAACATCTCGAAGAAGGGATCCGGCTCGCTAGAGTATATCTCATGTTCGGCAACGGCAACTTTCTCGCGCTGGCTTGTGCGATCCATAAAGTGGGTCACGATATCCTGGAGGAAACGCCTCAATGCGGGAAGCTGTTCATCTTCACGGCCAGGTGCAATGCAAAACGCACCGAGACCAGGAATAATCTCGTGGAAACCCTTACGTATCTTTTTCTCTGTTCCTGGATACAGGACATAAGCCCCTCCAGTTCTTCTGATAGCATCCTTATAGGCGTGCATCTTTAACAAGTCTCCACGCTTATAAATGTCAATCTCCCTGTCCTCCTTTTCGCTTTGAAGTTCTTTCTCACGTGCTTCCAAATCGATTTCCTTATCCTCAATGATAATCTTGTTGAGGCGGTATTTGGCGTCAAAATGAATATGCACAATAGCGTCCTCACGCTCGGCTTCAGCCTCAGTCATTTCACCCGGCCAGATAGACAAAGTGTAATCCGGCCGCATGTTCATGGTCCATGAGCCCGAAGAGTAAATGTCGTCGGTATGGCTGAAGGTCCTGTTGTAGTACAGGCTAATGTTGAGGCGTCGGTTACCAGCCATCGTCTGGCCGTGAATCATCTTCGTATGGCCTTGACGGATTTCCAGGTTAATACCATCGGCATCGTTGCTTATCAGGCACTGCTTCTCCACTGCAGGAACGTTGAACACCTCGCTCACACACTCCATCAGCTTGAAGAACAGCCAGTATTCATACAGGACTGCCACATTCTTCTTGCCAGCCTCGTAAACATCATCGCCACCATTCCAAGTGAGTTTTGCTGCCAGGTCAAACATCAGCCATGCCTGGAGGATCTCCCGGTACCCTTCTTTGCGCTGAAGGACAGGGCTTCCAAGGTTCAGCTGTGAAGGATTGCTGACGTCTTTGAAGAACAGCCCGTTCATGTAACCGGCCAAGATATTACAAACGGCGTCAATCTCCATCCGGAGTTGAGGTGTCGCATTCTTTTTGGTACCAAGGCTGCTGCAGAAGCCATAGAATGAAGTAAGAACGTACTTCACAAACTGGTTTTCCGGAGTATCTATGCTGTCAGTCTTATGCGATACTGTCAAGTAACGCGGAAGAGAATCCAGTCCTTCTATTACCCCCACATAAGGAACGCGATCATTCCTGATGACAATCTGACGAAGACTGCTCTTGGAGAGTTTCCTGACAGATTCAATATGCCTCTCTACTGTAGTCTCCGCCCACTTCCTTACAGGATTTGAGATAATTTTATGAATTGCCTCATCAAACTGTTCATCTTCAACAATACTCTTTACGAAAGCAAACTTCTGGTAAAGAGTATGTTGAGGCGTTTCATAGTCCACCTCGAATTTCTGTGTTACAGGCGAGCCCTGCTGCATCACAAGATCCGTGTAATAACTCGTGATATCCGACAGCATGTGCCTGTAATCCGACCTGTAACTGGTCTTTATGGAGAGCACCTCAAAATCAACGGGAACACTCTCATTCGCGCCAGCCTTTACGACCTTGAAATGCGCGGTCCCGACATATATACCAGTCGTTATAACTCCGCGATTCTTATGGCGGGGATTTCTCTGAACCATTGATGCGGGACCCTTAAGCAACCAGTCTACGGGTTCATTCAAGGAATCATCCACAAGCTCATACTCATATTCCTTTCCCTCTAGAATCTGCCAGCGAGACTCGCCAAAATCGGCCGCAAAATCATCGACGTATAGCGGCGCATTTGACGAGTAAACCAGTAACTTTACTCCTGAGCAGATAGGTATGATAAACTGTTCAACCGGCATAACGTGCTAAGCTTCAGCGAAACTGGTAAATCCATTATCTAAAGCTCCTCGATACATCCTGAGAAGTTTGTCTGCTGTGAGCGGGTATTTCGTCTGCTCTGGGACCTCGTTCGCCGACTCGATACCAACGCCAGTCGCACACATGTCCCAAAGGGTGGTAAGAACAGGAACCAATTTTTTTCTGCTGCCGTGAAGCTTCGGAAGTAACTTCTGAACTATTGCTGCATCAATAGCGTCGTTGTCATCAAGATGGCCTTGATTCTTAGCAAGAGCAATAAAACGACCGATTTCTGTAGCAGAGCGATATCCGAATTCAGCGTTCACTGTTTTAAGCTGAGAGAAGAACTTTATCAGCATATCTTTGGAATCATCAAAACCTGATTCAATGGAAGCTTTCGCTAACGCAACAAAATCAACTGCCATTGAGGAAACGGAACCCTCTATGTTGTCAAGATTGACACTCGGTGCTTTTCCTAAGAACGACTCCATCTCCTTCTCACTTATCTTGAATTCAATAACATTAGCTCGATCCAAAACTTTGGGCGAGAACATATAAGTGGTCTCATCCACATTTATCGTTCCTATGATGAACAGATTCTTGGGCAGTTCAACTCGTTTAGGAGTTTTCTTATCTTCTTTATCCCATAGCGGTATTGACTCATGCGACTCCATCGCGCTAAGAAAATCTGCGAAATACCTTTCAACATAACTCAAATTCATCTCATCCAAGATCAAGAAATATGGCTTATTCTTGTCCTCGACAGCCTTAAGCATGATTTGAAGCACTCCAGATTCGGGGGTCTCGTACACTTTCTCTTTAAGTGCATTCGGATAACCCAATAGTGGTTCACGGTTTGTCCAGTCTGCTCCGACAGGAACGACACAAGCTTGCTCATCAAAATTCTCGCAAATGACCTTTGCGAACGCAATGGCTAACTGAGTTTTACCAGAGCCAGCCAACCCACTAAGAATAACAAATGGTTTTGTCAATAAGCTCATCGCAAACCTGATAATCAAATTGTCTTCATACTGAAGGCCACTATTCTTAATGGCTTCAATTACCTTATTGATATCTAAAGCCTCAGTAGTCTTAGATGAACTATCTAGATGATCTACAGGGGTCGGTTCGTCGATTCCTTCTAGCCAATCCAAAAAGTGTTTATAATTGTAAATGCTTGCTGAGAGAGCGTTATTTCTCTTTATGTTTACTGAAAGCTTATTAACCAACTTATATATCTTTTTAACTAGGAGTATATCGACAACTTCAAAGAGGCTGCCTTTTGCGCTCTCTTGTTTGACAATCCCAACGACCTCCTCATTAACGGCATGGATAAAAGCATACTGTTTGGCTGAAGATTCTGCCAGTCCATTTCCGATCATATAATCGTAAAACATTTGCTGGCGTTCTTGAATATTGGATGAAGCGTAACGCTCCATTCGGCTTACTGTTTTTGCCATATTGAAAATACTAAAAAATGATTCCTTATTGTTTCTTGAAATATTCTTGAATGATGGGAAAGAGATGCCGCTTATGGCAGTTAATTTGGCATCCTTTGAATAATTCAGCACCTTGGAGTATTTATTGATTATATTCTTAACGATATCATCATTCCCAGTTTCTTTTTCCTTGAATACATTTTTGAAAGCATCAATGTATAAACATCCCGGATGATTCATCGCGTAGTTTGCTAACGATGGCAGGACAAATGTAGGACAAGGTATGTCCTTGAAGCTCTCTTCTGAGGTATAAGGATTCGGAACATAATACCTTGGAGCCCAGTATTCGAGGTATTTCAAGGCTTCTGTGGTACTAATATCATGATCAAACCGTGGGTGGAAATAACCATCATTAGATTCATAATAAAGGCCCAATTGACAAGCTACTTGGTAGGGCGTATGAAAGAAATCTCCGTTCCAGTGATTCTTCATATAGCTACGAAAATCCTTCGACTTCATCTTATGATGAGGTAGCGAATTAACTAAAAAAACCACATTCTCTGGCGTCGCATTGCGCCATCTACATATTAAATCTGCCATATCTAAAATGATTCGGGGTCATAATATAGGTGCGTATACAGTTGAATTTCGTCATACTCAATTACTTTTGAGAACATAAGATATGATACCTCAGGAATGGCTATTCGCCGTATGAGGTCATATGTATATGCGCGTGGTGATAGTTCAAACGACAGATTCGCTGGTCGCTTATATTCTAATTCCTGAGCATAGACCCGTCCGTGCTTATCAAACTGTCTTTTTCTTGTTAAGTAAAAAAATAACTCGGGTGGGAGCTGGGATATTTCATTATATTTTGTCGTCCAAGTCTGTTCGCTCACTTCATCACGATAATTAAATCTATGGCGGAGATATTCGACTTTCACAGAATTGAGATACTCTAATAGATCATCTCTAAGCAAAACGCATTTCAAACTAAAATCAGAGCGTCCATAGAAAGATACCAAGTTGGTGTCGTGAATACTACCAAGATAGAGACAAGCCTCGCCACTACCTGCCCCAGCTTTGTTCTCGCGAACGAAGCTGTCGGCCAGGCGAATGGTAGCCCAGTCATCCTCATACCTGAAGTTTACACCATCTCTCATATACCATACTTTGTGATATCCATCTGTCTTAAAATTGCAATAAGAACATTTACAATTATACTATTCCCTGATTGTTTGTAAGCTGCAGTATCTGGTACTGCGATTTTAAAGGAATCGTCAAACCCCATAAGCCTTAGGCACTCCCTTGGGGTTAGTTTTCTAAAACGTCCATAGCCCGAAAAAACTCCAGGCTCAGGACTCATTTTCCATTTTGACCCAGTCTCAGGTGTAATAACATACCTATTAAGGTTGTTATTAACATAATATGAAGTTTCTAACTCATTCACAGCAAATACGGTGTCCTTGGAATGAACACTATCATCAGGCGACAGTATGGGATGAAAGACAAAATCTCCATGCCAGTTAAACTGTTGGTTCCTTTTTTGACACAGCATAACTTGGCCATTTACCTGAGTGTAACTCTTGTCATAATTAAGCTTCCTTGACACGAAGTTTACACCTTTCTGCTTCAGAAAATACTTGCTGTCAAACTCGTGATCCAAAAAATCATAAATACTGGTATTGCCCAAAGATATAGGCGCAGGAAACTTAAATTCTGTTTCCTTTAAGAAACCAATACAAAAAAGCCTTTCTCGGCTTTGAGGAATGCCATAATTCTTCCCATTAAGAACCTGGAAATAAACCTGATAGTCACAATCATCCTCAAAAGTCTTTTTTATCGTAGTCCATGTGCGACCGTGGTCATGATTAATCATGCCGCGGACATTTTCGAAAATGAAAACTTTAGGCTTACACTCCATCACAATCCTCGCGAATTCCCTGAAAAGAGTTCCTCGCGTATCATCAAACCCGCCTCGTTTCCCTCTCATTGAAAAGGCTTGGCATGGAGCACCGCCAACAAACAGATCAATGTTACCCAAGAAATCTTTAGCCACAAAATTATGAATATCTGAATGCCATCGCTCTGGAAGAATACTGTAATTCGCAAAATATGATTTCTTACAATCCTCGTCAATGTCACCCGCGAACATGATCTCATAATTCAGTCCCATACGTTTGAAGGCGTGTTCAATGGCTCCAATTCCACTGAATGATGTCCCTAGACGAATTGTCCTTTCCGGGTGAGAGAATGGCATAATACGCCAATCTGAACCGGAATTGTCCAGATTAGCGGGAGTGTTCTGAATAATCTCATACTTATTCTTCATGATTCCTCCCGTATTTTGTTATGTCCATTTGTTTAAGCAGAGCGATCAAAACATCGACCACTATGCTATTCCCAGCCTCCATATATGTAGATGTATCGCTTACGACCTGATCAAAATCATCACGGAACCCCATTAACCTAAGACATTCTCTAGGGGTTAGACGCCGTAAACCATCGATTCCTTTGTCTTTATTATAGGTCACATAATTATCAACTCCAGCTCGGTGCATTTTGTGCATAGACTGAAGTAATGGCCTGGCTATTTTTAAATCAGTCTCCTTCGATGTTTTGAAACCCTTAGAACCTCCGGCAAGAACGTATTTGGCTACTGTCGCAGATAAGTAATGCTTGTCCTCAATGTCTTTGCATTTGAAGATAAATTCATCAAAATTTGGGACCAAAGAACCGGAAACTAACCCAGGGATTCTTGAATAATCTCTAGTCAAGACCTTTGCATCATATTCCGGCAAATAATAATCTCCTCCACGATAGTCAAGTAAGAAATCATACATGCAGTACGGGCAAGGTTCTTTGTCTGGTGCAGGAAATTTGAAATCCACCGAGTCTTTAAATCCAACACAGAATAAGCGCTCTCTGTGTTGTGGAATACCATAATTTTTACTGTTAAGGCGACGAAAGAAAATGGTATAACCACAATAATCCAAGAATGTATTCCGGATAACCTCCCACGTCTGACCATGATCGTGCTGGTATAGCCCTTGAACATTCTCAAATATGAATACTTTGGGCTCACATTCCTTTATCAATCGAGCATATTCTCTAAAGAGAGTACCACGAGTGTCTTCAAACCCTAGTTTTTTTCCGACTATGGAAAATGTCTGACATGGCGCACCGCCTACCAGCAGATCGACCTTACCCTTGTAGCCATCGGCATGAAAGTCTCTAACGTCACTATGCCAAATGCTCGGTGATATCCCATAATTATGCTGATAAGCTCGCATACAATTACGATCTATATCTCCCGCAAATTGAATTTGACAATCTAATCCAAGGCGGAATTTTAATGCATATTCGATTGCCCCAATTCCGCTGAATGTCGTTGCCAAGTTAATGGTACGACTAGGGAATCGAAACTTTCGTTCACGCCAGTTCTCTCCAGTTAAATCTATTTCTGTTTCTTCAACTTTCTTCATTTCAATAAATTTTCTCGAGTTTTCCGTTTATGTAGTATACGGGAGAATCCTCTGTGTTTTGAACCGCCACAACCCCTCCGTCAAATGGGCCAATGTAATGGTACTTCGGCTTCACTTTAATAGTACCATTCCGTAGCATAATACCCCATAACCCATTTTGTCTGAACGGGATATATCCATAAAAAGGTTGTCGCATCTCTTCATATATCGGCGGGACCAAAGTTCGCCCCCTTCTGTCGCAAATGCCATACAAACCATTCTTTTTAAACACATTACAATCCGATATTCCCGAGTCCGAGCTATTTGCCTGATCAGGTCGAACTTGTTGGCCACTAACAGCATGTTCAACCACTGTCATTTCCTCATCCCCTTCACTATAGTCGCGTTCGAATTCATCCCTGATGATATCCTTATTGGCGCCGGTTCCGTCATTCCAACTATCAACATTCGCGTCTTTGGAGCCTTGGAAATGATATCTCCAATGACGATTCGCCATAGGCGTTCCAAATCGGTTGTAGAGCCCCACATTATCCAAGATGACACTCTCCGTCTTTGCGTCCGATATTCGAAGACCGCGGCCGACTTGTTGCAGATACATGGCTAGGGATCTTGTCGGTCTAGCCAGCTGAATGAACTCAATATCTGGGCAGTCAAAACCCTCACTAAATATATTGACATTAACAATCACCTGAATACGACCGGCTTTGAAGTCGTCAATCATATCGTCACGCTCCTTGGCTGGCGTTGTACCATCAATCATACAGATGGAGATACCGTGAGAGGCATAAAGGTCCCGGATATTTGAAGCATGCCTACGGTCAATGGCATAAATAATTCCCTTGCGATTTTTGGCATATATCTCAAAACTCCCATACAACTGTGCTCGGATGTGGTCCGTATCAAACATTTCACTCAATTCGGACTCCAAATAATCACCGTCTACTCCAAATTTCTGAATATTATTGATTTCATGTTGAATAGAGGAGTTCCGCTTGATGGACACATAGTCATAGTTAGACAGATATCCATGCTCTACAAACCACTCAATTGACTTGCTTATAACCATATCATCAAACAACTCAGTAAACCCGGAATGATTCATACGCCAAGGCGTAGCAGTAACCCCTAGTTTCTTGCTGTTCGGAAACATTTCCCAAAGCTTTTGATAGCCTGGGGCAATAGAATGGTGGGCTTCATCTATAATGATGAAATCAAACCTTTGGCGCCGCATCGTCTCATAATTCCTGCGACTCATGAATGTTTGGATAGAAGCTACTTGCACAGGACGAGACAAATCCATGGGTTCTCCGCTCCTGATAATACCAGGAGAAGCGAACTTCATTTTATTTGCAGCCTGCTTAATAAGCTCCTTCCTATGAGCAATCACCAGAATCTTGGATTCAGGAGAATTCCCCTTGCACCAACGAAGGATATCCTTGACAATAGATGCGAAAACGACTGTTTTGCCGGTGCCCGTCGGCATCTGCAGCATAACGTTTGTCATATAATCCCATTTGTTGTAAATATCGTGCTTCATCTCGCACTGATATTCACGCAGCCCCTCATTATCCGCTTCTATATGAGAAAAGCGTATAACAGGACCATCAAATGGCTCTACTTCATAGATTTCTTCATCAAGGTTGTCTTCGCGCATCTTTTAATAGCTTTTATTCCTCTTCTTTCCAGCCGGCATCTTCTGCTCGTTCGAGAATATCCAAGGCATACTTTGCTTGTTTGTATGATATTGACTTGTTGTCCTCGGCGTACCATGCCATATTGCGCATGAATACTAATTCTTTAGGCGTTAGAATTGCCCCGTTTTTCCGCCCCCATTTGTGAATACTGGTCCAAACTGATGGGGCTATTTCCAAAGCGGTGGATATGACCTTCTTTTGCCCTTCAGTGATCTCAACATCCATGTCTCCGGCTTCTGAGCATAGTTCTTGAGGGAATTTAAACTTCGCGTCTAAACCATCTAGTTTTGTTTTTAATCCATCCCAACACAGAGACTTCTTTGTCCACTCATTTATATTCTCTCCCTCGTTTACTTCAGATACAAGATGTGCATAGATAATGGGCTGGATCTTCTTGACATATAGCAGGACCTTATAAAGGGCTGTTTGCTTTAATAAAGTTAGGTCTTCTGCGGGTATTGCCTTTGAGTTGTAGTGATTTCTTCTCTTTCCGTCTGAGCCTATATAGGATTCTTTCACCTTATATGTAACATGCTCTGCCCCGCATACCAGTCGAGCGTATACAGAATAGATATCAATAGTCAGCTCATTATAAACAGACTGATTGATAACGCACTGCTCATCCCAGATCTTGTCAAGGTCTAAAGCTTTACCGGAGTTGTACGAAAGCACAGATAAAGTATAAGCTACCATATTTGATTTGTAGCCCGCCAAATAAACACCGTCTTTGCCATAATATGCATCAATTGCTTTGAACAGAATCGCTTTGGCTATAGCGCGACGATACTTTGTTTTGTCAAACCGTATTCCAGCCTTCTTAGTGCGTTCAAAAAACACGGCATAGTTGTTCTCGCCACCCTTACAAACACTTGCAGGATTCTGATCCCATGCAAGCATAAACTTAGATAGGGTCGTCTTGTCAAACATCTGGGATCTCGGATACTCAGTAAAGAACTCTTTTTCCGCCTTGGCATTGGGTTGTCTTTTTGCTTTATCTAAGTACTGGCCTCTCGTCCTCTCAAAGAACCACTTTGAGACCGGTTTCTTCATGGAGTTGAGAACCCATTCTTCCCTAGAGCATTGCTCCAGGTCAATAAGGAAACCCTCGTTAATATCATAGTCTGACTTCTTTACAGCGGATTGTGTATTCGCAAAGCGAGAAATCTTAGGAACAATAATGTTTAATTTCTCCTTATCTTTGATAACGGAGATCTTCATGGCAACATACACCGTTGATAGGTCACGGATATTAACATCCTTCATATTCATAACGGCATGAATTGCTGCAGTTGTTTGGCCACCATTTACAATCTGCCAATCTTTGATCTTCACAATCGAACGTCCGTCCTCGCTTAAGGTGACTTCTGACGCTGTGGCAGAAATCCCGTTATTATACGCAAAAAACATATCAGGCTCTGCTTCAATATCAACTTCCCCGCGTTTTTTCGCTGTATAGCCGATTAAAGTATTACGTATTCCTTTGTTCGATGTCCCTTTGAACTGCAGGAAGGTACGAACATTCATTTCTAGAATCTGTTGATTGTATTTATGATATACTTGTGATAGGACCATGCCAGGAATAATGCAAAGGTAGCAAACCACATTATCAGAGACATCAGGCATCTTAATGCAAGGGAGCGATATATTGTAATCACCTTCAAAATCAACTTTAATTGACTCGCGGCCGGACAGTATGTGGTCCTGATGCATTACACGGCGTGCATCCCACGTGTGAAACTCACAGATAGTTCCACCAGATTCCAGCTCAATATTGTTTTTTTCATAATCAAGATTGACAATAGCATTTGTCAGAACAAACAAACGAAGCCGATCAATCTTCGGTGTAGTATTGATTAACTGAGCAATTTGATATAGATCGCTCTTCTCATCATCAATATTTTTGAAGATAGCACCGGAAACAGACTGTTCATAGAATCTCTGCAGTCTATTGAAGTAACGGTCCATCTCTGCAGAAGATATCTTAATAGATTCTTCCGGATCTTGGTAGGCAACCACGAACAGATCTATAGCGGTCATGTCTTCATCCCCAGTAAAGCCCCATGCATCTAGCGCAACACCTCCCCTTGCGACATAGTCACAGTAGTTCACCTGACTGACATCTCCTGCTCCTTGGATATACTGGACATACATATCGCGTAACTCGTCCTTCGGATTGTTGGACATGAATAACGTCATATCGATGCTATTTTCCTTGAAGTCTTCAACTTCAGTCTGCTGTTTTTCGATCACTCGACCAATAGCCTCGTTAACATAAGATTCTTGCTCCTTGAAATCATCAAAGGTTGTTTTATCGTTCATTTTATACTGTGTTTTTATTTGTCAAACTTAGATGGCCATAACAGCGTCTTGACATCTACATCAAGACATTTGGCAATTTCATACAGCATCTCCACGGTGGGCTGGCATTTGTTGGTACACCATTTTGAAACAGTCGTGGGATCTTTTCCAAGCTGTTCAGCCAGCCATTTATTCGTCTTTTGCTTCTCGGCAAGGACGACTTTTAGGCGATTGAAATTATCGTTCATTGCAATTAATTGGTGATTTATACAAATATAGTGATAAATTTGCAGATAGCAATAAAACCATTTTAAACCTCTTTCTATGCCATACGTTCTTACTTCCATCCAGCGCCACAACAACATGGCGGCGATTCACTCCTCCGACACAAAACCGGAGCTGTTGCTACGCCACTCCCTATGGAAAGCGGGATTCAGGTATCGGACGAATGTGCGGAGCCTGCCGGGGTCGCCGGACATCGTGCTGCCGAAGTACAGGACCGCGATTTTCGTGAACGGCTGTTTCTGGCATGGGCACAAGGGCTGCAGGAACTA
>Ga0310695_10007223_pt1 | contig 17843 bp, 16 predicted proteins | sample RumenRJG_04DNA_FD_203882 | JGI IMG/M metagenome (GOLD analysis project Ga0310695, IMG submission 203882) | Bovine rumen microbial communities from Lethbridge, Alberta, Canada - RJG_04 (v2) (version 2) | ecosystem: Host-associated > Mammals > Digestive system > Stomach > Rumen | place: Canada...
ACGGGGTAAGGGGAAGGTGTCTGCATACAAGTCATGTCAAGCGTTTCTAAGCCTAGAGTCAGACACAATCGTCACAAGCAAGGGCTAAATCTGACACTCGAAAAATTATCTGCGGATTTTAGGTAAAATAAGAATTAAGAATCAGGAATTGAGAATTATTTTTATTCATCGTCTCTATCTATTGCACACCATGTGCTGGCAGCAAGAAGAGTGCAGACACTGGCATGACACTCTTTTGTATTCCGTCCACTGATGGTCAATCGTGCCCCGCGAAGCAGGAAAAACGCAAAAAAAGATAAAAAAGTGCTGAAACATAGCGCATAATTCAAAAAAAAGTCCGATATTTGCACTGCATTTTTGGAAAGGTCTCCCAATAGAGTCCTTTTTTGTGGTGTCAACTCATTGGATTTCAGCCCATTGAATACTCACAAAGCTCCAGAAATCCCTAAGTAATGAATTTTAAACATTAACAAAATATAGAACAACAATGACTAAAGCAGAAATCGTTAGCGAAATCGCTAAATCGACTGGCATCGACAAGAACACGGTGCTGGCTACCGTCGAGAAATTCATGGAGACTGTCAAGGATTCACTGGCCAACAACGAGAACGTTTATCTGCGTGGCTTCGGCAGTTTCATTGTCAAGACTCGCTCACAGAAGACCGCTCGCAACATCTCGAAGAATACGACTCTGATTATTCCCGAGCACAACATCCCGGCCTTCAAGCCCGCCAAGGTGTTCATGGATCAGGTAAAGTAAGCAACTATCTCCACGCTGCGGCTTGATGCCGTGGCACAAACATAACAACACAAATTATTCACTCAAAACTTTTGCAGCGATGCCCAACGGAAAGAAGCACAAAAGACACAAAATGTCGACGCACAAGCGCAAGAAAAGACTGAGAAAGAATCGTCATAAGAGCAAGAAGTAAGCAAGAGTGGCAGGTGCAGGCTTGTAGCCTGCCACAGCCCATCTTGTACTTCAGCCCGCCTGATGGCGATGTAGTCATACACAGAACAAACCCACCTCCAGTCTTTGCCAAGCAAAATGTGCGCGTGAGTTTGTTCTTTGTATATTCTGACCTTGGGGCCTAGACCCCAACCTACCTTTACACGATTATAGTATATACCCCCCCTTCTGCGATGAGAAGTGAACTAGTAGTTGACGTAACGCCCACCAGCATCAGCACAGCCCTCACCGAGGACGGTCGCCTGATGTCGCTGCAACGGGAATCGCGAGACGCATCCTATGCCGTGGGCAACCTCTACCTTGCCAAGGTGAAGAAAGTCATGCCTGGACTGAATGCCGCATTCGTCAATGTGGGTTATAGCAAAGACGCCTTTCTTCATTACCTTGATTTGGGTTCACAGTTCAACACCTATGCTCAATTCATCAACTCGGTTCTTGAAGACGGTGGCAAGAAGCAACTGAACCTCTCGCGCATGCAACTCGGCGACGAACTGGACAAGCACGGCTCAATCAGCGATGTGCTCACCCAGGGTCAGGAGTTGATTGTGCAGATTGCCAAGGAACCGATTTCGACCAAGGGGCCACGGCTCACGACCGAAATCACATTTACGGGTCGCTTTCTGGTGCTGACCCCATTTAACGACAAGATTTCGGTGTCACAAAAAATCAAGGACCGTGCCGAGAAAACTCGTCTGCGCCGGCTCATCGAGAGCATCAAGCCGAAAAACTTCGGAGTAATCATCCGCACCTCGGCCGAAAACAAGCGCGCAGCCGAGTTGCACAGTGAACTCAAGGTCCTGCTCAAGTGCTGGGAAGACGCCGTCGCCAAGGCGCGTTACAGCCCAGTGACCACGCTCCTGTATGAGGAGGAAAGCCGTGCCGTTGGCGAGATTCGCGACATCTTCAACCCCGACTTTGAGAGCATCCATGTCAATGATGCCGAGATATTTGAGCAGATACGCAACTATGTGAACCTGATAGCACCCGATCGCAGTGACATCGTCAAGCTGTACAGCGACGACGAGCCGATTTTTGACAAGTTCAACATTACACGACAGATCAAGTCGTCGTTCGGCAAGACCGTGTCATTCAAGTCGGGAGCATACATAATCGTAGAAAGCACCGAAGCCCTGCATGTGATCGATGTGAACTCGGGCAACCGTTCGAAGGCCTCGTCCGACCAAGAAAGCAACGCCTTGGGCGTGAATCTGCTAGCGGCCGACGAGATTGCGCGCCAACTGCGCCTGCGCGACATGGGCGGCATCATCGTGATTGACTTTATCGACATGGCCAAGGCCGAGCACCGCCAGGAGTTGTACACCCACATGAAGGAGGTGATGGCCAATGACCGCGCACGACACAACATCTTGCCATTGAGCAAGTTTGGTCTGATGCAAATCACTCGCCAACGCGTACGCCCGGCTCTTGACATCGTCACTGCCGAAACTTGCCCCTCATGTGGAGGCACGGGCGAAATACAGCCTTCGCTGCTTTTTACCGACACGTTGAAAGACAAGATTGACTATCTTGTCAACTCACTCAAGGTGAGCAACTTTATTATGTATGTCCATCCATTTGTCGATGCATACCTCAAGAAAGGCCTGATCAGCATCTACTGGAAATGGCGCAGAGAGTTTGGACGCAAGTTCCGCATCATGCCCGACCAGTCACTGACCTATCTGGAATACAAGGTCATCGACAAAGACCGCAACGAGATTGACCTCAAGGAAGAGAAGGACACCAGCAGCGCGACGAGCAAGAAAGAACGCCGCCGCAAACAGAAAACCGCTGATGAGTCTGACGACTAAGACCGTCAATCACTGCGTGACTGATAACAGGATGCCCGGCAACCCAATGGTGTTGCCGGGCAACTTTTTTGCCCAAAATTTGGTCATGTACAAATTATGTACTAACTTTGTACAAAATTTGTACAACATCTTAATAATATAGAACAATGGAAGGAACCATCGAAGTCACCACAACCGAATTGCGACAGAACCAAAAGAAGTTTCTTGACCTGGCAGCCCAGGGCATCTCAATACTCGTGTGCCGCGGTAAAGAACTGTTCCAACTCACACGCGTTCCTACCGAGCGCCGTCTGGACGATGAGACCATGCGACAGATTGAGCAAGCCCGCCAAGAGTTCAAGAACGGAGAGACCTATAAATTCGACACATTTGATGACCTTGTAAAGCACTTTGAATCACTGCAATAGTTATGTCTTATCGCATTGACATGTCAAAGGAAGCGCATGACACAATTGCACGCTTTCAGAAATCGAACATCAAGGCCTTTCGCAAAGTGATGGCACTCATCAAAGACATCACAGAACATCCAAGGACAGGAATTGGCCATCCCGAGCCCCTAAAAAAAGGTGATGACCGCACTTACTCACGAAGGATTTCCAAAAAAGACCGTCTCATCTATGATATCCACGATGAGATTATTACGGTTCTTATCATCTCGGCCGAGGGGCATTATAGTGACAAGTGACAATGGCTACTGGACTACGAGGTCGGCAAAACGCGCGTTGCTCCACACCACCAGCGATCCCTCGTCACTGGCACTGATGGTCATCACACCCAGGTCAGAGCGACTCTCCATCATGCGCACCGTGCGCTCTGTGCCCAGCACCATGCATGCTGTGGCCCAAGCATCGGCAAGCATGCAACTTGACGCCACGACAGTGACACTGAGCAGGTTGCTCGCGGTGCTGCGCCCTGTCGCAGGGTCGACAATGTGCGAGATGCGCTTGCCACCCGATTCACGATACTTGCGATAATTGCCGCTCGTCGCAATGCCTCCCTGATCCAGAGCCAACACCAGTGCTGCCTCATGACTGACGGTATCGGGCTGATCGCTGGGCAAGTCGACCGACACATGCCAGGGCAACCCTTGCCGATTTACACCCGCACAGGCAACCTCGCCACCAATCTCGACCATGAATTGCGACACCCCATTGCGCCGCAACATGCGTCCAATCTCGTCACAAGCCAACCCCTTGGCTATCGAACTGAAGTCAAGTTGCACCCGCTCATCACTCTTTGACAAACGACCATCAACCAGTGTCACCCTATTCAATCCCACAAACTGCAAGATACTGTCGATGTGCGCATCGGTGGGCAGCGATCCGCTCTTGTAGCCGAAGCCCCAAGCGTTGACCAGTGGCATCACCGTGGGGTCGAATGCCCCGCCCGACTGCCCATGCACAACCACCGAGCTACGGAATAGCGTGTCGAGGATAGCATCGGCTCGTACCGTCTTTCCGGCATTGAACTGCGACACCAGCGACGTTTGGTTATAGACCGAGGCACTGCGGTCCACAGCCTGCAACACTGCCTGAATGGAGTCGCCCAGGTCGCGTGTCCCCAGGTAACTGATGTGATAGTCGGTGGTCCACACCACACCCGAGTTTTCGTGCCAATGTTGAGACTTGGGTCGTGTGCACCACAAGGCCACAACACCCAATGCAGCCGCTACTAGAATTGCCAGATATCGTCGTGTCATCATTTTTTATTTTTGTGCAAAAATAAGAAAATACAAACATATAGGCACAAATAATTTGCAGAAAAAGAAAAATATCACTAGTTTTGCACCCGATGAAACGTATTATTCTCATATTATTAGGTGTCCTGTTACTGTCACTGCCCTGCATGGCGCAATTGCGTCTGGGGGCGAAGGGTGGCATATCGACCAGCAGCCTGCACTTCGACAGCAAGATGTTGAGCAGCGAGCGGCGCATAGGTTGGACTGCAGGCTTGCAACTGGAGCTTAGATTGCCCATTGTGGGGCTAGGCATAGACGGCTCGCTGATGTTCACCCACCGCAACGATGTGCTGCAAGGCGACTCACGCACCTATCACCGTGACTACATCGAGATACCAGTGCATCTGCGCTACACCCTGTCTATTATAGGTCTCAACAAGTTGGTGGCTCCCTTTGCCTTCACAGGCCCCAACTTTGGGTTGCTGTGTCATGAGTCGAACAACATCACATGGGACAACCGTGCCAGCAACCTGTCGTGGGACGCGGGATTCGGCGTAGAGTTGCTGAATCATGTGCAGATCTCGGCCAGTTACAGTCTAGGGTTGACCAAGGCCTTCAAGCAAGTGGGCATTGACCGCAACAACGAGAGCATCACCGGGCGCGACCGCTGCTGGACGTTGACAGCCGCCTATCTATTCTGAAAACGCACAATAAACGAGCCAAACATCTCGTTTTAATCTCATAGACAATTAAGCATTACTGAACATGAAACGAATTTTTATTCTGTTGGCTGCAGCAGTGTGCTGCTTGGCCACTACAGCACAAGTGCGCTTCGGTCTCAAGGCAGGCATTGGGTTGAACAGTCTGAACCTGAGCAATCACACAGTACAAGAACTAGCATGCAAGGACAACTGCACAGGATTCACAGGTGGCCTACTCGTTGAGTGGGAGACTCCTGTGGTGGGGTTGTGCTTTGACGGAGCGTTGCAATATGCACGCCGCACCAACGACCTGACCAAGGACGACCACTGGTTCAAGCGTGACTACATCGACATCCCGATTAACCTCAAGTGGAAGATGGTCATCCCCTCGATTGCCGACAAGTTCCGTCCGTTCCTGTTCACAGGCCCCGACTTTGCCATCCTGGTGAGCAAACGCAAGGGTGACGGTCTGGGTAGCCGGTTCTCGTCGTTGTCCACGGCCTGGAACTTCGGCGCTGGGTTCGAGATTTGCCGGCACTTCCAGATTTCGGCTGCTTATGGCCTGGGCTTGAACAAGTCGATCAAGGATGTCATCACCCTCACTGCCGATGGCAAAGCCGAAGAAGCAGTCGATGGTACTGACCGCTTCTGGACCATCAGTGCAGCCTACCTTTTCTGACCGGTACAATTAACAAACGTGAAATAGTTGCACGAACGAAGAAATTGTGGTAGTTTTGCACCATATTTCAAATCTTGAACACAATGATGAAGAAAATTTCACGCATACTCGCAGTTGCACTGCTCGGTTTTGTTGCTCTGACTGGCCAGGCCCAGACCGACACGCGCTGGGGTATCACTGCTGGCGCAAACTATAACGAGATCCACTTTAAACAGAGCGATATCATGCCTGTTGACCGTGCATTTGGTCCAACGGTGGGCTTGACTGGTGAGATGAACATTCAAGGCATCGGCTTCGGCCTGGATGCATCGTTGCTCTACTCGATGCGAGGCAGCAAGTTGCACTATGGCGATTACAAGATATGGTCATCACTGGGGCTCGGAACCGAAACAGTGAGCATGCACACCATCGATGTTCCCATCAACCTCAAGTTCCGCTGGCACAAGATGAACGGTTTTGAGAATACACTCATGCCGTTTGTAGCCGTGGGACCAACATTCTCGTTTCTGGTGGGTAAAAACCTCCCAGATGTAAATCAATACAAGACTGTGAGTGTGGTGCTACACTTTGGCTTGGGTGTGGAACTATTCCGCCACTTGCAGATTCAGGGCAGCTACAACTTTAACGTGGGCGAGACATTGCGCACTCGTCTGCTCGACGACAACATCGCCAAGAATCGTTATTGGGCTCTGACTGCCACCTATTTCTTTAAGGAATAATCGGAAATTACAACACAACAATAAAATGCGGCATGGTTTTTAATCACCATACCGCATTTATTGTTAAATGATGTAAAATTAACATCAAATATTTGGTGAATGACACAAAAATGTATTACCTTTGCACCATAACACTCTAACTGAAGTTGATTCAATGTGTATGACAACTCGTCGTGAGACGCGTTGTCATATTTTTATTACTCATTGTCAAGCAATTAGCATGCCTTGAGCAACATCAGCTGAAGCTTGCGCGCCCAACGATTGTCGCACAATAGTCAAGGCAAACTCGCAAGCGGCAGCAGGTCCTCGCCCGGTCACCACATTAGCATCAACAACGACCATCGACGGCTCGCACCAGTTCACACCGCAACCATCAACAGCCATGCCGGGATAGCACACTGCATCACGGCCACGGATGATGCCTAGCGGAGCCAACACAATGGCCGGTGAAGCACAGATGGCTGCCACATAGCCTCCTCGACGATTCTGCTCGACCAGTGCATCGGTGAGTGGTTGGCAGGCAGCAAGGTTACTGGCACCGGGCATACCGCCCGGGCACACAAGCCACTCGGCATCGCTCAGGTCGCAATCACCAATGAGGGCATCGGCAATCACAGGCACACCGTGCGCACCCGTAACCTGCAGGGTAGCATTGATTGACACCGTGACGACCGGCATGCCAGCACGGCGCATCACATCGACTGTTGCCAGGGCTTCGATCTCCTCGAATCCATCGGCTAGGAACACAAATGATGTTTTCATCTTATTATTTTAATTGAGAATTGTGAATTGAGAATTGAAAATTGTTCGCGTTGATGCTACTGTGAACAATCAAGAGTGCGAACTGTGAACTATTATCTATAAACTATTAATCACAAAAGGCTCTGCCCCTCTCCTACGTTGATTGCTTGGAGAAGTGCAGAGCCTTCAGATATTGTCTGACTTGGGCACTAGCCCTCAAACTCACTTGGGCAAGAATCTTGAACGCAGACCTATGCGTTCTTGGCGTCGGCCTCGCTCACTCCGGCCAGTGCCGGATCGACCAGGATGCGACCACAGTACTCACAGACTATGATTTTCTTGTGCATCTTGATCTCCATCTGGCGTTGGGGTGGAATGCGGTTGAAACAGCCGCCACAGGCATTGCGCTGCACATAGACGACTCCCAGACCGTTGCGTGCATTCTTGCGGATGCGCTTGAATGCGGTGAGCAGACGGGTGTCGATCTTGTTTTCCAGACGCTTGGCCTGCTCGCGCAACTTCTCCTCATCCTGCTTGGTCTCGTTGACAATCTCGTTGAGTTCGCTCTTCTTCTCGGCCAGCACATGCTGGTTGTCCTCCAGCACCTCTTGAGCCTTGGCAATCTCACCCTTGATGGTCTCAATCTTGCGAGCGCACTCGTTCATCTTCTTCTCGGCCAGTTCGATGTTGAGTGTTTCATACTCAATCTCCTTGGTCAAGTGGTCATACTCACGGTTGTTGCGCACATTGTCCTGGTCGCGGGTGTACTTCTCGATGCGTGCCTCGGCCTGGTCGCGTGCGGCCTGCTGGTCGGCGATGCCTTGCTGCAGCCCGGCAATCTCATCATTGTAGTTGTTGATGCGCGTCTGCAGTCCCTCGATGGCTGCATCCAGGTCGTCGACCTCGAGCGGCAACTCGCCACGCAAGATTTTGATACGGTCGACCTCCGACAGAATCTTCTGCAGGTGGTACAGGGCTTTGAGTCGTTCCTCAACGGTCAGTTCATGATCTCTTTTTGCCATAATTGTTGTTATAATTTTTCTAGAATATCTAGACCTAATTGTAATATTGAATTGCTATACTAAATATTTCACAGGATTGCGTTCCTGCCGTGCCATGGCGACCTCCACCCCGGGACACTGCCGGGCGATGATGTCACGAAACAGTTCGACTGTGTACTGCTCGCTCTCATAGTGCCCGATGTCGGCAATGACGATGCCCTCATCGGCCTTGAAGAAGTCGTGGTACTTGACATCACCAGTGATATAGATATCGGCCCCGGCCTGGCGAGCACGGTCGATGAGAAATGCTCCAGCGCCTCCACACAGGGCTACACGATAGACATCACCACTGGTGTCACCACTATAACGCACGGCCTGAACACCGAATGCCTCCTTGACCTCCTTGAGGAAATCCATCATGGGCTTCGGCAGGATATAGCCTATCACCCCTGAGCCTGTAGTCATGCCATTATCATCGCGCGCCTCGAGCACCTCGACATCGGTCAACCCCAGCTTCTCAGCCATGTGGTGTGACACACCCGCAGGAGCATTGTCCATGTTGGTGTGGGCGCTGTAGATGTTGATGTCGTGCTTGATGGCATGTGCCACCATGCGCTCGATCGAGTCGCGCCCCGCCAGTTTCTTCAGCCCATGGAAGATGAGCGGATGATGACTGACCACCATGTTAAAACCACGTGCGATGGCCTCGTCAATGACCGCCATCGTCACATCGGTGCACAGCAGCACACCTGTGACCACGGCCTCGGGGTCGCCCACCTGGATGCCCGCGTTGTCATAACCTTCTTGCCAACGCAACGGAGCCATCTGCTCGATGGCACGAGCAATGTCGTTAATCCTTGATGGCGCGCAGTCGGTCATTGTCGATGTTCAAGTAGAGTTCGTCAAGTTGCTCCTGAGCGATCTCACTGGGAGCATCGAGCATCACATCACGGCCACTGTTGTTCTTGGGGAATGCGATGCAGTCGCGGATGCTGTCCAGACCTGCCATGATCGACACAAAGCGGTCGAGACCGAAGGCGAGACCTGCGTGAGGGGGTGCACCATACTTGAAGGCGTTGATCAAGAAGCCGAACTGTGCCATGGCTTTCTCGGGGGTAAAGCCCAGAATCTCAAACATCTTTTCCTGCAACTGACCGTCATGGATACGGAGGCTGCCACCACCCACCTCGATGCCGTTGCACACGAAGTCGTAGGCCACGGCGCGCACGCGCTCGGGATGCTCGTCGAGCAGCGGGATGTCATCGGGATTAGGCATCGTGAACGGATGGTGCGTTGCCATCAGGCGCTGCTCCTCGTCGCTCCACTCAAAGAGCGGGAAGTCGACAATCCACAGGCATTCAAACTTGTCCTTGTCGCGCAGGCCCAGTCGCTCGCCCATCTCAAGACGCAGCGAGCACAACTGGACGCGGGTCTTGTTGGCATTGTCACCACTGAGGATGAGCACCAAGTCGCCATCGTTGGCACCCATGGCCTGCTTGAGTTCGAGCAGGTCGGCCTCGTCATAGAACTTGTCGACACTGCTCTTGATGGTACCGTCGGCGTTATACTTGACATAGACCAACCCCTTGGCACCCACCTGCGGACGCTTGACAAAGTTGGTCAACTCGTCGAGTTGCTTGCGCGAGTAGTCGGCACAACCGGGCACACAGATGCCGCCAATGTAAGCCGCGTCGTCAAACACGCTGAACTTGCCCTTCTTCATCACGTCCATCAACTCGACAAACGTCATGCCGAAGCGCAGATCGGGCTTGTCGCTACCATACAGGCGCATGGCGTCGTTCCAGGTCATCTGCTGCAGTTTAGCAGGCAGGTCAACCCCGCGCACCTCCTTGAACAGATGACGTGCCATGTCCTCAAAGATTTGCAGCACATCTTCCTGCTCAACATAACTCATCTCGCAGTCAATCTGGGTGAACTCGGGCTGACGGTCGGCGCGCAAGTCCTCGTCACGGAAGCACTTGGCAATCTGGAAGTAGCGGTCAAATCCAGCCACCATCAGCAACTGCTTGAGCGTCTGCGGGCTCTGAGGCAGGGCATAGAACTGGCCGGGATTCATGCGCGAGGGCACGACAAAGTCGCGTGCGCCCTCGGGAGTGGATCCGATGAGAATCGGGGTTTCCACCTCGATGAAATCCTTCGAGTCAAGGAAGTTGCGGATGAGGATGGTCATGCGGTGACGCAACTCCAGGTTCTTGCGCACGCAGTTGCGTCGCAAATCCAGATAGCGATACTTCATGCGGATGTCATCACCCCCGTCGGTATTGTCCTCGATGGTGAATGGCGGTGTCTCACTGGTGCTGAGCACGTTGAGCGCACTGGCGATAATCTCGATGTCGCCCGTGGGCAGGTTGGCGTTCTTGCTTGAGCGCTCGGCCACTGTACCCTTGATTTGCACTACATACTCTCGACCCAACTTGTTGGCTGCGTCGCACAGGGCGGTGTCCACCTCGTTGTTAAACACAATCTGCGTGATGCCATAACGGTCGCGCAGGTCAACAAAGGTCATGCCTCCCATCTTGCGCGTGCGCTGCACCCAGCCGGCCAGCGTCACCACCTCGCCTGCATTGGCCAGGCGAAGTTCTCCACATGTTTTCGTTCTGTACATATTTCTTTGTAATTGAAAATTGACAATTGAAAATCGACAATTACTGCCCTGCTCAACACCCAGTTTGAGTGGTCGTCAAGGGGCAATAATTACCAAACTGCAAAGTTAGTAAAACTTGCGCAAACCGAGGGTGTTTTGGGCTAAAAAAATGATTTGGTGGACGATTTTGGGTCCAAAATCAGAAAAAAACGCCCAATATTGAAAAATTTTCAGCCTCCAATCCTCAAATCTCAATTTTTTGTATTACCTTTGCACCGCTTTTCGGCAAAGGAGAGCATTCGGGGTGTAGCGCAGTCCGGTTAGCGCGCCTGCTTTGGGAGCAGGAGGTCCCTGGTTCGAATCCAGGTACCCCGACCAACAAATTAAAACGCTGAATTATAGGAGATAACATCAACTATAGCTCAGCGTTTTTTGTTTTAATCCATAAAATTAGGTAACTATATACCAGTTGTCCCTGCTAGTAAATATTGTAGGGTCGTCGCATGCGGCGACCGCTAACAAATATGGTAGCAACCTGGTATAGTGATAATCATCGCAATCGGCCAGTGCGGTCGCCGCACACGACGACCCTACATTGTGGCAGAGGGACAGCAAGTATATAGTTCCCAAGTTTAAATGCAGCACTTATTTGTTCTTTTGTTCTTATGTCTGATTGAAGAGCGAATGTGGCTTTAGGTGGTGGGGTTGCGTATGTCGAGGATTATTTGTAACTTTGCACATCGGTGAGGGTCACCGACACATGATTACGAGAACTTGAAAAACCTTTAGCGATGAAAGAAACATTCCTTTGTATCCAGAAATATGCCGTGCGCGCAATGATGGCCGTGGGCGCCCTGCTGGGCATCACGTCGTGTCTGCAGATTATCAATCCTGAGAAGGTGTATGGCCCGCCGCCACCGATGCCCGAAGATTCGATCCAAGTAGTCGAGGATGTCTACGGCCCGCCTGTGGCAGAGCATGACTCCATCACCGACAGCGAGCCGCCCCTGACCGATGTCACAAAACTGTGAAACTGGTGGTTGCGAGGCCTGGATAGGCATTGACCACCTTGCCGTTTACCCACAGCACTGAGGTGGTGACAAGCTCACCCTTACTGTCATAGCTGTACTCGAGCGTGACCACATAGACATCCGAGCCGTAAGTTTTGACCTCAAATGACTCGGTCCATCTAGCATGTTCGGTGTCATAGACCAGATGCTCGATGACACCGTTGTGCCACAAAGTGGCGACCAAGGGGTATTTGCCAGCATGCTCAACGCCAACAGCATAGATATCACCCTCGCACTCGGTGACCGAGTGCACCTCACCGATTACAACATCCTCGTCCAAATAAGTCCCGTATTCATAGTCGGTCAGCGGCAAAATCTGCAGTTGCTTGTCGACCCAGATGACCGGCCACCCATCGGCCGAGCCTCCCACCAGCGTACGAGTGCCATCATAGGCATAGACACAGGTGCAGTAACCGTCTTTTGCTCCATCCGGGATGGGCAACATCTCGGGGGTGTATTTCCCCTTATGCTCATGATAGATTACCGGCAAGTAGTTGCTACCCGACTCCTTGGTTCTCTTCTGCCCCACCACATAGCACTTACCATCGCTCACGAAAAGCGCCTCCTTGGCGGGCAAGAACTTGTCGGCATCTTCAAGCGGAAAGATACCGCTGTTCTTGAGCACATTCGGGTAGTCTAAGAGATAGATATAATACTCCCACTTTCCAATTCCGTCAATCCAGTGGTCAACATCGTCGATAAAGTCAACATGCAGTGTGTTCCACTTTCCGTTCTTCCAGTATCCCACACGCTCATTCTCATTGGTACCCGAAACAAAGTAGTCGTCCCCATCCGAAATAATCTGGCTTGCATAGATGCACCCGGGCAACTGGCGGACCAACTCACGATTTTGGTTGTAGATCTCACCCTTGTTGGTGAGGAACAGCACAGTCCGCTTCTCGATGGGCTTGAAGGGCTCTTCGGCATGATGGTTGCAAGCGGTCAACATGAGCACCGCCCCCAGCACAAGACTGTATTTAAACAACGATTTCATTATTTTATTCATTTAGGTGGGTTCAGTAAACTTATATCTACTTGCCCAGCATCAGGTTGATGATGATATTGACATCCGAGACATCGACCATCCCATCATCATTGACATCGGAATCTCCAGGGAAGTCGCTGGCTTGAGCCTTGCCCAGCATGATGTTGATGACGGCATTGACATCCGACACATCGACCTTGCCGTCGCCCGTGATATCGCCCGTGACCAGGGCATCGGGGTCATAACCCAGTTGCTGATCCATCCACGCCAGGCGGTCGGATAGCCAGCCCTTGAGATACTGAATCTCGTCGTCAAAGTTCTGTGCGATGTACTTGTTGGGCCACACATATTGTCCCCATCTGGGCCATGCCTTGCTGTTGCGCGCCTCGGCGCCTTGAACGGTGAGCAGGGTTGCCATCGAGTCGACCAGAGCCATGATGCGGTCCTCGCTGAAGTTGGCGCGGCGATACTGCGCCCAACGCTGCTTGACCAGGTTGGTATAGTACTCGTCGGTGTTCAACTTGTACCACCAGAACGGCACCAGTTGCGAATCGTTGTTGCTGTTGAGGGTCGGGTTGTTCTGATAGACCCATGTATTTGTTGCCCAACCATTGTAATAGTCCGAGTTGCCGTATGCCAAGTTCATGTCCCACAGTGCCATCTTGAAGCGAGTGTCGATGCTGTCGCGGTTCTTATAGAACTTGCCGCTGAGGCGATAGGCATCGACATTGTGGCCAAACTCCTGAGCCAACTGATAGTCGACAAACGACATGGGGTCAATGTACTTGCGATAGCCCTGCTCAGGGTCCTTATAGTTCGATGCGGCAAAGGCATCTTCCATGCGGTCGATCTGGCCGTTGATGTAGTTGATCTGCACGGCGGTCATGTCCTCATAGTCGGGCCACTTGTACTGGAAGTAGACATATCGCGACCAGAAGTTGGTACCCTGATTGTTGACGGGATGATACTTTGAGCGATGAGTGGTCTCGTCATTGCGGTCCACCTCCATCAGATAGCCACCTGTGAGCGCGTCGCCCTCGGTGCCCGGGTCGTCCAGGTCGAGGCGGTGCTTGCCCTTGCTCACGACCTCGGTCATGACATACACGCCATAGTAAGTGCCGTCGAGAATGAGTTCGCAGAACCGTGCCCGCGGTGTCCATCCCATCCACTGCCTTGACAACTCAAATGCCAGCACATCGCGCATCATGCTCTTGTCGCTGTAGGGTGCGAGCATGGCCCAGTTATTGTCCTTGGGCATGCCCATGATCTTGACTTTGACCTTCTGTCCATCCTGCTCAAGAGGTGCATCGAGTGTGCGGAACGAGTAGGGCTTCTTGTCGCTGCTGCTATAGGACGAGTTGCCACGGTAGCGCAGTGCGATGTAACCCTCATAGTCAATGTTCTGTCCCGGATGCGCCACGGTGTCGGCATAGTTCAGATTACCCTCGCCATTGTCAATAATCTTCATCCGAGCCGTGATGCGTTCATACCGGTCGATCATCTCGCCGTCGACGTTCATGAAGACGATGGGCAGGTTGGTCTGTGTCAGACGCACATTCTCATCATCGGGTGGCCAGTTGTCCCATGCTCCCCATCCCCACTGTGCGTGCACAGCGAGCGACGACAACAGTACAACAATCATTGACAAGAACTGTTTTATGCTCAACATATCCTTTATCTTTACATACAACAAAAAAGGGTAAGCGAACTACATCGCGCCGCTACAACCCGCTACCCTTGCTTCGGTCAAGACCTGGGGGATTTACGGGGAGCTGGCCGTGTAGGACTTACCCGGGTGCAAAGGTACAACTTTTTTCTCACCCGGCAACATTTTTTGCGTTTTTTTCGCCACAAACCGCAAAAATCATCCCAACTCATGTCACCACACCTTATTTATAAAGCTTCTATATACCTGTTGTCCCCGATTACTGTAATATCGCTGAAAGCGATTGATTTGAATAACCGGGGGTGGAACGTAGTGACACCCTCGGATAGAATGCTGTCAATTATCCTCGCTGAAAGCGAGCACCATGTAGCGCAACCAAATGCTCGCTTTCAGCGAGGTAGTTTGTTTAGCAGTAGCCGAAGGTGTCGCTTCGCTCCACCCTCGGTTACTTAAATTGTCGCCTCCGGCGACGATATTCTATGCGATTAACAAACCTATTTTATCTACTGAGGACAACAGGTATATAGTTCCCAAATGAATTGCCCGGCAATTTCACATTGTACGGACGCGGCACGCCGCGTGATCAGCCAGGCTGTGTAGGGACAGCACCCCTTAAATTTCTAGAGTAGTTAAGGAGTTAAGTAGTTAAAGGGAGTTAAGACGTTACCTGATGGCGGTACGGACGCGGCGTGCCGCGTGATCAGCCAGGCTGTGTAGGGACGGCACCCCTGTGCCGTCCCTACACAGCCTGGCTGCAAACAATTACCTTTTGTCGAGGCGGACGGCGCGGGAGCGCCGTCCCTACAGCCCCGTTCACGCGGCACGCCGCGTCCCTACAAGGTGAAACATTTTGACACATCCTCAACAACTGGCTCACAGCACTTTATATTCATCGAACTCACACTAAACAAGGCGCCCCCGCCAGTGGTGAGACCGGCGGGGGCGCTTGATGAATGCAGAGTGGTGGGTTACTTGCCCAGCATCTTGTTGATGATCAGGTTAACATCGGCGATGTCGACAATACCCTGGCCATCGGCGTTAGCTGCTGCCACGTGAGCAGGATTGGTGTCCTTGCCCAGCATGACGTTGATGGCGATGTTCACGTCGTTGATGTCAATCACGCCGTTGCCGTCGCAGTCACCTGGCAGACCTTGATTCGACTTGGGATAGAGGTTGGTGTAGACCTCGCTCTTGCCACTGGCCTCGCTGCTGCTCAGTTTCAGGTAGGCCTTGCCGGCAGTCAGGTTATAGGTCGAGGTGGGGTCGACAAACTTCTTGTTGTCGATATCCCAGTAGTAGCCCACGGTCTGAGCGTTGACATTGACCGTGCTGCTGGGGTTGCCGATGAAGTAGTTGGTCATCGGGGCCGACACGCTGCCGCTGGGACGACTGATGCGGTACTCTTGGTTGGCAGTCAGGTCGACGAACAGTAGACCCGTGTTCTCGGGAGCTTGGTTGGCCTTGGTCAGCGTGACCTCCTTGCCGGTCTGGTTCTTGTCGTAGTTGCTGGCGTAGTAGGCGTTGATGTTGCAGCCCGACAGGTTGGTGGGCACCACCGAGCTAAACATGAGCGTTGCACCGCTGGGCCTGATCCACACGTTGAGCTTGGCGGGATAGTCGTTGCCCCAAACTTTAGCCTTAGTCAGGTAGTCGTTGGCACGGTGGTTGGGAACCCACACCTTGCCGATGCTGCTGCTCCACACGGTCGAGCCCATGGTGGGCACCGTCATGTCGGGGAAGTAGATTGAGCTCAGCGTGCTGGCGCACAGTGCCCAGCCCTCGAGGGTGGTCACCGTGCTGGGCACCTTGACCTCGCCGGTGATCTTGCTGTTGTAGAACGCGTCGTGGCCGATGAAGGTCAGGCCACTGGGCAATGTCAGGTTGTTAACCTTGTACTCACTGTTGCGGAACGCGCTCTGGCCGATGCGGGTCACGGCTGCAGGAATGTTGCCACCGGTGTACTTGCTGCCGTAGAGCAGCGAGTCGCCAATCTCGGTGATCAGATACTTGCGGTAGTCACCACTGACGGTGCGGTCCTCCTCATAGGTGTCAAAACCATAATTGCCACCCGAAGTAGAGTTCTGGATGTTGGGGTGATAGACATACTTGGCCTTGCCGGCGTAGGTCGTGCCGTTGTAGGTGGTCGACGACGTGCTGGTGATGGTCAGGAAGTAGTTGCTAGTGTAATTGTTGTAGTAGGCAAAGTCGTAGGCACCGGCAGTGATGTAACTGGCGCGGCTGCTGAACTTGCTGTCCTGCTTGAACTGGTCGACCACACCGGTCGGGACACGGATGTAGCAGTTGCTGGGCACGCCATCAAAGTTCCAGTTGCTGTAACCCCAGCCCCACCTGCAGTTCCAAACAATCTCCTTGAGCGTAGTGGTGCCCGTGCACCAGTTGCCATAGTGGCTGCTGAGGCTAGAGGGGACAATGATGCGCTCATACTTGCCGTGCCCGAAGGCGTAGTAGTCCAGTTTCTTGATGCCGTAGGGCAGGCTGATTGTACCCGTCAACCCCGCACCGTCGAAGGCATAGTCCTGGATGTAGGTCATGTGGTGGGTGAACGGGAAGCTGGTGACGGGCTGGTTCTGGAAAGCCCCATAACCGACGGTGTCGACATTGACGCAGCCGGTGACGGTGTAGTTGGTGCTAGTGCTCTTATAAGTGAACGACTTCTCACCAATCTTGGTCACCGCATATTTCTTGCCGTTCATCAGCATGTAGGCCGGCACAACCACCGTGGTTGCCGAACTATTCGTTGCAGCTCCATAGGCAACAGTCTTGACTCGTCCGTCATAAGTCACTCCGTCGTTTGCGGTAAATGATGCCGTGCTGGTGACGGTATAACCCGGTCCGTCTGATGAGGGATAATAGTCTAAAGCTTGCGCGTCTCGGTTCACGCCGTAGAATCCGGTCCAGCCGGCGCTGCTGTAGGCGCTCTCGCGGCCGTAGGGCACATACAGGTCGATGTTGCTGTGGGTGCCGAAGTATTCGTTGGCCGTGATGGTGGGCGGGTTCTGCATGTTGACATAGACATACGCGCTCGTGCCGATGCCATTGAACACTTTGGTGTTGCTCAGCGAGGTCACCGAGCTGGGGATGCGGATTGAGTTCAAAGCGCTGCAGCCTATGAAAGCATAACTCTCGACAGTCTTCACACCGTAGGGCAGTGTAGCTCCGGTGATCTTGGTGCAATAGGAATGGCTAAACGTCCACACGC
>Ga0310695_10007225_pt1 | contig 17839 bp, 16 predicted proteins | sample RumenRJG_04DNA_FD_203882 | JGI IMG/M metagenome (GOLD analysis project Ga0310695, IMG submission 203882) | Bovine rumen microbial communities from Lethbridge, Alberta, Canada - RJG_04 (v2) (version 2) | ecosystem: Host-associated > Mammals > Digestive system > Stomach > Rumen | place: Canada...
GTGGAAGGCTGGAAGAAGGAACTCGCTGACGTTAAGGAAAACCACTATCCGAAGTTCGGCAAGCACCTCCCGAAGGAACTCTCCGAAATCATCGACATGATCCAGGATCGTTTGAACAAGGCATAATGTTTGCCGCGGCTTGATGTCGCGACACTCTGTGTCTAGTTCCTAGCGAACTTAAATGCCTTTGCGATGAAAGTCGCAAGGGTGTTTTTGTATAAAGTTATTGTTTAACGATCAAATTTAGTTGGCGTTGTACTTGCGGCTCGCATGAACGCCCATAATACTAGTACGTAGAGAATCTGTTGTCGATGTATCTGCGATAAACTTTGTTGTTATGTCCAAAGTATCTCCACGCCCATATTGGTCCGTATAGGCAAGTTTCCAAGAAATGGTTGTGTCGCGATATGATTTCATGGATCCATTGAAAAATTGATAGGTTACCCGACGAACTTTTTCAGGAAGTCTACGGACGATGCTTCTAGGATAATCACTTTTAGGAGTGTATTGTACATTGGCTGCACTAACACTGCATTCTCCTGAGCGACTTGTTGCTTCATAACCAAAGGGGACGGAGTTTCGGTCTTCAAAAGAAAAACCTTCAGGTAGACCGATGGGTTCAAGGTCATAATTGGAGGTGAATTCAAAAAATCGAGCGCATGCGTAGCCGTATAGAGTCGATAAAACTTTTTGTACGGTATCCCGATTGAATTTTGGAATTTTTGCAATGGGGATGTAATTGACAAGCGCGTTTTCGCCGAAGTTTATGTTCTTGTAAGTGGTATCGTAAATGGTGTCTTTATAGCTAGGACATTTTATACGATTGTTGTTGGCGTCACGGCATATCTTTACCGTATAACAGCCTACGCATGTTTCGTGGTAACAGCTAAAACTGGTATCTTTTATGTTGCAATCCGATTCGTCCCATTGCGTTGTATCGCCCTTAAAATTGAGCGCTCGGTACATCTTCACGTTTTTGTGTAGCGTGCTATCAGCAATCGAAGCGTAATCTTCGAGGGAAATTTTTTTTGTGGGCTTTGTGCTATTGTTGCCGATTTTGTCACTTGTACACGCCAAAAGACAAAATGTTAAGCTAATTAGTGATACAGCCGTGAATTTACAAGACAACTTCATTTCGTTATTTACAATTAGACGGCTCGATGGCATCATAACAATCCCCATCGTAAAAGCCGGACAATCTTATTCTTAACGAATCAGAATCGTTCATTTCGAATTTAGTTGTTATGTCCAAAGTATCCGCACGGCGGTATTGGTCTGTGTACACCAACTTCCAAGAAATTGTCGTATCTTGGAATGTTTTAAGAGTACCATTGAAAAATTGAAGAGTATTGTCGTCAAGTTCTTCGGGAAGAGATCTTCTATAGACAACAGAATAATGAGGATTCATGGTGTACTGAATACGGGCGCCTTGAACGGAGCATTTCTCTTGACCAGAATCATCCATATCAACGTACGCATCATACCCAAACATCACATCATCTTCATTCTTCCATGAAAATCCCGGAAGCCCAATAACCTTAAGATTATAATTGGATCTAAGTTCAAAGATTTGAGAGCAACGCTCGCCAGAGAGCTTGGAAAGAGCTTTTGCAACAGCTTCTCTATCGAATTCAGGAATCTCAGCAACTGGAGTATAATGGACCAGCGCATTTTTCCCAAAGTTTATATCAGTATAAGTTGTGTCGTAAATAGTATCCCTATAACCAGAGCGTTTTTTAGACGGATTTTCGTCATCAAAGATACTGTCCCAAATATCGTCTCTTACTCCGTATGAATAATCGTACCGATCAAAATGGTCACAGGAAAAAGTAGAATCTTTAATTTCGCAATCAGACGGTTCCCAAACGGTTGTATCTTTGTTATAATTGAGAGCTCGATACCGCTGCACATCTACGTGAAGAGTGCTATCTATAAAGAAATACTCGTCTTCTTCGCTGCTGGAGCTGGGGAGACTACTTTCGCCTGTAGCATCACTTACGTGATGACCATCAGAACAAGACATTAAAGAATATGTCAAACAAAACACACCAAGAGCAACCAATTGACGAGCATTTTTCATTATAAATCCTCCTTCTCTTATAAAGAAAAAGCCTCATTTGGATAAAATATACAAAATGATACATCATATCAACAGGAATACTTTTATATTTTATCGCAAGTGTATTATATAGGAGATTACCAAGGAGGGTTTTATGAAACTGTTACGCGAAATCATTGGATACGTGCTTGGCGGAGTGCTTTTTGTGGGGTTGATTCCAACGCTAATGTGGCTCGCCTCCGGGATACCGGATTTATTGCCGATTGATATCGCTAGGGGAGGAATCGCCATCGCGATAATGCTTGCTGGGCTTGCTTTGAGCGTTTGGTCGATCATTTACATGAAACGCCGCGGGAAAGGCAATCCGATGGATGCTTTTGGTCACGAAGTCGCACCACGCACCAGCCACCTGATGACTGACGGTCCGTACCGCCTAAACAGAAACCCGATGCTTACGGGCACGTTCGTTTATCTCATTGGAGCTTTAGTATGGCTGTGGCGTTGGCAGGCCTTGCTTGTATTTGCCGTTTTCGTCGCAATCATGATGGTGCAGGTCTTTAGCGAAGAGCGCCGCCTCCGTCGTGATTTTGGCAAGGAATACGAAGAATTCTGCAAAATCCGCAGAAGATTTTAAATGTTGTTCTGTAAAAATCGTTAGAACCTTTTTTACGCCTTTTTTGTTTTTTTCAATAAGAAAACTCCTCGGCCGTTTAAAACCGAGGAGCTTTTTTGTGTGTGGCTAAATTACTTTAGAATAACGTTCTTGGCGCTAACCATGCCGTTCTGCTTGACGGAAACCACATAGAATCCGTTCGGCACATTTGCGGAATTCCAATGGATTTGATGGACGCCCGGTTTGAGGTTGTTTTCTGCAATCTTGGCGACAACGGAGCCGTGGATATCCACAACGGAAACTTCCACATTGCCTTGAGATTGGAGCTCAACAGCCACCGTAGAACGGTTGATACCCTTTAATGTAGCTGGTACGGGCTTGTTCACGACAACCATGTTGTCTGCAGAAATCGGCTTGCTGGCAATTTCTGTTTCTGCACTCTTCAACAGGCTGCCGCCATTCCACTTGACGACATGGTAAGTGGTGTTGGTCGTTCCGCTCATGATGACTTTTGCACGGTTCTGCATTGTTGTGGACATGCTGTACCAAGTCCAATAGTTTTCATTGTTGGTATCTTCATCATCGAACAATATTTCGCTATGAAGAATGGATCCAGAAGCATAGCTTGCAAAAATGCCAAAGTTGGAGCTGAATGGATACACTATATTCGAAGATAGGTCTCTAGGCACTAGGCAGTATTCGATATTGGCGTTATCGGTGACGACGTTTGGCCAGTACGAACCGGAGGCGTAATTGTGATTGTCATGGTCTTCGGTATCGTGATGACGTTTGAAATTGTATGTTCCGATAGGGCAATTGTCGTCAAGTTTTAAAACGGCGTAATCATACGGAACTCTTGGCGGATTGGGTGAAATATAGGAACAGTATGTAAACTTGAGTCCGCCATCCCTTATTTCAATTCCCTTCGGGCTTGTGTTTCCGCTAACAATTCTTGTTCTATTCTCATGGTCTTCTGCGTCTAGTCTTATGGTGACATCGACTCTACCGCTTGGGCAAAGCGATCCTGAATTGGCCGGCACAAGAATACCAATTCTGGAGCTGTTGCCTGGATGTCTACCGTATATTACTTGTCCGCTAGCGTTTTCGACTACGATGTCTCCAAATCTTGCTCTCCATGGATACGGTTCCCAGCATCTGCTGGTGCTGTTGTTGCGCGTCTTGACGGTGAAAAACCTTGTTACTGACGCTGGAAAATAGCTGTTTGCAGGAATGGTGCTGTTGGCGAAGTCCATTACCACACGATATATGTGGTTACCGGTTTTTTGGACACGCATGTTTGTTGCTGCTGTCGCGTATTCTTCGAGATCATACAGCGGATTAAGATCGTAATTCGAGAAGTAGGCATAGATTTTAAAACCTTTGCCTATGGTGCTTCCTGAGTTGTACAACCTGAAGGATGGCGAGTAGGTACATCCGTATGTTGTTGAATTTCCGTCGATACTAATAGCCGCGAATGTCATAGACGCGGCTAAAAGAACCAATTGAAATAATTTTTTCATTTTGGTTTTCCCCTGTTTATAATATGGTTTAATAAACGTACTATGCTGGTAATAGTACGTAAGAATTTAAATCGTAAATCCTCTAGGTTGTAATATAATTGTAATGAAATTCATGTATAAAATGTAAATAATATTTTTCAACGGAAAGCTGAAACTTTGTGTTCTCAGAATTAGAAAACTTATTTGTATTTTCTTTTGTATAAAACCCTTGTTTTAAGTGATCTTTTGTTGTATTGCCTAGGACGATTTATTTGAAATTTTACTTTAGATGATATGGATTAACCCAAATGGGTTATTGTTTGTGGTGTAGTATTTAAATAATTTTGCCGTAACATTTGGATTTAAAACAACATTTATATCATGAGGACAAAATGGAAGAAAGTGTAAATTCGTTGGCATCGACTGCTTTTACACGAGTCAAGAATCATTATGAAGCGTTGCGCAGTGATATTGGGCATGATCAAAGACGCTCTTCTGAATACGGCTTTGCAAATTGTAAATGTTGCATGACGAATTATCCAGATATTCAATCTGTTTGGTCTCAGAAAAATTACAAGTTTTTAGAAAAAGCATATGATCCTAAAGATTGCAATGATGCCAACTGTCATTTGTGTGTTCACCCGAACCTCTGGGAAAACGGTGCCAGTAACCATTTATCGGGTGTTTTTGAAGTCTTAAAGGATAAGATTTACCAGGTCCGTGGCTACGACATGTCCAACATTACCTTTGTAAGGAGTAACCCTAATGGGAACGATGCTCCTCGTTGGTTTGTTATGGATACGCTGATGAGCAACGAATGTACAGACGCGGCGATGATACTGTTTGAACGGTACTTGCGGCAGGATTTGTTAAAATCAACGTATCCTGATTACATGCTGAAAGGTTCTGTTGTCGGCATGATTATCAGCCATTCCCATATTGACCATTATGGCGGAATGGAAACTGTCGCCAATTATTTTGTTGATGCTTGTGATGATAAAATTGTCGGAAAATCCAAGGATGGTGTAAAAAAGGTCGCTAACCGCTTTATCCTTGCACCTGCCGGTTTTTATGACCATGCTGTCAGCGAGAATGTTTATTTGGGCAATGCCATGGGGCGCAGGGCCTCTTATCAGTATGGAAGTTTCATCAAGCCGAAGGATGATACTGATCTCTGTGGTGAAATCAGTATCGGCATTGGGCAAGGACAATCAACCGGGAAGCCTTCTGCTGTGGGTAGGCCGACATTCGAGATTTCGGAAAATGTCAAATTGCAACTTGACGAAATTGTCGTTGAATGCCAGTTGACTCCGGGAACTGAAGCGCCAGCCGAAATGAACAATTATATTCTAGATTATAAGGCTTTGTGGCTTGCTGAAAACTGTTCTGGTACGTTGCACAACCTTTACACTCTTCGTGGTGCAGAAATTCGCGATGCAAAGGCTTGGTCGCATTTCTTGATGGAAGCCGCCGTTAAATATGGCAATGATGCTAAGGTTATTTTCCAGAGCCATAACTGGCCTCACTGGAAAAATGGCACAACTGAAAAAGATGGAAATAAATCGGTTCCTACAGTTGACATCCGCAACTTTATTATCGAAACTGCGGCCATTTACAAGTACATCCACGATCAGACTCTTCTTTATATGAACATGGGCTACAAGATGAACGAAGTTGCGGACATGCTCGTATTGCCGAGGGGCATGCAGAAAAATTGGACCCTCAAGCCGTTTTACGGAACGCCTGTACATAATGCCAAAGCCGTGTATCAGAAATATCTTGGCTGGTACGACGCTAACCCTATTCACCTTCAGGAGCTTCCGCCAGAACAGTTGGCCAAGGAAACTCTTCGTTATGTAATGGCCGGGAGCCGTGAAAAGATGTTGTCCATGATTGACGAAGATATTGCCAAAGGCAACTATTGGATTGCGGCCTACATGTCGAACCAGATGATTCTTTCTGGCGACTGCGAAGATGTTGCTGACAGAGCCAGGATTCTTTGCGCTACGGCGTTGCGACAGCTCGGATACCAGAGCGAATCGGGAACTTGGCGTAACGCTTACTTGAGTGCCGCTAATGAACTCGTCCACCCCAAACTTCAGCCGGATCAGGATAAGTCCGATCAGTTGGCTCAAATGCCTCCAGAAACATTGCTTGATTATATATCGATCTTCTTTGACGGTGAATTGGCGGCAGCAAAAGTCGATTGTGATAAAGTCCTTGCGGTCCTGAAGGACAATAATTATACGTATTTCACGTTTGTCGTTAAGAACGGTGCAATTCTCTATTACGAAATCACGGCTAACGAATATAACAGCTCTAAAAATAAAATTGATGTCACTTTTGATGAACTCAAGAGCGTTGCTATCGGCGCGTATAAAGGTAAATGTGGTGTCCTTCGCGATATATCTAACGCCTTGATTAATGTCGCAAGTTACAAGCGCTTTAAATATTTCGATATAGTTGGTCGGCATGATAGCGAAGTGATGGTGCGTAACGGTAAAACTTTTGATTTGAAAAAAGAAGTATATGACTGCATCCAGCTGCTTGAAAAATATGTCGGAAAGCTCGAGAATGAAAAATCTGTTGTTGTTCTTTCTAACGTTGATAAGCTTTGCTGGCACAATTATTACCAGCTGTTGAAAAAGGACACTCGTGTTACTCTTGATGGCGATTTCTTCATCCCAGGTGACGAAACCATGGGCATTGGAAATGATGGCAAATTTATGCAGTATGAATTGTACTATACCTTGTACACTCTTTATAGATACTTGTACCGTAGCTATTTAAAGAATGATTACGGCTATAAAGGGAACAACTTTGACGAAGAATCATTTGCAAAGTTGAAACAAAGTATTGTACTGCTTGAAACGTATGTTGCCGATTATTACCTTGGTGATTCTGAATCGAAAGTTTATTTTGAAAAGGGCGATTTTGAAGCATGGCGCTACCTGAACAATTATACCACTCCATTGTTGGAACAGTCCCCGTTCAGAATTGCAAATTTCTTCAAGGAACTTTACAAGCGCTATAAAGAGCTTTCGTGCGAAATCAAATCTACCGGGAAAAACTTCTTCCTTGAGTCCATCAAGGTCGATAATGGTGTTATCAAGGTCTATAATGCATTGCACAGCAGGATCCAGTGCAACAATGTTGAATTGAACGGCGTAAGCCAAAATGATTCAGTCGTTGTCGATGTATTCAATATCAAAGATATTGCAATTGTAGAGACTTTCTACGAGACTGGTAAAGAGAAATTTGTCACTGGTAGACTTGTCTATCGAAAATAGTTGAATTTACTCCTAGCAGTAAAATCCTAGACCGTAGTTTTATAGACTACGGTCTTTAACGTTTATTCAAAATGACGACTGCCGAGAGAATGAGGAAAATGCCGAGTCCAGAAAGCAGAGTCAAAGCTTCGGAGAAATATGTGATGCCGACAATTGTCGCGACCATGGGTTCGACGGTCGCAAGAATGCCCGCCTTGCTCGCTTCTACATTGCGCAGCCCGAGCGTGTATAGAAGGAACGGGATTACGGCTGTGAGAAGTGCCGTGAGTAAGCTCAAAAGAATGAGACCGTTAAAGTCCGTGGCGCTAGAAAATTTGGACAACATATCGGCAGGATGGTTGATGAACCAAGAGCCTATGGCGGCAATCAGGAATGTGTATGTGGTAACGGTGTAGGGGGAATATTTGCGCAATGCGATCGTTCCCAGAATGCTGTAAAGTCCGTATCCGATACCAGAGCCAATGCCAAGCAGCAGTCCAACAGCAGTAATTCCATCACCGGAGATGCCCGAAACCAGAACGCATCCGGCAAACGCCAAGGCGAGAGCAATGATTTTTTGACGAGTTATCTTTTCGTGAAAAAGTACCGCCGACATCAACATAATCCAAATGGGCGAGGTGTACAGGAGTATCGCCGCCGTGGAAAGGGGCATAATCGTGATGGCCGAAAAATAGCAGATTGTAAAGAGCAATATGCTCCCGATGCCAAGTCCCAAGAATAGCGGAATATCTCGCAGTGAAATCCTGAAGCCATTGCGGTTCTTGATGATTAAAATCAATGAAAAGAACAGGGCTGCAAGTGAAATTCTTATAGATACAATCTGGATGGCGCTAAAGCCGAATTCGCCGAGCGCACGAACGAAAATGCCCATGCATCCCCAAAAGCTAGCGGCAATAATAATTAGAATCGGTCCGATTTTTTGCGGTGAAAACTTATCCATAGAACATTAAATCTAGTATATATAAAGTTTTTGCTATTGTCATTTTATCAAAACGAATTCGTTTTTAGCCTTATCAAAAGTGAATTTTCCAGTTTACTTTACATTATGTACAGTTGAATTGGGAGGCTTTATGACGTTTTCAATGAAGGGATTTTCTCTTTTTGCGGGTTCCATCGCATTTTTGAACGTTCTTGCCAGTGCAGCAACGATAAACGTTGACATAGGCAAAGAATACCAACGTATCAGCGGCTTTGGCGCCGCATCAGCATGGGCCGGTTCCATCACCGACAAAAATGCGGCCTTCCTTTGGGATTCCACTAGCGGCGCCGGGCTTACGCTGCACCGCATCCGTATCGCCCCGGACGGCACCACTTCCGAAACAAGTATCGCCAAAAAAGCGAGTGAATATGGCGTCAAAGTCTGGGCTGCCCCATGGACATCCAGATACACCGTAAATTACGATGGCGATAAAAAGCACCTGGATTTCAATCACGCCCAGGACTGGGCGAACACCATCTTAAAGTTTACGCAAGACATGCGTAAAGCTGGAGTCAACCTGTACGCGATTTCGTCGCAAAACGAGCCCGACGGCACCGGCGACAACCACTACGAACCCGAAGAATTGGCTCGTTGGGTTGGCGACTATCTTGGCCCCACTCTCGATACCACGGGCATCAAAATCATTGGCACCGAAGCCATCAACTGGTACGGATTCCCCAATTACAAAAAAGCTTTCTTCAACAATCCCGCCGCTCTGAAATATACGGACATTTTTGGAACGCACGAATACGGCGGAGACCCGGCAGCTTACCCTGAAATCCACGAAGCCGGCAAGGAATTCTGGGAAACCGAAGTCTACGATCTCGGAAGCAACAAGGAAGACGTTGGCATGGGTAGCGCACTCCGCGTTGCAGGCGTAATCCACGACGCCCTTACGATTTCGAACATGAACGCCTGGCATTTCTGGTGGATTTATTCCTGCAGTGAGGCCAGCTGCGGCAACGGAGCGCTTTGGCCGCAAGGACAAGGCAACCCCGACAACGTGGAGCCCACCAAGCGACTCTGGGTTATGGGGAACTTCAGCCGTTTCGCACGCCCCGGCTCCTGGAGAATCGACGCCACCAAGAATCCCGAAGCAAACGTAAAGGTCACCGCCTATCGCGATTCCCTCAAGACGAAAATTGCAGTCGTCATTCTCAATTCCAAGAATGAGGAATTCAAGGCGGACTTTGACTTCGGAAACACGAAAATTGGAAGTTTCAAGCCCTACGTTACCGACGACAACAATAACCTCAAGGAAGATGACGAAGTTCAGGTTGACGATACAAAGTGCAGTTACAGCGTTCCGGCCCGCAGTGCAACGACAGTTGAATTCATTCTGTGGCAGGAACCAAAGGTGGAACCGCCCGCAGATTCTACAGAGGCTATCGCCTTCGGACTTTCTGCCCCCAAAAGCCTCCAAAGCACATATAAGGTGTTTAGCCCGATTGGTGCGTTTATCGGTGAATTCGAAGCTGGAGATGTTGGCGAACTCCGCAACGCCATGACAAGCGCAGGCCTAAGCCGCGGCGTGTACATGGTCAAATGCGGCAATGCGAAGACGCAGCGTGTGGTGTTGAGATAGCGCGATTACCATCGGCTCTCGATAAATTCCTTGAAAGGCTCTGTTAACGGATCGTTGCTGCAGCTTTTTCAATTTCATCGAAAAAACGTTTGGTGGCGTCTGCATTGGCTTTGCGGGCGTCTTCAGCATAATTTGGGCAAGCTTTTCGTCGCAACACTCGTTTTACACGTTTTTCCTTGGTGAGAGTCATCAGCGGGATAAAGCTACTTCAAGTTTTCTATAAAAGAATTGAGAAGCGTTTCGCTGATATGCCTTTTGGACATCCGAAGAATTTCGGCGCAAGCTAAGGCTTCCTCTTTATTCAGTAAACCGTTCTCGTTGGCGGCAATCAAAATGCCAATCGTGCCGGTAATACGCAGTTTCATCGTCGTGGCTACGTGCCTTGCACGAACTTCGTCAACAATCAAAAGATCACTCTTGTTTTCGTCGGAATAGACGATGGCTTCGCTTTCGCCAAGATCCAAGCCCGTTATACGCATCAGCATGCCGACGGCATTGCTGTTGCTGACAGAAACCCTTTTGAAAAATTCACAAGACTTCACCTGCTCGGCTTCTTCTAGAAACGCCTGGTTTGAAGTCAATTCTTCGTAAACAGCCTCAGGAAGCAGGACCTCGCCAAACAGTTTTCCAAGAATATCAAGACGATTGATTTTTAGGAAAGAGATTATCGGAGTTGCATCTGATACGACAATCATTCTTACCTCTTGGCAAGGAGTTCCTTAATGTTGGATGCATCCTGCTCGGCCTCATCCCAGCTCTGGTCGATATAGGGAATGCCCTCGCTTCCGTATAGTTCGATAAGTTCCCATTTGGAAATGCCCAAAATTTCAGCGGCACGCCCATGGGAAATAGTCTCGTTCTTGATAAACGGATACAACAGCAACGCATTGCGACGGAGTTCGTCGCTCTTGTTATCGCACACCATAAGGTCTGCAATATCTTCTGGAATGTCCATTGTTACTGTCGGCATAGGAAACCTCCTATTCCCAATATACATTTTTGGGGGCGAAAACGCAAGTTTTTGAACCGTTCTGTGTTGAAATGGACCATATGAATGAAGCTAATAGAGCTTTTATGGGCGTTTTTCACTCGTATTAATCTGAATCCGAAGGTGACGCAATTCATAACGCAGTAATATTCTTATCATATTGTTTCTTCAACGGACTTTTTGATACTATTTTTACGTTAGACTTTATCTGGATTTGGGGTATATGGAAATCTCGAAAAAAATATCTGAAAAGTTTGAATGTGATATTCAAAATATCGCTAAGTCATTTATTGAATATTTTGACAAACGATTAAATAAAAAGATAAATGATTATGTTTTGAATTGGATTGAATATGTCATTCGTTTGATACCGCCTAAAAAACGAGAAGTTCATTTCAGTAAGGGCTTTTGGGAAAGGGCTCCCAAAGAATGCTGGAAACAGATTCGCTTCTTAGCAGATAGATTTAAATCTGGAGAAGATGTAAATCCATATCTATCAAAGACTGTGCAAAATGCTTTGCAAGGAAAAAGAACTGATATGCTGTGGACGGATTGGGAAATATCTCACTTTCATCTTTCTGAAAACATTCCCAATGGGTCGTATTTTTCAGGAAGGTCTGATTATCTGTTGTTCGCAATTGTTGGCGACTATTTTGTTTGTTTTCTTGATGCAAGACCCCATCCAAAGGGAGCTGAATTTGCTGATCCTGAATTGTATAAATATATATGCGAATCTTGGCCGGAGCTAGTAAATAATCTCGAAGGAATCTCTCCCGATAAGGATTGGTCCAAAGAAGAAATTCATAAATTTCGGCAAAGGGGTTTGAATGTATGTTATTCGTATAATGGTCAAGTCAAGGCGTTAGGCGGTCTAACAACAGTGAGCGGGAAATCTGTTCGGAGTGTTTTTTTAAAAGACAGGATGACTCTTGAGCTAGGTGAGTTGTCGAAAAGACTTGCCGATTATGTCGAAAAGGAATTTATAAACTTTAGTGAAAGTGATTATTTATTAAAACTAGAAACAGATGGTGTACGCCTTGTCTGCTCATCAAGCAATGAAAGCGCAGTTCTTGATGAACGAAATTATCCAACGGTCAATTACATTTTTAATCAAAAATGGCTAGTAGAAAAAGTGGTGGAATGCAACAGAGTTACTCAAATGGACGTGTCAGCTACCCATTTTTAGGACTGGTTTAAAGTATACAAAATCACCCAGTTCTCATCAACCGATACTCCAATGGAGCGAGGTTGTTCAAGGAGTCGTGAGGTCTTTCGTTGTAGTAGTAGTCCGTCCACTTTTCGGTAATTTCCCTTACATCATCTAAAGTCCTGAAAATGTAGGCATCAAGAACAGCCCTTCGATACGATCCGTTAAATCGTTCGATATAGCCGTTCTGTGTCGGGCGCCCGGGCTGTGTGTACAAAATTTTGATTCCGTTTCCATCGCACCAATCTTGAAATTCATGTGAAATGAATTCTAGGCCGTTGTCACAGCGAATGTTGCTCGGTTTGCCTTTCTCCCAAATGATTTCCTCCATGAACCGGATCAAGCGGGATGCCGGTATGGAATGCGCAACTTTCTGTGCGACGGCCACACGGTCGCTATCGTCGATGACATTGAGTACGCGGAACTTGCGGTTGCTTTGCAAAACGTCAGTAACGAAGTCCATCGACCAGGTGACATTATCCTGGTCCGGTGTCACGAGCGGATTCTTGACACGGGCTGGCAAGCGTTTGCGCAACGGCTTTCGCTTGTTGAAATGAATCGCCTCGTAGACACGGTGGACCTTCTTGTGGTTCCACAGATATCCATCTTTGCGAATCAGCCTGAATATTTTCCAGAAGCCATCGTTGGCAGCCTCGGCCTTCTGCCGTATCACAGCCTCGACTTCGGAATCGTCCCTGGTAGATTCGTAGTAGAAGAACGACTTGTGGATGCCCATCAATCTGCACACCCGAGTAATGCTGATGTCGTATTCCTCCGCGATTTCGCCCGCAATCTCCTTGCGGGTCTCGGGTGTCAGAGTTTTGCAGAAACTCAATTCGCCTCAGTCATATTGGCTCATGCAAGCATGGCCAATACGACGTTCGTCTCTAGAGTTTTTTTTTCGATAACCTCGCGGAGAATCTCGTTGTTCAGGGCGAGATTGGCGTACATCTTCTTGAGCTTGGTGTTTTCTTCTTCGAGTTCTTTCAGTTTCTTAAGCTGGCTAACCTCGAGACTGCCGTACTTCCGTTTCCATTGATAGAGCGTGGCTCTGGAAACATTGAGTCGCCTGCAGATTTCATCTGCAGACACCCCAGCTTCAAGTTCGTTTACGCTTTTGACGATTTCCGATTCGGAATGAGTCAGTTTCTTCATGGCTGTTCCTTTGCTACCAAAGGTAACATTTTGACGCAGGCGGAATTGCCTTTTGTCTAGTTATGAACAGTCCTAATTATGGGGAAGCTTACAGAAATGGGTAGCTGACATCTTCACTATATTTCGATAAGAATATGCAATTTGTTGGAGGAACCGTTGGGAGTGATATCCTTTTTTATAAAGATTTTTTACCATCGATTCAAATTATTTATATAGGAAATCCTCTCAGCAACAACACGTTCAAAGGCAAAGTAAATTTATATAACGAATCAAAATATTTTGAAAATAGCGATTTGTCTTCCGAAAAAGGCGTCGCTTATAGAGACAAATTAGAATGCATTTATATTGCAGTCAAAGGAAATATGAAAGAAATCAAAGAACTCGTTGGGGCTAAAGTCTTTAAACGGGGTAATTTACGGTATAGTATACAAAACGATGAATTTCAATCGCTTTCTTGCAAAGATGGTGTGATTAAAAAAAACATCTGAAAAAAGGTAATCATTGCCAAATGAAGGGGAAAAATTCGTTTTTAGGTTTTAAAGTAAACTTCATGATTTAACGGCTTTAACGACGCCTTATGCATTTTTTGCAATGAGTTGCTCCCCGCTTAATAGCCTCATTTCTTGATATCTGAATGCAGTTTTTTGTGCATCTTATAGCGGATGTGCAACCTAACTCATGATATTTCAGTGTTTTGGTATTAAATACAACTAAGTCAGAATGCTTATCTTTTGACGGCTGCAAGTTTGTTTGATGAGCATATACATTCACTGAACCTAAAAAGAGGATTGTGACCAAAGCAATGCATTTAAGGAATTTTGTTAAGAAAGTCATCGTTCATTTTGGAAAGAATTTACTCGTTTTTATTATAGAAAAAACAAGAAAAATTAGCAAGCCAGGCGTTGCGGGTGCGGCGTCTGAGCACCCGCTAGAAGGGGGAGCGGAAGACCCGTCTGGGGTGGGTAAAAAAAGAAGCCCGCTTGCGCGGGCTTGATACTTTGGGTGGGGTCGGGGCTGAAGCGAGGGGAAGGCTTTCCCCTATCATACAACCACTACTTCTTCACATGCCTGTGGTATTCCTGCAAGCTGCATACTTCGAATCTTCCGAAGTCGTGCTTGTCCATGAGGCCTTCCACGGTAGAGGTAAGGGCGGCGATGGTCGTCGTGATAGGAATGCCCGAGACAACGGCCTTGGAGCGCATCTGGATTTCGTCGACCATGGCTTCGGCGCCAGTTTCGGTGGTGTTCACGATCCACTGCACTTCCTTATCGTGGATAAGGTCGAGCAGGTTCGGGCGGCCACGGGAGATGCGGAACACGGCGCGAGTCTTGATGCCTTCGTTGTAGAGCATGGTGGAGGTGCCGCGGGTGGCGTACAGTTCGTATCCGAGGTTCACGAGCTGGCGAATGAGCGGTACTGCCTTCTGCTTGTCTTCGTCCTTGAGCGAGACGAAGATGTTGCCCTGGCTCGGGACCTTGTTGCCCGATGCCAGCTGGCTCTTGAGGTAGGCAAGACCGCGGTCGCGATCGAGGCTCATGACTTCGCCGGTGGATTTCATTTCTGGAGAAAGCGTGATATCGACACCCGGGAACTTGACGAACGGGAACACGGCTTCCTTGACGCTCACGTAAGGCACGTGCACTTCTTCGGTAAAGCCGATTTGTTCGAGGGTTTCGCCGAGCATGCAGCGGCTAGCGTAGCTGGCAAGCGGGACGCCGATGGACTTGGAAACGAACGGCACGGTGCGGGAGGCGCGCGGGTTCACTTCGATCATGTAGAGTTCGCCGTCCTTCACGGCGAGCTGCATGTTCATGAGGCCAACAACGTGGAGTTCCTTTGCAAATTCCTTGGCATAGGCGCGGACCTTGTCCTGGATTTCCTTGGAAAGGGTCATCGGCGGGATGACGCTGGCGGAGTCGCCGGAGTGAATGCCCGCGGGTTCCACGTGTTCCATGATGGCGCCCACCACGGTGTGCTTGCCGTCGCTGATGCAATCTACATCGAGTTCGGTGGCGTCTTCGAGGAAGCGGTCGATGAGGATGGGCTTGCCTTCGCCAATGGCGGCGGCTTCTTCCACGAACTTGCGGAGGTACTTTTCCTTATAGACAATCACCATGCCGCGGCCGCCGAGAACGAAGCTCGGGCGCACCAAAACGGGGTAGCCGATTTTCTCGACGATAGCGAGGGCTTCTTCCACGTTGTGGGCGATGCCGCTTTCGGCCTGTTTGATGCCGACCTTGTCAACTAACTGCTTGAAGAAGTCGCGGTCTTCGGCGAGGTCGATGTCTTCGGGACTCGTGCCAACGACGTTTGCACCGGCCTTCTTGAGGCGCATGGCGAGGTTCAGCGGAGTCTGGCCACCGAATTGCACGATGACGCCCGCGCACTTTTCGCGTTCGTAAATGCCCATCACGTCTTCGAGCGTGAGCGGTTCAAAGTAGAGTTTGTCGGAGGTGTCGTAGTCGGTGGAAACCGTTTCGGGGTTGGAGTTCACCATGATGACTTCGTAGCCTTCGCGACGCAGTGTAAATGCAGCGTGGCAGCAGCAGTAGTCAAATTCAATACCCTGACCGATTCTGTTCGGACCACCGCCGAGCACCATGATGCGCTTCTTGCTTTGGTGACCCGAAATTTCGCGGACCGGTTCGGTATTGTCGGCGTAGCAGCTATAGTAATAAGGAGTGATAGCTTCGAATTCGCCGGCGCAAGTATCGACGGAGTAGTAGCTCGGGACGAGGCCAATCTGCTTACGCACGGCCATGACTTCTTCCGGAGTCTTGTGGAAGAGGTAACCGATCTGGATATCGCTGAAGCCGAATTCCTTAGCCTGGCGGAAGAGCGGCAAGTCTTTGGCGAGTGCTTCTAACGAACCTGCGGAAAGAATTTCGTCTTCGAAGCAGGCGAGTTCTTCCAGGTGGCGCAAGAAGTAGCGGTCGATTCTGGTCACATCGTAAAGTTTTTCGATGCTCCAGCCGCGACGGAAGGCTTCGTACACCACGAAGATGCGTTCTGCACTCGGGCGGGCGACTTCCGTGGCGAGCGTTTCGTCGTCGTATTCCTTGAACTTTTCGCACTTGGCGCAAGCACCGAATCCGCCGAATCCCGTTTCGAGGGAGCGGAGGGCCTTCTGCATGGCCTGCTTGAAGTTCGTACCGATGGCCATGGCTTCGCCCACAGATTTCATCTGGGTGCCGAGCGTGGAATCGGCCTTCGGGAACTTTTCGAATGTAAAGCGCGGAACCTTCACGACAACGTAGTCGAGAGCCGGTTCAAAGCAGCTTGGGGTCGATTGCGTAATATCGTTGCGGAGTTCGTCGAGCGTGTAACCCACAGCGAGAAGTGCTGCAATCTTTGCGATGGGGAAGCCCGTTGCCTTGGAGGCAAGAGCTGAAGAACGGGACACACGCGGGTTCATTTCGATGATGATGCGGCGGCCGGTCTTGGGTTCGATGGCCCACTGCACGTTGGATCCGCCAGTTTCCACGCCGATAGCTTCCATGACCTTCAAGGAGTCATCGCGCATGGCCTGGTAGGCGCGGTCATCAAGGCTCTGGATCGGAGCGACCGTGATGGAGTCGCCCGTGTGAACGCCCATCGGGTCGAGGTTTTCAATGGAGCAGACGATAACGGCATTGCCCTTCTTATCGCGCATGACTTCCATTTCGAATTCTTTCCAGCCGAGGAGCGATTCTTCGATAAGCACTTCGTTGTTGAGCGAGGCGTCAAGACCGCGGTTCACGATGGTTTCGAATTCTTCTTCGTTGTGGGCGATACCGCCACCAGTACCACCAAGCGTAAAGCCCGGACGGATGATCAACGGCCAGCTTCCGATGGTGTGGGCGATAGCGGTTGCTTCGCTCATGGAGTGTGCGGAACCGGAGCGGGGGAGGTCAAGCCCGATCTTGAGCATGGCTTCCTTGAACAAGTGACGGTCTTCGGCGCGCTGGATAGATTCTGCCTTGGCGCCGATGAGTTCCACCTGGTAGCGGTCGAGAATGCCGCGTTCGTTGAGTTCCATGGCGAGGTTCAAGGCGGTCTGGCCACCGAGTGTGGGGAGCAAGGCGTCCGGGCGTTCGCGGCGGATGATTTCGTGCAAAATATCGACGCTCAGCGGTTCGATGTAGGTGCGGTCGGCCATTTCGGGGTCGGTCATGATGGTTGCTGGGTTGGAGTTCACGAGCACCACTTCGTAACCTTCACGACGAAGCACCTTGCAAGCCTGCACGCCGGAGTAGTCGAATTCGCAGCCCTGGCCAATCACAATCGGGCCAGAACCAATGAGCATAATCTTCTTGATGTCGGTACGCTTAGGCATTCTTGCCTCCCTTGAAAGCTTCAATCATCTTCTTAAATTCTTCAAACAAGTACATGGAATCGTTCGGACCCGGGGCAGATTCCGGATGGTACTGCACGCTGAATGCCGGGAACTTTTTGTGGCGGATGCCTTCGACCGTGTTGTCGTT
>Ga0310695_10007227_pt1 | contig 17835 bp, 12 predicted proteins | sample RumenRJG_04DNA_FD_203882 | JGI IMG/M metagenome (GOLD analysis project Ga0310695, IMG submission 203882) | Bovine rumen microbial communities from Lethbridge, Alberta, Canada - RJG_04 (v2) (version 2) | ecosystem: Host-associated > Mammals > Digestive system > Stomach > Rumen | place: Canada...
TTGAGGGATGCCATAATCCACAGCATTGACTAACTTATATTGAACAGCATATTTCAAACCTTTATATCTTGAATAGTCAATCCTACGTAGTTCATTCAAATGTTCACGCCAAGACATTCCCTTTGCGATTGTCTGATCTGGGAAGGTCAATCGAAGAACTATGTAAGAGAAATAGTCGGAAAAGCTTTTACGCAGCAATCCTTTAACATTCTCAAACACAAAAGCTTTTGGGCGTAATTCGTGAATAGCACGAATCGCCTCAGGAAACATGTCTCGCGAATCCTCATGTGCTCTCGCAAGACCTCCCAATGAAAAAGGTTGGCACGGCGGTCCTCCTGCAACTACATCTACTTTGCCGACGGATGTGAAGTCGAAGTTCCGCACATCCGTTTCATGTACAAGAGTCGGATTGAAGTTTTCGCGGAGACTTTTACACGCCCATTTGTTGAACTCTACAAATGCGCAATGCTCAAAGCCCGCTAATTCGAGGCCCTTGGCAAGACCACCACATCCACTAAAAAGCTCAAGGCACCTCATCTCAACCCCATCATGTAGTCCATGACTGACTTCTGGACTTGTCTCACATCGGCTCGGGTTCCCGTCATTTTCAATGCCCATTTTACACCCCTATGCAAAATATGCCACTTCGGCACAATGCCGCCCATCCTTTTATTCCCTGGCGCATTGTTGCCAAAACCATCTATGACGGCATTCCACAACGGCGTATACTCCGCTATGAGAGCAGCTTCAACAGCCGCTATCATGTCAACGGATGCTCCACTGAATATCATGAATCGACAAGCAAAATCATTTAGCTCTAGATTCTCTGCAGCCAGAATAGTCTTAGAATGATGAACGAGACGGCTACGAAGTGTCGAACCTTTATCGGTTTCCACACCCGCAGTCCTACTTTGCCGCCATCCCTTTGGCACTGCTTTGCCCACATAGATAGGAACATTGTATCCCATGCGGTTTACTTTGTTGCCGTACCGTTCATAGATGCCTTTTTTAGTTGTACAGTATATGGCATATACACCTGATCCCGTGAAACGAGGTGGCGGCAATTCGCACACTGGCGTGCCATTGAACGCCCTAACTGCATCCTTGCACAACTCAGCAAACGCCTCGTTGTGGTAGATATGGTCCTCTCTCTTGAATGGAACAAACGAGAAATCTTTAGCCATGTTCAATCCTTTCCTTGTCGTGCCGATATTATACCAAATTCTGTTGTTGCCCGCTTGCCGATTCGAGGCTTGCCATTATCGAGACGTGCGCACCAGAGTGGCCGATAATGACATGGTCGTCGAGCGGGATGCCGACTACTTCGCCAGTTTCAATGAGCCGCTTCGTCTCGGCGATGTCCTCGTCCGACGGCGTGGGGTCGCCGCTTGGATGGTTGTGCGCAACGATCACCGACACCGCGCCAAGCCGAATTGCCTGACGAAAGATTTCGCGTGGATGCAAAAATGTTTGATCTGCAGTGCCACGCGACACGACCACTGGCTCGCAGAGAAGGTGCCGCTTTGCGTCAAGGTAGAGGGCGTAGGCGCATTCCTGCGATTCGTCAATGCCCACCGACTGCACCTGCCGCACTACGTCATCCGAAGTCTCGATAGCCCTCGCGAACGAGCGATGCGATGTCCGAACGTTGCGCTTCACGAGCGCGAACGCAGCGGCGAGCTGCACGGCGGCGACCTTGCCAACGCCAGGCACCTTCGCCGCGACTATCTGCTGCCACGTCGCATCGACAAGATTCGCCGCGCTTCCGAAGTGCCTGATTAGTCTGTTGGCGAGGTCGATGGCACTTGATCCCTTTTGCCCTGTTCGGATGAGGATCGCAAGTAGCATGGCGTCCGACACATCCTGTGCCGGATCCGCTGAACGCATGAACGCCTCCCTTGGACGGGACTCAGGCGGCAGGTCCTTTATCTTGAGCGTCTCACCCATGTACAATATTATACCACAACAAAACTCCGTTGTCTCTTCTTCCATACGAGATTATGAGGTTCGGCGAAGAGGCAAAATTATCGGCCGGGCTCTATCCACGATGCAAGATTTGTGGTATAATTCATGGCCATGAACACATCAAAAACTCTGGAGTTCAGGAAACTTGCCGCCGCCGCGTGCGTCGCGGCCGTGACATTCGCCGCATGCGCGGGCGGCGAACCACAACGGGACTGGTCGGAGATGTTCCTCGCGTCCTCCCCGTCGCTCGCCCCAGACGGATCGTTCTTCGCGTTCGAGTGGAACGGGCGCATCTGGCGCGCGTCGCCCGACGGAGGCGTCGCGCAGCCGCTGACGGACGGCCCTTCGGACTTCAAGCCCTTCATCTCCCCGGACGGACGCCACATGCTGTTCTCGTCCTACCGCGAGGGCGGCGAGCACCTCTTCGAGATGACGCTCGGCAAGGACGGCCTCGCGGAATCCGTAAGGCAGGTGACGTTCCATTCCGAGGGCACGACGCCCCACGGATACTTCCCCGACGGGAAGTCCGCCATCGCAGTCGTCCGCCGCGACTTCTCCGCCCCCGTCGCCGGCGGCGTGCTTCGCAGGGGATACCGCGCCGTGTCGGTCCCGGTCGCCGAACGCGGCGCGGAAAGGCTCCTCTTCAACGCGCCCGCGCGCGACCCCGCGATCTCGCCCGACGGCTCGAACGTCCTCTTCGTCGCGCACGGCTACGGCGACTCGCCGGAGTACCGCAAGTTCCCCGCCTCGTCCTCGACTAGCGCCTCCGGCGACGTGTGGCTCTACGACATCGCACGCAAGTCCTTCCGCTCGCTGGAGGCGTCGCCCCGCGACGAGCGCTGCCCGGTGTGGGCGCCTGACGGCAAGGGCTACTACTTCCTCTCCGACGAGGGCGGCGTCAGGAACGTCCGCTACCGTCCGCTCGCGAAGGGCGCATCCGTCCGCCAGGTCACGTCGTTCACCGACGACCACGTGTTCCGCCCGACGGTCTCGCGCAACGGGCGCATCATGGTGTTCCGCAAGGGGCTCGACCTCTGGCGCATCGACCCGACGGAGAAGTCCCCCGTGGCGAAGCGCATTCCGCTCAGGCCCGCCGGCGGCATGGCGAACATCCCCCGCACGCGCCGCAGGTGGTACGACAAGGCATGGAACAACGACGGGATAGGCTCAGTCTCCTTCACGGACAAAGGCTCGACTATCGCCTTCACGGCGGGCGGCGACGTATTCGTCATGAACACGTCGTCGCGCAATCCCGTGACCGTGCACGGCTCGTCCCGCTCCCACGAGCGCGACGCCTCGTTCTCCCCCGACGGCTCGACGCTGTACTTCCTCTCCGACTTCGGCGACCACGTCGACGTCCGCTCGGCCCGGCGCGACTCCCGCCTGAGCGGATGGGCCTCGAACTCGCACTTCAAGCTCAAGACCATCGTGAGCGACGGCAAAAGGCGCGAGAAGCTGTCCGTCTCGCCCGACGGACGCCTCCTCGCATGGTGCGACCCGACAGGCCACCTCACCTTCTACGACATCAGCTCCGGCGAGGAGTACACCTCCCCAGTCAAGGCGGCGCAGTGCGAGGGCTACGTCTGGGCGCCGGACGGGCGCTACGTCGCCGCCACGCTGCGCGACGGATGCGGACAGTTCGACGTCTGGATCGTCGCGACGTATTCCAAGAAGCCCGACGGAGGCCCCGCGCCCGAGCCGTACAACCTCTCGCGCGGGTGGATGTACGACGGGGAGCCCGCATGGTCCCCAGACGGGCGCATCATCGCCTTCTGCGGCCACCGCACGGCATCCGGCGAACGTCGCATGGTCATGTATGTCTACGTGAACCCGGACGACGAGATCGACGAGCGAAACGGGCGCAAGCCCAGTGGCGAAAGCTACAAGATCGTGTTCAAGGGCCTCGCGGACCGCGTCCGCCTGACGAAGGCCACGGGGCACGACCCGTTCTTCTCCCCAGACTCGCGGACGCTCGCCATCAACACCCACACCGAGACCTCCATCATCCGCATCCCGTCGAGCCTCGAGCCTAAGAAGGCCCTCTCGAAGGTCGGCAAGCCAAAGGCATGGATCATGACGCAGGGCGGGGACAAGTTCCTGCGCGTCGTCGACGGGCTCCCCGCGTGCGGCGACACGACGTTCTCCTTCAAGGCATTCCAGACGACGAACCTCGCCGACTACCGCGAGCTCGCATTCCTCACCGCGTGGGCGACGGTGCGCGACAACTTCTGCGACCCATCCATACGCGGCGTCGACTGGAACGCGGTCAAGGAGAAGTACCTCCCCGTCGCGCGCAACGCCCCTTCCTGGAACGTGTTCCGCGTCGTCCTCGACCTCATGTACGGCGAGGTTGACGCCTCGCACATCGGGTTCTCGTTCAACAGCATCTCGCGCAAGACGTGGGGCGCGTACACGAGCAAGCACGAATGGTCCTCCAAGACGGCGTGCGCGGGCGCGAGGTTCGACCCGGACTGGACCGGCAACGGGTGGCGAGTCGCCGACGTCATCCCCGGCTCGCACGTCGACTGCGGCGAGAACGGGCTCGTCGCCGGCGACGTGGTGCTGGAGGTGGACGGCAAGCCCCTCAAGCCCGGCATGGACTACGCCGAGGCGTTCGGGGCCCCGGCGAACCACAAGTTCCGCCTCCTCGTCAAGCCGGCGGCTGGAATCCGGAGGAAGCTCCTCCTCATCGACGCCCTCGACTTCGACAAGGCCCGCGAGTTCCTGCGAGAGGCAGAGGTCAAGTCCGTTCGACGCCGCGTGCACAAGGAGGGCAACTTCGGCTACATAGCAGTCGACAGCATGGACGGCTTCTGCGCCGGGGCATTCGCGGACGCCGTCCTCTCGGAGTGCTACGGGCGCGACGGCGTCATAGTCGACGTGCGCGACAACGGCGGCGGCAGCACGGCGGACAGGCTGCTCGACATCCTCATCTGCCGCCAGCACACGCGGACGCTCTTCAGGGGCGGCGTCCCGGAGGGGTACATCCTCCAGTACTGGGATCGCCCCGCCGCGCCGTCGATCCCGCTCGTCGTCCTCATGAACGAGAGGACCGGGTCTAACGCCGAGGCGTTCGCCCACGCCATACGCCAGGCGGGGCGCGGCGTCCTCGTCGGGCTCGCGACGCCGGGCGGCGTGATCGCCACGACGGAGCATCCGCTCCTCGACTGCGGCACGATGAACGTCAGCAACGCAGGGATGTTCCTGATGGACGGGACGGACATGGACCGCCACGGCGCGCAGCCCGACGTGAAGGTCGACATCACCCCGGAGGACTACGCCAACGGACGCGACCCCCAGCTCGACGCCGCGATCAAGGAGCTCAAGAAGCTCGCGGAGAAGAAGGCAAAGGGCAAGAAGCTCCCGCCCCTGTCGTACAAACAGTGAAGGCTACCGTCCGCGCACGCGCTCGCCGAGCGAGGTGCGGCGCTCGCGGACAGGGTTGTTCTTTATCGCCTGGTCCACCGCGTACGGGACGCCAATGAGCAGCACAAGCCTCTTGCCGCGCGTGATCGCCGTGTAGAGGAGGTTGCGCTGGAGCATCACATAGTGCTGGGTGTGCATCAGCACGATGACGGCCGGGTACTCGCTGCCCTGCGACTTGTGGATCGTCGTCGCATACGCGAGGACAAGCTCGTCCAGCTCGCCCGCGTCGTACCTGACGGGGCGCCCGTCGAACATCACCACAAGGCAGCGCTCTGCGGCGTCCGCCGCCTTGACGAACCCGACGTCGCCGTTGTACACGTCCTTGTCGTAGTTGTTGCGAAGCTGCATGACGCGGTCGCCGACGCGGAAGAGCGTGCCGCCGCGCGTGACGGAGTCGCCTGACGGGTTGAGCGCCTTCTGAAGCTCGAAGTTGAGGTTCTCGGTGCCGAGGAGCCCGCGCCGCATCGGCGTAAGGACCTGGATGTCCTCAAGCGGGTTCATGCGGAACTTCGAGGGGATGCGCCGCGTCATGAACTCGATGGTCCGCGAAAGGCACGTCGCTGGGTCCTCGCACCTGACGAAGTAGAAGTCGCTCTCGCCGTGGCGCACCTCAAGCGGCTCGCCGGCGTTCACGTGGTGGGCGTTGGCGACGATGAGGCCTGACCTGTCCTGCCGGAAGATGTCGTCCAGCCGCGTGGACGGGACGGCGCCGGACGCTATGAGGTCGCCGAGCACGTTCCCCGCGCCGACGCTCGGCAGCTGGTCGGTGTCGCCGACAAGGACGACCGCCGCGCCGGAGGGGATCGCGGCGAAGAGGTCCGCCGCCAGCTTTACGTCGACCATCGACGTCTCGTCGAAGATGAAGACGTCCGCCTCGTACCTGTTCTCCTCGTCGTAGGAGAAGCTGTTCGTCGCGGGGTTCCACTTCAGAAGCCTGTGGATGGTCTGCGCCGGAGCGCCGACGGACTCCGCCATGCGCTTGGCGGCGCGGCCTGTCGGGGCGGAGAGGACGACCCTGAGCTTCCTGGCGGCGTATATCTCGACGAGGGCGCGGATGATCGTCGTCTTGCCCACGCCCGGGCCGCCGGTGATTATCGAGAACTTGCTGCCGAGCGAGCGCTCCAGGGCGACCGACTGCCTGTTGGCTAGCGTGAACCCCGCGCGCGCCTCCCACCACCTGATGGCCTTCGCGGCGTCCACGGGGCGGAACGCCCAGGGGGACCCGAGGATCCTGTTCACGTGCCTCGCGGTCTCGCGCTCGCTCCAGTAGAGCGACCGAAGGAAGATGCGCCGCGGCCCGGCTTCGCCGTCAACGCGCTCCGCGACCACGCGGCCCTCGGATATCTCCTCCTCCAGCGCGACGCCAAGCGTCTCGACGGGGATGCCGGTCAGCTCGTTGGCGTGCAGGAGCAGGTCGTTCTCGGAGGTCCAGCAGTGCCCGTCGTCCTCCGCCTCCTTCTCCAGCGCGTACGAAATCGTCGCGCGCGCGCGCAGCGGCGAGTCGCGGGGAATGCCGACGGAGAGCGCGATCTTGTCCGCCGTCGCGAAGCCTATCCCCCAGATGTCGCGGCAGAGCTGGTAGGGGTCGTTCTTTATGATCGCGATGGCGTCCGGCCCGTAGCGCTTCACGATCTTCGTCATCTTCGTGATGCTGATGCCGTACGTCTGCCCGAATATCATGTTGTCGCGGAGCGTCTCGTTCGACCTCCAGGCCTCGCGTATCTGGGCTATCTTCGCCCTGCCGAGCTTCGGGACCTCGGAGAGCCTCGCGGACTGGCGGGAGAGGACGTCCAGCGTCGCCTCCCCGAAGGTGTCGACGATCCGCTTTGCGAGGACCTTGCCGACGCCCTTTATGAGGCCGGAGGCGAGGTAGCGCTCGATTCCGGAGAGGGACCGCGGTGCGACGCACGTGATAGACTCCGCCTTGAACTGCCGTCCGTGTACCTTGTCGGAGATCCACGCGCCGACGGCCCTGACCTCCTCGCCCTCCCAGGCGGTGTGGGCCTTGCCGACGATCGTTATCTCGCGCCCCCTCGCGGGGCCTATGGCATTTGGCTGCTCGACGTGCAGGACTGTGTAGCCGGTCGCGTCGTTGTGGAAGACGACGCTCTTGATGACGCCCTCCTCGACGGTCGTCGCGCCGGCGTCCTCCGCGTCCTTCGGGTCGGGCGCCCCCTTGCGCGCGCCGCTCATGTGCCGCCTCCCCCCGCCCGCGGCGGCGTCTCCGAGCGGGACATCGTCTCAAGCGCCTTCGAGGCGCGCCAGCCTCCCCAGACGAACGGGCGCCACGGCTTCACGCCGCGCACCACCTTCACGACCCTGTCCTGCCTGTCGAGGAAGGTGACGTCTATCGGGAAGCTCATGAAGAACGTGTGGACGGCGTTGCAGTGCAGTATGAGCATCCCCTCGCCGTCCGGCAGGGACTTCGTGCCGATGAGGCCCTTCGCCCGCTCGCGGAAGGTGCGGGCGACCCTGGCCTTGACGCCGCATATCTCGACAGTCTCCATCATGTCACACCACCGCCAGCGCGACCGCGGCAAGAAGCGCCAGGAACGCCGCGAACCGACGCCCCGCCGAGACGCGCCCATCGCCGCCTCCGTCCGCGGCCGACCTGCGCCCGAGCATCTTCGCGAGGCCGCGCAGCGCGAGCGGCAGCCGCCCCGGCGGCGTAGCGAGCGCGGCCGAGACGCAGAGAAGCGCGACGACCGCCACGATGCGCAGTATCTGGACCAGCGCAGTCGTCACGTGTAGCGCAGGACCTCGTCCACGGTCGTGTAGCCGTCGAGTATCGCCTGGATGCCGTGCTCGCGCATCGTGCGCATCCCGAGCTCCCTCGCCTTCTCGCGGAGGATGAGCGTCGGCGCGCGGTTGTTGATCAGCTCCCTCAGGGGGTTGGACATGCGCAGGTACTCGACGACGGCCTTTCGGCCCTTGTAGCCCGTGCCGTTGCAGACCTTGCAGCCGCGACCGAAGTAGAACTGCCTGCCGCCGATGTCGGAGCGGGAGAGCTCGATGCGGTCGAGCGTCTCGTCGTCGGGGTCGTACCCCTCGCGGCACTCGCGGCAGCACGTCCTCACGAGACGCTGCCCCAGCACGCCCTCGAGCGTGGACGAGAGCAGGTACGGCGCGACGTTCATGTCGACGAAGCGCGTCACCGCGCCCGCCGCGTCGTTGGTGTGCAGCGTCGAGAACACGAAGTGGCCGGTCAGGGCGGCCTGGATGGCGATCTCGGCCGTCTCCAGGTCGCGGATCTCTCCGATCATCATCACGTCAGGGTCCTGACGCAGGAAGGCGCGCAGCACCTTCGCGAACGTGTTGCCGGCCTTGGGGTCGATCGGGACCTGCACGATGCCGTCAACGTTGTACTCGACGGGCTCCTCGGCGGTGAGCAGCTTCGTGTCGATCTGGTTGATGCGCCGGAGGATCGAGTAGAGCGTCGTCGTCTTGCCCGAGCCCGTCGGGCCCGTCACGATGAAGATGCCGTTCGGCTTCTCGACGTCCATCGTGATCTGCTCGTAGACGTCCTCGGGCAGCCCCACGTTCTCGAGGTCGAGCGACGTGGCGGACTGGTCGAGGATACGCATAACGACCGACTCGCCGTGCGCCGTCGGCAGGCAGCTCACGCGAAGGTCGACCGGCTTGCCGGCGACGGTCAGCGCGATGCGCCCGTCCTGTGGGACGCGGCGCTCGGAGATGTTGAGGTTCGAGAGGATCTTGATGCGCGAGATGATCGCGGGCGCCATCTTCACGTCGGGCGCCTTCATCTCGTAGAGCGCGCCGTCGACGCGGTAGCGGATCTTGAAGTCGTGCTCGAACGGCTCGACGTGGATGTCCGACGCGCGGTCGACGACGCCCTGGTACAGGACCAGGTTCACGAAGCGGATGATCGCGGAGGAGTTCGCCGCGCTCTCCATCGACGCGATGTCGTTCGAGTCCGCGCCCGTCACAGCCTCGTCGTCGCCGAGGCCCTCGCCCAGGGACTTGATCATGTCCGCCACGGAGTCGTTGGCGTCCCCGTAGTACTGGGAGATGCGGTCCATGACGTCCTTCTCCCTGGCGAAGACGAACCTCACCTCCTTTGAGAGCGTGAAGAGCATTTCGTCGGAGATGCGCGGGTCGACGAGGTCGAACGTCGCGAGGGTGACAGACGAGTCGTCGGCCGCGACCGGGAACACGTTGTACATCCTGGCCGTGGAGGCGGGGATCGCGTTGGTGACGTCGGAGTCGATCGTCATCGAGGCGAGGTCTATCGCCTCGGTGTCCTGGTCGGCGGCAAGGCAGCCGAGGAGGTCGTCCTCCGTCAGGATCTGCTGGTCGATGACCGTCTGGCGCACGCTCTTGGACTCGGTCTTGGCGAGGTCCTGGAGGTCCGCCGCGCCCTGTTCGTCCAGGTAGCCGTTCTGGACAAGGATGTTGAGTATCGGGTCGAGCATCGCCTACTCCATGTCCTCTTTGAGCTTCTGCACGACGCTGTCCGGGTCCTGCGACTTGGTTATCAGCTCCTCGTAGGAGATGAAGCCGTTGCGGTAGTGGCTCAGCAGGCACGCGTCGAGCGTCATCATGCCGAACTTGGCGCCGGTCTGGAGGTCGCTCTTGATCATGTTCGTCTTGTTGTCGCGGATCCTGGAGCGGATGGCGTCGGTGGAGGTCATGATCTCGAACGCGGCGATACGGCCGTGGACCTCTCCGTTCTCGTCGAGCTTCGGAAGGAGGATCTGCGAGATGACGGCCTGGAGGCCGGCGGCGAGCTGGGTCCTCACCTGCTCCTGCTGGTTGGTCGGGAACGCGTCGACGATTCGGTCGATTGTCTCCGCCGCGCCGGTGGTGTGCAGGGTGCCGAAGACGAGGTGGCCCGTTTCGGCGGCGGTGATGGCCGCGCCGATCGTCTCGAGGTCGCGCATTTCGCCGACGAGGATCACGTCGGGGTCCTGGCGGAGCGCGCGGCGGATCGCCTCGGCGAAGCTCGGCACGTCGTCGCCGACTTCGCGCTGCGTGATGAGCGACTTCTTAGAGGTGTGGTAGAATTCGATCGGGTCCTCGATCGTGATGATGTGCACGCCGCGCTCCTGGTTGATGACGTCGAGCATCGACGCGAGCGTCGTCGACTTGCCGGAGCCGGTCGGGCCCGTCACGAGGATGAGCCCGCGCGGCTTGAACAGCAGCTCCTTCACGACCGGCGGAAGGCCGATCTGCTCCATCGTCAGCAGCGTCGAGGGAATCTGGCGCAACACCGCGCCGTAGCGCTTGCGCTCCTTGAACACGGAGACGCGGAAACGCGTTCCGTCGGGATGCGCGAGCGCGAAGTCCGCGCCGCCGTTCGCCTCCACCTCCGCCATCTGCTCGTCGGTGGATATCTCCTTGACGAGCCTGTACGTGTCCTCCTCGGTCATCGTCTCGTCCGCGAGCGGCATCAGCTCGCCGTGCACGCGCAGCTCCGGCGGCATGTACGCCCTGATGTGGAGGTCGGAGCCCCCTTCGTCGATCGTCGCCTGAAGCAGTTCTTCCATTGAGACTTCCATTTTCTTGCCTCTCCTTGTGTTGGTTCCCTTTTGTTGTGATAATCCCGTCTGGCGGACCCTCTCAGTCCGCGTCGCCCATCGTCACGCGCAGGACCTCCGAAAGCGACGTCATTCCGCTCGCCACCTTCAGCATTCCGTCCTCGCGCAGCGTGCGCATCCCCATCTCCCTGGCGCGCTGCCTTAGGAGCGTCGCCGGGGCGTGGTCGAAGATGAGCCGCTGGATCGTGTCGTCCACCTTGAATATCTCGAATATGCCCTTGCGCCCCTTGTAGCCGGTCTTGCCGCACTTGTCGCAGCCGGCGCCGTGGTACATCGTCTCGGGGATCGTCTTCGCGATTGCGCCGAGCATCTTGAGGTCGCGCTCGGTCGGCGTGTAGGCCGTGCGGCACTTCTCGCATATCGCCCTGACGAGTCGCTGCGCCATCGCCGCGCGCAGCGCGGACGCCACGAGGAACGGCTTGACGCCGATGTCGAGGAGACGCGTGACGGCGGAGGGCGCGTCGTTCGTGTGCAGCGTCGAGAACACCAGGTGGCCCGTGAGGGCCGCCTCCATCGCGATGTCGGCGGTCTCCGCGTCGCGGATCTCGCCGATCATGATGATGTTCGGCGCCTGGCGGAGGATGGACCTCAGAGCCGCCGAGAAGTCGAGGCCGACGTCCTTGTTGACCTGCACCTGGTTGATGCCGCTCATCTGGTATTCGACAGGGTCCTCGACCGTGATGAGCTTCTTGTCCGGCGTGTTGATCTGCCCGAGGCAGGCGTAGAGCGTCGTCGTCTTGCCCGAGCCTGTCGGGCCCGTCACGAGCACCACGCCGTCCGGCAGCTTGATGAGCCGCTCGAACGTCGCCTGGTCGTCGGTTAGGAAGCCGAGCTGCGGAAGGCCGAGCGAGAGGTTCGACTTGTCGAGAACGCGCATGACGATCGACTCGCCGTGGTTCGTGGGCACCGAGCTCACGCGCAGGTCGAGGTCCCTGCCGCCGACGGATATCTGGATGCGCCCGTCCTGCGGGATGCGCTTCTCGGATATCTTCATCTTCGACATGATCTTGACGCGCGAGATGATCGCCTGCTGGAGCCGCTTCGGGGGCGAGTCCATCTTGCGCAGGGCGCCGTCGATGCGGTACCTCACGCGGAACTCCTTCTCCATCGGCTCAAGGTGGATGTCCGACGCCTTCATCTTGATGGCGGTCGTTATGATCATCGTCGCGAGCTTGATCACCGGCGCGTCGTCGCCGGTGGCGTCCTCGCCGGCGAGCCCCAGCTCGTCGCGCGTCTGGACGTCCGCGTCGGCGTCCGCCGCGTACAGCTTGACCATCGCGGCGTTGACCTCCGCCCTCGGCGAGATCACCGCCTCGACGTCGCGCCCGTGCAGGACGTAGCGAAGCGAGTCTATGGCGTCGTACCCCATCGGGTCCGAGAGCGCCACGGTTATCGAGTCCTCGTCAGCCACCACGGGAACCACGCCGTACTTCTTCGCGATGTCGGCGGGGATCTCCTTCACCACGCCGGAGTCTATCGCCTCGGCGTTGATGTGGCAGTACTTTAGCCCGAACTGGTCCGCGACCGTGCCGAGGACCTCGTCCTCGCCAATGGCGCCGCTGGAGACCAGCACGTCCAGCACGGTCTCGTTCTCGGCGCGCATCGACTTGGACGCCGCGTCGACCTGGTCGTGCGTCAGGAAGCCGCGCTCCACGAGGAGCTGCAGCACATATTCGTCGTTACTTGTCATCTCTGCCGCTAGTATACCGCAACTTGGCGAAACTTGCAAACGAAATTTTCGGCCGGCGCCTACGCCTTAAGGCTCCAGCCGTTGTGGTACTTGAGCCTCAGGAGCGCGTCCGCCGCGTCGTTGCCCCTGACGCGGAACGCCTCCGGGTCGAAGGCCACTGACTTCCCCGTGCGCACGGCGAGGTTGCCGAGGAGCACGAACTCCGTGATGAGCTTCGCCCACTCGAAGTCGCACCCGGCCCTCTCGCCGCCCCTGCACGCGTCAAGCCACTCCTTCCAGATGTCGCCGCGCCGCGGCAGTGTGCGGGGGATCGTCTTCGCCTTCTCGTTGAGCGCGGGGTCGAGGATGCGCATGCCGTCCCTGCCCTCCATCGCGACGAGCATCTTCGCCTTGGTGCCCACGTACATCACGCCCTCCTTCGGCATGGGCGCGCCGCCGAGCTCCTTGGGCGCGGGCGGCTTGATGAGGCCGTCGCACCACGTGAAGCGCAGCTCGGGGAAGCTGCCGCGCCTCGGGTAGTCGAACGTGACCACGCTCGCGAGCGGGAACGCCACGTCGCTGCAGCGCGTGCAGCTGGCGGTGATCATCGAGGGGTGCTCCAGCTCAAGCGCCTTGTAGATCGTGTTGGCCCAGTGGCAGCCCATGTCGCCGAGCGCGCCCGCGCCGAAGTCGAACCAGCCGCGGTGGTTGAACGGGTGGTACACCGCCGCGCCGCGCCACGCCTCCGGGCACATCTTCGGGATCGGGCTGTCCTCCGGCCACTTGTCCGCGTACGGCCTCTTCTCGGCCGAGCCGACCCAGAGGTCCCAGTCGAGCGTCGCGGGCACCGGCGTAGTGAAGGCCGGATAAGCCGGCATACCCTGCGGCCACACCGGGCGCCGCGTCCACGCGTACGCCTCGACGACGTCGCCGAGGATCCCGGACGCGACGACCTCGCGCACGCGGCACGCGGCGTCGCTCGTGCAGGGGGTCGCCGTCACCTGTGTCGCCACGCCCGCCTTCTTCGCCTCCTCAACGACGAGGTAGCACTCCTCCATCGAGCGCGTAAGCGGCTTCACGCAGCAGACATGCTTCTTCGCGCGAAGCGCCGCAAGCGTCACGAACGCGTGCGTGTGGTCGGGCGTTCCGCAGTAGACGGCGTCGATCCTGTCGCCCTCCTTCGCGAGCATGTCGCGGAAGTCGCGGTAGCGGCGCGCCTGCGGGAACTTGTCGTACGTCTTCTTCGCGTGGACGTCGTCGACGTCGCACAGCGCCTCGACCTGGAAGCCCGCCTTGGCGAGGTCCCTGATCTGCCCGTGCCCGACACCGCCTATGCCCACGCCGCCGAGCGTGATGCGTCCGCTCGGCGCCGTGTACCCCTGGCCTCCCAGGACGTGGCGCGGTATGATCGCCGGCGCGACCGCCGCCGCCAGCCCGCACTTGATGAAATCTCTACGCTGCATGATTGCACTCCATGTTTACACGGGGCCCTTCCCCTCTGGGGCCCTACGCCACAATTTTACCACTTTCGCATACTTATGTAAAACGAAAAATGCGGGATTCCGCAATTTGCAAACTGCCGCCCGTCGACATTCACCCTCTGGCGAAGTACGGCGGCTTGTGGTAAAATAGTGAAAAGAACAAAGGGCACGGGAGATGAAGATGAAACACGGGACAATCGTCGGAGCGGTGTTCGGCATGGCGTTCGCCGCCGGGCTGACGGGCTGCATGTCCATGGACGAGGACGGCTCCTGGCGCGACGTCGAAGAGACGAAGGCCGTGGACTTCGCCACAGACCCCGTCAATCCGCTCGAAAAGCGCCTAGAGGCCATCCCAAAGATCGCCAACCAGCAGCAGCTCGCCAGGATCGTCGTCGCAAGGGGCGTCGCCCCGGAGGTCAAGGCCGAGGCCCGCAAGCGCATCGACGAGGCCCAGGCACTGGCGGCCATTGCGCTGAACGCCCCCGTCAGGGAAGACCAGGTTGACGCGCTCAGGCAGATCATGAAGAGCGAGGCCGCCCGCATCGAGGCGGCATGGATCTTCGCCGCGCACAAGTCCTCGTCCAACACCACCAAGACGCTGCTCAAGGGGCTTTCCGACGACGGCAGGGCGAAGTTCGCGGCGTCCTTCATCGAAAGGATCGACGCGGTAGACGCGGCGAGCGAGGAGGCGGGACGGCTCCGCAGAACGTATGGCGAGGCGGCAGCGTCCGGGAAGGTGAAGGAGATCAAGGCGATCCTGAACTCGCTCGTCAAGCTCGCCCCCTGCGTGGAGGACGAGAAGGCGATCGAGGAAATGCTGAAGCGCGAGGACATCGCCGACGTCAAGGGGACGGAATACGACTTCCTCACGCCGCTCGAGGGCGCGTACCAGCGAGTCGTCGCCGAACGCAGGGAGCGTGAGGCCAGGGGAAAGGCGGAGCGCAAGGCGGACTGACGATTACGGAATATTCCCTAGCGTTTTCACTCGCGTTTTAACCCTGTTTATGGTATAATATCCATATATGAGCGAAGAGACAAAAGACACAGCTGGAACCGAGGAAGTCAATGGTGCCGAGCCCGCCGTCGCCGTGGGCACGGCGGCCCTCGAGGACATCAACATCGAGGACTCGATGTCGCGCGACTACATCGACTACTCGATGAGCGTCATAATCGGGCGCGCCCTCCCCGACGTCAGGGACGGACTCAAGCCCGTGCACCGCCGGTGCCTCTTCGCCATGTACAAGGCGGGGAACACCTGGAACTCGAAGCACCTGAAGTCCGCGCGCATCGTGGGCGACGTCATCGGCAAGTACCATCCCCACGGCGACAGCGCCGTGTACGAGACGATCGTCCGCATGGCCCAGCCCTTCTCGCTCAGGGCGCCGCTCGTGGACGGGCACGGCAACTTCGGGTCCATCGACGGCGACAGCGCCGCCGCCATGCGATACACCGAAGTCAGGATGGAGCGCATAACCGAGGAGATGCTCGGCGACCTGGAGAAGGACACCGTCGACATGGCGCCGAACTTCGACGAGACGCTGGAGGAGCCGACCGTCCTCCCCGCGAAGCTCCCCAACCTCCTCCTCAACGGCTCCAGCGGCATCGCCGTCGGCATGGCCACGAACATCCCGCCCCACAACCTCGGCGAGCTGTGCGACGGCATCGACTACTACGTCCAGCACCGCGACGACTGCACTGTGGACGACCTGATGCAGTTCGTGAAGGGACCCGACTTCCCGACCGGCGCGCAGATCTGCGGGCACAACGGGATCGCCGCGATGTACAAGCTCGGCCGCGGGCAGCTCACCGTGCGCGGCAAGGCCAGGGTCGTCGAGGACAAGGGCGGGCGCTCGCAGATCATCATCTCCGAGATCCCCTACGGCGTCAACAAGGCCGAGATGATAAAGCACATGGCCGACCTCGTCAAGGACAAGGTGATCGAGGGCGTCAGCAACATCCGCGACCTCTCCGGCGGGCACACCAAGGACTCCAAGGGCAACGTGCGCAAGGGCGCGAAGGAGGACGAGATATGCATCGTCGTAGACCTGAAGCGCGACGCCGTCGGCGAGATCGTCCTCAACCACCTCTACAAGCACACGCAGCTGCAGACGACGTTCGGCGCGATCATGCTCGCCATCGACGGCGGCCGCCCGAAGCTCCTCAACCTGAAGGACTTCTTCCGCTGCTACGTCGACCACCGCTTCGACGTCATCACCCGGCGCACCAGGTTCGAGCTCAAGAAGGCGCAGGCGCGCAAGCACATCGTCGAGGGGCTGCTGCTCGCGATCGACAACCTCGACGAGGTCGTCCACATCATCCGCTCGTCCAAGACGCGCGACGAGGCGAAGACGCGCCTCGTGGAGCGCTTCGGCTTCACCGACCAGCAGGTGAACGCGATCCTCGAGATGCGCCTCTACCAGCTCGTCGGGCTCGAGCGCGACAAGCTCACTGAGGAGCTAGCGAAGCTCCTCGCGGCGATCGCCGAGTTCGAGGCGATCCTCGCCGACCCGGAGCGCGTCTACGCCATCATCCGCGCCGACCTCGCCGACATCAGGGACCGCTACGCAGCGCGGCCCGACGCCGCCAGGCGCACCGAGATCGTCGCCGACGAGAACGAGGTCTCGATGAAGGACCTCATCCCCGACGCGCCGTGCGTCATCACCCTCTCCAACCGCGGCTACATCAAGCGCGTCCCGCTGACGGAGTACCGCGAGCAGAAGCGCGGCGGACACGGCGTCAAGGGCGCGCAGGTGAAGGAGGAGGACTTCATCCGCCTCGTCTTCGTCGCGCAGACCCACGACTCGCTCCTCTTCTTCACCAACACCGGGCGCCTCTTCATGAAGGACGCCTACCAGATCCCGGAGGCCCCGAGGGCGAGCTTCGGGCGGCCGCTCATCAACCTCCTGAACCTCCAGGATGGCGAGCAGGTCCTGAACCTCCTGCCCATCCGCTCCTTCGAGGGCGACGTGGACGTCTTCTTCGCGACGCACAGCGGCACGGTGAAGAAGACGCTGCTCGGCGACTTCAAGAACGTGAACCGCAACGGCATCAAGGCGATCAACATCGACGACGGCGACACGCTCGTCGACGTCAGGCTCGTGAAGCCCGACGACGACGTGATCATGCTCACCGGCAACGGCAGGGCCATGCGCTTCGCGGCGTCCGACGTCAGGCGCATGGGCCGCGCGGCGACGGGCGTCAGGGGCATACGCCTCCTGGGCGACGACAAGGTCGTCTCGCTCGACGCCGTCGACGACGGGAAGACGCTCTTCATAGCGACCGCCAACGGCTACGGCAAGCGCTGCGAGTTCAAGGACTTCACGCGCCACGGGCGCGGCGGTCAGGGCATGATCGGCATCAAGGGCGCGGACCGCAACGGCGCGGTCGTCGCCGCGCACGCGGTCTCCGACGACGAGAGCGTGATCTCCATCACGAGCGACCAGCAGATGGTCAGGAGCGCAGTCTCCGACTTCAGCGTCCAGGGACGCATGGCCCAGGGCGTGAAGCTCGTCCGCCTCTCCGAGGGCGCGACGCTCGTCTCCGTCTCCGTCTGCGAGGGCGAAAACGACGACGAAGTCGCCGACGCTCCCGAAAGCGGCGACGCGGCGCCCGCCCCTGCGGCGCCCGAGGCCGGCGCGCCAGACGCGTCTGGCGCGGCAGGCGAAAGCGCGGATTCCGGCAGCGACGCCCCGGGCGGCGTCGAGGCATGAGCCGCGAACTGTCCTTCCCCGGGTTC
>Ga0310695_10007228_pt1 | contig 17834 bp, 9 predicted proteins | sample RumenRJG_04DNA_FD_203882 | JGI IMG/M metagenome (GOLD analysis project Ga0310695, IMG submission 203882) | Bovine rumen microbial communities from Lethbridge, Alberta, Canada - RJG_04 (v2) (version 2) | ecosystem: Host-associated > Mammals > Digestive system > Stomach > Rumen | place: Canada...
TGTACCTTTGCCATGTCATTGATGATTTTGCTTGTCTTGATTTGCAGCACTAAGGTAAGTGAAAAATCTGACATGGCAAAATCCTGAGTAACTTTTTGTTGCTCAGGTACTTATAAAGAAAGTTAAAATAAAGTGCTGCGGAATTTAGGTAAGAGAAAAATGTAAATAGGATGGAGACAGTTTTTCAGAATTATTGCTATATTTGCAATCAAGTATCAAGCCTTTTGTCTTTACGCTTCAGATAATGTAATAAAACTTCCTAATATGCCAACCATGAGACACCTCATCATTACCCTCATTGCCATGCTGTTCAGTATGGCCACAACAGCAAATCCCATCACAGAAAACAAGGCTAAAAGCCACGTGATGCACTTCCTTCAGTCGACCGGCAATCGTATGAAAGTACGAGGTCGGCAAGACATCACCCTGGCCAAGGTCATAACGCTTGACCAAAGTCAGGGCGGCGACGGCACCCCTATGGTCTATATCTTCAACATCAGCGGCGGGCGCGGTTTCGTGATTGCCGCCGCCGACGATGTGGCCCGCCCCATCTTAGGCTACAGCGACAAGTGCAACTTGGACCCCGACAACATGCCCGACAACATGCTCGCCTTCCTTCAAAGTTATGCCCGCGAGATAAGCGATGCGCGGGCCATGGGTTTGAAGGCCAGTGACGTCACCGAAGAAGTGATAGCTGGCCGTGAAGACGTGGAGCCGATGATAGCAGTGACCTGGGACCAAGTAGAGCCCTACAACGACCAATGCATCTTCGACGGCGACCGTTGCATGACAGGTTGTGTGGCCACGGCCATGGCCCAGATTATGTATTACTGGGGTGTGACCGGCCGCGACGGGCTGAGGTTCCGCCACGGAGCTCCAGCCATAGCATCCTACCAGACAGAGAAATACGACATACCCGCCCTTGAGGCTCTTGAGTCATTCGACTGGGACTCCATGGACGAGGGCACTGCCACGCCCCATAGCGAGGCAGCCAAGCAAGCCGTGGCACAGCTGATGCGCTATTGCGGACAGGCCTGCCATATGAATTATGGTGTAAATAGTTCGGGAACCGGGATGGACACATCCGCTTGGACGAGCTTCGGCTATAGCGATGAAATCAAACAAATCTACTCGTACGCCCTAGGCATGAGTTCCTTCGAGGAGGAGATTTACCAGGAGATCAAGCACAGACGCCCTGTGCAGATGGCCTGCTTTTTGATAGATGTCAACCACTGTTTTGTGTGCGACGGCTATGATTCGGCCACGGGTTTCTACCATTACAACTTCGGCTGGGGCGGAGCGCAAGACTGCAACTTATCACTCACAGCACTAAGTGTAAGAAATGTCCGCAGAACGTCAGTCGACCTATATGCATTGGTCGACATCACGCCGCCGCTGGAAGCCTATGCCGTTTTGGACGATGAAGGCACCCTCACCTTCTACTACGACCATCAGAAAGACAAGCGCACAGGAACCATCTATCCTATCGACGAACTAAGTGAAAGTAATTATTGGAAACAAGACCCCAACCTCATTGTCATCGACAAATCGTTCTCCTATTACCATTTCTATGGCGAAGGCTTCTTTTTTGCGGATTTCTGCAACGTCTCCAACATCGAAGGGTTGGAGAATCTGGACTTCAGCCATGTGAAAATTATGGATTATGCGTTCGCCAACTGTTTTAATCTGAGGGAGCTTGACCTAAGCAAGCTCGACGTTTCGAATGTGGAAGCGATGGACCATATGTTCTACAACTGTGTGAGTCTGCGCGAGCTCGACCTGTCGAACTTTGTGTTCCCCGAAGATTCCTGTGCTACAAAAAGCATGCTGGAGGGATGCAGCAGTTTGGAAAAGCTGACGGTGCCGTCGTCGATGGAAAACATTTCCAATACCGCCTGCCTCAATTTGGCCAGTTCCCAATCGCCCTGTCTCATCAGCATCCCCGACGGTTTCGACTTCGGCACCAAGGTGAGCCAGGAAGGATTCCTGTGGAAGGGCGGCCATTTCAAGGTTGGCCGCGATGTGCTGACCATTCCTTCTGTGGGCATGTGCACATACTGCAACAAGCTCGACTTTGACTTTTCGGAAATCACCGATTTCAAGGGATATGTGGTGACGGGCTTCGATGCCGAGCATCAGAAAGTGACAGCCACACGGGTGAAGTACACCCTGCTTGGCGGTACGGGCATTCTGGTGAAAGGCACCCCCGGCTGCTACAACCTGAAACTCGACTACCTGTCGGGCATGCAATTCGCGAACATGCTTGAGGGGACCCTGTCTCCCACCCTGCTGCGACCCGAGGAAGGAGAGAACACCAATCTGATTCTCGCCAACGGCGACGACGGTCTGGGTTTCTACCGTTTTACCGAGGAGTTCACCCTTGGTGCCAACAAGGCCTACCTTCCCCTGCCCACGAGTGTGCTGAACACCGCCGGCAGCAATGTCCTGAACATTGAGTTTGCCGAGGACGAGACGGGCGCCGACGGCATACAGTCTGCCGCCGTATCCCCCTTCGCCCCCGACAACTGGTACACCCTCGACGGCAGGCAGCTTCAGGGCAGCCCCGTGCGTAAAGGCATCTATCTGCAGAACGGACGCAAGGTTGTGGTGAAGTAAATTAGAAGATTGAATCGCGGGGGGGAGAACCCCTCCTCAGGTTTAGGGAAAGTCCCCCATACGATTAGGAAGAATCCCTTTGGGGCGCATGGCTAAAGCATTATCTTTGCACCAGAAACAATAAAGAATGTTTAACCCATAAAACGCAAAGACAATGAAGAAGATGATGACCCTGGCAATGATGATGACGATAGCCATCTCTGCCGCAGCCATGAGCTACAGTGCAGCACGCAACGAGGCCCTCTTCCTTTCAGATAAGATGGCCTACGAGCTCGGCCTGACCAACTCACAGTACGAGGCAGTGTATGAGATCAACCTCGACTACCTGCTCAACGTAGACACCCGCGCCGACGTGTTCGGATTCTGGTGGGACGTGCGCAACCGCGACCTGAGGTTTGTGCTCAGCCCCTGGCAGTACGACCGCTTCGTGGCAAGCACCTACTTCTATCGTCCCCTTGGCTGGAGCTCCGGCAGCTGGACGTTCGCCATCTACAGCCGCTACGCCCACGACCGCATGTTCATGCACCGTCCTGCCGTGTTTATGAGCTTCCGCGGCGGCCACAGCCACAGGAACGGGAGCTACTACTCCGGCCACCACTTCGACAAGCCCATTGCCACGACCGGGCATGGAGGCCACACCCCGACCCACGGGCACGGCAGCCTCTCGGGTGGCGGCCATAGCACCCCCAAGCCCTCGGTGGGCGGCACCCACACCCCCACGATGGGCCATGGCAACACCAGCGGCGGTCACCGCGGCACTACGACCGGCATCACCGTCAGCCGTTCCGGCGGCAGCACAGGCGGCAGTTCGTTCGGCACCCGCTCGGGCAGCGTGGTGAGCCACAGCAGCCCCGCCAGCCGTGGCGGCAGCGCTCCGAAGGGAACGTTTGGCGGCCGCAGATAACGAAGCCCCTACCCTACAGCGAAATCCCCCGCAGCTCTCTGAGGAGAATTGCGGGGGATTTTTTGGACGGGTATTTCAGAAGAGCTTCTTTGCAGGTAAATAAAGACTTATAATAATGATTATGTTAATTAATTGTAATATACAGCAATTTTCAATTGTTATATATTACAATTATACTATATTTGCACAGTAATTTGAAGTGGGGACCACCACGCTAAAAACGATTTCTCAAATATGAAAACAAAATCATTTTTCCTTGACCCTAAACGGGTACTCGTAGAACTAGAGAATGGAGACAGGTATATCCTAGGTTTTTTAAGTACTATGAATTATCAAATAGAACAGCGTTACGATAATTTATGCACCCGCTGTATCGATGAATTATTCAACAATTATTATTCGGGGGACGAGAAATCCATTTGGGGGCCTATAGTTCTTGGTATGTATAAGAACCAGCTTAATCCATTCTCTTGGGTTGTGAATGATCGCGATAGAGAGAGAGAAAGAATAGGTAGAAGGATTAAAGATATTCGAAAAGAACTAGGTTTGGAAGCCAAAGAACTTGCAAAGAGAGTAGGCATAGACCCAGGCAACCTAAGCAGGATTGAACAAGGCCGATTCTCTGTAGGTGTTGACATATTAGGCAGAATTGCCGGCGCTTTGAACATGGAACTTGACTTTGTGGCAAAAGATAGGATTGAGAGCAGAAGAGAGAACATTTTAAAAGGATGAACTATGATAGATATTGATGATTTCACTGAAATAAGAGAATGTGATTACAAAGATGAACATTATTCGGTCCGTGACAATGGAGCTGTATTGCGACATGCCAGAATTGGGAAACGACTTAGAAAAGACGATAATGAATGGACCTTTGGAAGGGTAATCACAAAAAGCGGATACATGGAAATCGGAGGAGAACGTGTTCATCGAATAGTAGCTTACGCATATTTAGGAGCTCCCCCAACGAAACAACATGTGGTAGACCATATAGATACTAATCGCCAAAATAATCGCCCAGAAAATCTTAGGTGGCTCACTAGACTAGAGAACGTCTTGAATAACCCAATTACAAGAGCACGAATAGAGAATATATGTGGAAGCATTGAAGCTTTTCTCGCCAATCCTTCTCTCTTACGGGGACATGAAAAAATTGACCCCAATTTTGCTTGGATGAGAGCCGTCACAAAGGAAGAGGCTAGAACCTCATTGAAAAATATGCAAAAATGGGCTAGAGAAAGGCCTAAATCCAAGGGCGGTTTTCTTGGTGATTGGATTTATAAAAAGGAATCTTTTAACACATTTAATGGCAGTTGGAATAAAGAAGAACAGAATCATCGTACAAATGATGAATTTGTACACGCATTGACACCTAATGTTGTACAAGTGAATTGGCAAACGCCTTCAGAGTTTCCTTGCTGCCCGCAAGACCCCAAAAATAATCCCCTAGAAGAGTATAGAATGAGGTTGGAGAAAGGTTCTTTATTTTGTAAGAATGTATTATATGGTTCGACCGTCTTAGACTCTGCCATAACTGAAGATGGGAACAAATTAATTATTATGACAAAGAGCACCGACCCCAACCCCATAAAACCTTGGGCGTTAACTATTGTGACTTTCAAAGATGGCATTTATTATCATAGCTCAGGAGGGTCTTTCTTTAAAGAGGATGGTGTACAAAAGTATTTTACACTAGAACAAGGAAAGGAATGGAAAGGTGGAAATGTTTTCGATGATTATTGCTAATTCTAACCATAACTGCCCCACACGACAAGAATTCGTGTGGGGCAGTTATGGTTATGACCATCGATGCTATTTGAATAATCTGCCTGCCAATGTATCTGTATAAGTTCTCATGATGTTTAGGTGGACGGGGAGATACTCCGGCAGACTCTTCAGATACTCCAAATCGAAGACGAGCCTTGGCTCTTTATCATTGCTACCAGGATAAATTTCCGCTTTGCTGCCTATTCGGGCAACCCGAATAAGATAAAGGTCTCTCACCCCCTTGCCCTTAATATAGGGCATGAAATAGTACAATTTGTTGAGTGCTATTGTGGATGGGAAAGAGTGTGTCTTGCCTGTATAATAAATTTTTGTCGGTTCTTCTTTCAAGAAGTATGCTTGATTGTCGGGCTTAACAAAGCCTATGAGCAGTCTCTTCTTTCCATCTATGGTGAAAGTTTTCTTTGGACGGTTCACTATCAACTCACTATTCTCTTCAGCGAATAAGCCAAGATCCAAAATAGGCATGGCATTTCGCTGGATATGAATAGGATGTGAAGAGACCGGTTCTTCATCATAGATAAAGCGATAAAGGCTCTTACCAATTTGCTCAACAATACCACAAACCAATGCGTTGCCCATCAAGAAAGCTCTTCTACCATCAGAGACCTCTGGGTGAAGTGTATGATTGTCAGGGAACATGTTCAGACGTTCCAATTCTAGAGGTATAAGTCGACGGTATCTACCCGACGGTGTTTGGACAACATGTTTAAACCTGGATGGAGCTTTACCACCCTCTCCTGTAATCATCGTGCGTGACGGTTTGTCAAGATAGTCAGGAAAAGCCATACCGCCCTCAGAGAAGACATATTCATACCCCTCTTTGGTAACCCGATTGATTTTCTTGGCTCCCTTTTCATATTTCCATTTGGGAAGTTCTTCTTCAGAGATGAAGAAATCTTCTGGCACGAATTCCTCATCGACCAAATTATCACCTAAAGTCTGACAAGGCCCTTCATATACTGCTTCGGCATCAACAGAATAAACATGACGATTTTTCATTATACCGGCATTACCGAAAGGACTGTCTTTTTTGCCTTTATTGAAAGTAGCCGAAACTTCTTGGATGCTTCCATTAATGTCGAATTCTGACAGAGAACCGAATTTCGGTGTAAGTTGGAAAGCATTAGCCATTACACCATCGTAGAGAACCCATTCTTTCAGATTCTCTATTTTCTGAGCAACTACAGAATTGTGTCTATACCCCATAATGTATGTACGACGACGCCTTTGGGGCATACCATAATCAGCAGCATTAATTATTCGCCATTCGACAACATATCCCAAATCGGCCAGTGAAGCCAAAATAATAGCAAAATCCCGTCCTCTTTGATTTGCTGGAGAGTTTAACAAGCGGTCTACATTCTCAAAGAAAATATACTGCGGGCGCTTGTCACCTTTCTCGTTTAAGATGCGGTAAATCTGCCACCAAAGAACACCTTTCTTACCCTCGATTCCACCAGAACGACTAAGCGATGCAGCCACAGAATAGTCTTGGCAGGGGAATCCACCTACCAGCAAATCATGCTCTGGAATCTCATTAGTAGGTACAAGGTTGATGTCCTTGTTTGAGTGTCCTTTGGATCCGAACCTTGCTCGATATACGAGCGATGCATCCTGATGTTGTGTCGATGGCTCCCATTGATTGTTCCAGATTGTCTCGTAAGCATCCGATGCCCCTTCAAGTCCGATGCGGAAACCACCAACGCCCGCAAAAAGTTCGACTACACGTATGTTATGTTTGCTCTTTGCCATAAATTAAAGATAAGATAAAGTTTGAAGCTTGTCTGCGATGTATGAACCTTTCAACCAGAAGAACTGAGGAAGCATCTTTATGCCATTGACAATCTCCGTTCTTGTTGCATCCGTCGAAACGCTTGCTCCTCCTCGGAAGAATACAACATATTCAGAACTCTTAGGGAAGTTCGGGGCTCCCATATATGCCCCACTTCTATTTCTTCGTTTGTTGCCTTGTTTGTCATAGATGTATTCCCATTCCAATTCCTTGCGATGAATCAGATTACGAGAATCTTCCCATGTTCGTTTAACTTCATTCTCAATAAAGGATTCATCGAAAGCAAATCGTTTGAAGCCTTCAAACGTTGTCTTAGACGGATCTTCATGGTCATGCTCGCAGAATACAGGACAAAGGAAACTATGTTCGCAGAAATAAGCATACAGATCAGACTCTTCAAATTCAATGTCTCGGTCAGCCCATTCTTCAAAATCTATATGCTTCAGTTTCATATCTTCAGTTCTGCTTCCTGCCGGAGTAATGGTTATTGTTTTAGCAATAATACCAACCTTTGTAAAATCTGTTATTTGATTAAGACGATTACAATTTGCATCGAACATTTTCAAAACACATTTTGCACCGAAATCCTTAGTTGACATTTCTGTTTCTATGCCAAATAATCTCTTCAATTGGAAGAAAGTCTTCCCCTTATACTTTGCGGTGATTGAGTGGCAACGGGCGTCCAACTGAGAAAAGCTTGAGAACGATTCGCACAACTTTACCTCGGTTGCCGCTCTGCTCTTGTCAAAATGCCCCCGAACAATATAATCGACAAAGGTTTGCTTCAAACGGTAACGAGGCTTTTGATATGTGCCTGTTGACTTCTTTTTAAAGCCAGGAACCAACTCTATAAGCAAAAGGTCAGGACGGAGAACATGTGTAAATCCTTGCAAGTTCTCATTACGTTCTTCTTGTGAAGGATATTTTGCATAGACAGCTTGAAGATAGTTGCGTACTATCTCCCAGTCATTCTGCAACTTGTCTCGTTCTTCATCGGAAAAACGATTGTAACAATAATCCACAATAGGAAATTTGGCATACTCTGAAGCAGGAACTACATTGTATGATTTATATTCATAAAACACAATTAATAGATGTTCTGACTTCTCCCAAAAATGAGAGGTCATAAAATCACGCTGAATGTCTGGCTCGAAAGTGACACCTGTAATGCTAATGCCTTCTTTAGCACCAAGATATACGTTGTATGCTGCACCTGACAGACCCTTGACATATTTTAAATCTGATTTGGGAACGCGTACACCTGTAGTTTTTAATTCGGTTAATACACCATCAATCTCGATGTCGCACTCTTGCTTACTATCTCGTTCGTAACCAAAGACAGATTGTTCGATTACATCGCCTGCAATGCCTGTAATTTTCTGGCTTCTTTGAGTACGAGCAAACTGGTGAGACTTATCGACCTCACCCAAGGTTTTGCCCTTTACTCCTTCAAGGAGATCATAGACATATGCTTTTGTATATTTTCTATCGTCTGTTACAGCCATACATAATATACATTTAAATTATTCAGTTGAGTTCACCAAGTATTTTACATCAACGTCAAGGAGTTTTGCAATCTTTTCAGAAATTTTGATGCGAAGATAATAAAATTCTATGGTAATGACGATTTTATTCCAAACGAAATCACAGATCGTCTTTTTTTTCTTTGAAAATGCGGTTAAATACTCCCCTGCTATCTGCACAGAAACCCCACCCCTGCCCTCTCCCCTGCAAGGGGAGGGGAGTGCCTGGCGAAGGACAGGTGGTATCAAAAGAGGTGTATGAAAAGAGGCGGTGGTGGGTGCGGTGGTGGGTGCAGTATTGGCTGGGATGAGGGTGACTGGCGGTGGGCGGTGTCAGTCTATCCAGGAGGTGAAGTAGCAGTTGGATTCGGGGTCGGCGAAGAGGTCGGCGAGCTGTACGTCGGTGTAATGGTGGGCGAGGCAGGTATCGGAGCAGTAGTACTCGGTGTCCATCTGGTAGCCCCAGCACATGGGAAGGCCGCAGTGGTCGCAGACGCGGACATGGTGGATGTCGAAGGCGTAGAAGATATATTGGTATTGCCACTTTCGGACGAACCACCGGGCCATCTGCTCCGGCTTGGCATCGATAGGGTCGCCCTCGCACTCGTGGAAAATAGGACTGAGCTTGGGGCTCTCGATGAGTTCGGAGAGCAGGACGAGGCGGGCGAAAGAGGGAGCCGGGATGTGGCGGTCGATCATGCCTTTGTGCGACTGAAGGAATTCGTTGATAAGCTGTTGGGTTGTCATTATGGCGGGATGGTTTACTGTGTGACGAGCGCCTTACGTGGCGCGGTGCAAAGATACGATTTTTTGGTGGAGGGGAGTCGCTCTTCAAGCGAGAAATCTTTCAAAATCGGTTCAAAATCAAACAAATATCTTCTGACTCTGGGGTGTATGCCTCGGCATACTTGTATTTGGAGTCGCCTGACGGCGAGAAATTAATCAAAAATTAAGCTCAAAAATTATTTAAAAAGTAAATTTAGGATAATTCGTGGTAATTCGTGTTCTCTTATAACAAGAATTGCCATGTAATGCTCATGAATTTATCTTGAACTTTTGCGTACGCCTAAAGGCATACTTTTACGGGGAGTCGCTACGCGAGAAATCTTTCAAAATCGCATCAAAATCTAACAGGATCGAAGGGGCGCCCTTTGGGCGGAAATTATTCAAAATTATAATCAAAATTATTCAAAAATTTTGGGGGTGCGCCGGCGGCGCACTCTTCTTTTGGGGGTCGCTCTGCGAGCGAGAAATTATTCAAAAATTTAGTTCAAAATTAATCGCGCTGCGCGCTGAAAGTATGGGAGTCGCCTTCGGCGAGAAATCATACAAAATCTGAACAAAATCTAACAGAAGCGGAGGGGGACCAGAAAGCAAGAAAAAGACGCAGGTGGCTCGCAAAAGGAAGAAAAAGGTGAGTAATTGGATTGTAATTGCAAGATTTTTTCTATATTTGTGGTCAGTGGAAAATACTGATTGATATGAGATACAGCAGACTTTGTTTGTGGGTGGGCTGCCTGGCTGTTTCGGCGGCCATGCAGGGACAACCGTATGACCTGAAGTGCGAGATGATGACCAACCCGCTGGGCATCAATACTGTGACACCCCATTTCAGTTGGAAGAACCAAGGAATACAGCGGCAGACGGCTTTTCAGGTGCAGGTGTCGACCGACTCGGTGGAGCTGGCGCAAAGCATCACCGACCGGTGGAATTCCGGCCGCATGATGACGGCCGACCAGGCGACGGTGTATAAGGGGAAGGCGCTGCAGCCGGGCGAGCTCTGCTTCTGGCGTGTGCTCATCTACGACGAGAACGGGAATGCCTCGGCATGGAGCCCCATCAGACGGTTCAGCGTGGGACTGGACGAGACCACGCTGCAGGGCAGCTACCTGCTGCTGCCCGCCGATGCGGGATGCCAGGAGGCGCCGCTCTTCCGCAAGCAGGTGCGGCTGAAGAAGGGGGAGCGCACGCTGATACACGTGAACTCATTAGGCTACCATGAGGTGTATGTGAACGGACAGCGGCTGGGGCACCAGGTGCTCGCCCCCGCCATGACACAGCTGGACAAGCGGTCGGCCATCGTGACCTACGACGCCACCGACGCCGTGCGCAACGGGAAGAACGACATCGTGATAGCCCTGGGACAGGGCTGGTACAAACCCCTCTACTTCAAGGCGGAGCATCCCGGGCCGGTGGTGAAGGCCGAAGTGGACGTGAAGGGTAAGAAGGGATGGCAGACGGCGGCCGCTACCGACGCCACCTGGCAGGCAGCACCGAGCGGATACAGCGGATTCGGCAACTGGGAGCCGTGGCAGTTTGGCGGCGAGCGCCTCGACGCCCGTCAGCAGCCCAAGGACATGACGACGGCGGAGCTGAACCGCCTGACATGGAAACCGGCCCAAGTGGTGAGCGTGGGCGTGGCGAAGGCCACCCCGCAGATGATGGCCGGCAACCACATAGCCCGCGTGATACACCCAAAGAGCGTGACCCGCCGGGCCGACGGCAAATGGCTCATCGACATGGGCACCTGCCTCTCGGGGTGGTTCGCCATGCGTTTCGACGGGCTCCGCGAGGGTCAGGAGATAAAGATGGAATACTTCGACCACATCAAGGACGGTGAGCCCAAGGGACAGAACGAGCACGACGAATACATAGCCCGCGGCGAGGACGGCGAGCGGTTCAGCAACCGCTTCCACACCCACGCCTACCAATATGTGGCGGTGAGCGGACTGGACAAGGCGCCCCGGACAGCCGACATAGAGGGTCTGCTGCTCACGGCCACCGACGAGCCGGGGAGCAGCTTCCGCTGCTCGGACGACGACCTGAACGCGATACACGACCTGGTGAAGTATACCCTGCGCTGCGTGACCTTCAGCGGCTATATGGTGGACTGCCCTCACATAGAGCGCATGGGCTACGGCGGCGACGGCAACTCGTCGACACAGACGGCCCAGGGGCTGTTTGACCTGGCTCCCACCTACTACAACTGGCTGCAGGCGTGGGACGACGTGCAGGGCACCGACGGCTCGCTGCCCTATGTGGCACCGGCGGGCATACGCTGCGGAGGCGGCCCCTACTGGAGCGCCTTCATCGTGAAAGCGCCGTGGCGCACCTACTGGAACTACGGCGACGACCGCCTGCTGCGCGAGCACTACGGAGCCATGAAGAAATGGCTCGGCTACGTGGATCAGTACTCGCCCGAGGGTCTGCTGCAGCCGTGGCCCGACACCGACAACCGCTACTGGTATATCGGCGACTGGTTGGCACCGGCGGGCATCGACGTGCAGGACAAGCAGTCGGTGACCTTCGTGAGCAACGCCTTTGTGAGCCTGTGTCTGGGCGACATGGCCTCGATAGCCCGCCTGCTGGGCCACGAGAGCGACAGCCGGCGGTATGCCGACTGGCAGGAGCGGCTGCGCGCCCGACTGCTGAAGGACTTCTGGCACCCCGCCGACAGCACGTTTGCCTCGGGCAGCGTGCTCGACCAGTCGCTTGCCGTGATGAGCGGCGTGGCGACGGGAGAGACAGCGGCGGCCGTGAACAGGAAACTGGTGGACCTCTCACGCACCCGCTACAACAGCCACATCGCCACGGGACTAATGGGAGTGCCCATCTTCACGGAGTGGGCCACGCGCGAGCGGCAGACGGAGCTGATGTACGACATACTGAAGCAGCCCGACTACCCCGGCTATCTGCACATGATACGCAGCGGGGCCACCACGACATGGGAGTCGTGGGACCACGAGCGGAGCAGTATACACAACTGCTACAACGGCATCGGCACATGGTTCTACGAGGCGCTGGGCGGCATCACGCCGCTGGAGCCGGGTTACCGCCGTGTGGCCATCCGGCCGCAATATGCCGAGCATCTGAACTGGGTGGAGGTGACGCGGCAAACGCCTTACGGTGCTATCGAGGTGGTGTGGCGGCGTGACGCTGCCGACCGCTCGGCGGTAACGCTGGAAGTGGTGGTGCCGCCGGGTGTCACTGCCGAGGTGGAGGGTGCCGTGGTGGGTGCCGGACGACACACATGGCGGGTGCGATGAGGCGGCGCCCTACGGGCGGAAATTATTAGGCGTGCGCCAGACGGCACACGCTTTATGGGGTCGCCTCCGGCGAGAAATTATTCAAAAATTAAATACAAAATTATTCAAAAATTATTGGGTGCGCCGTTCGGCGCACCTTTTTTGAAGGGAGTCGCTCTGCGAGCGAGAAATCTTTCAAAATCTGAACAAAATCTTTGCGCTGCGCGCTGAAATCTGGAGTGTGCGCCGGTCGGCGCACTAATTCTTCGGCACGCTACGCGTGGAAATTATTCAAAATTAAATTCAAAATTAATCGCGCTGCGCGCTGAAATTATTTTCCGGACAGAAATTATCGTAATTCACATAAATTGTTCATTGAAGGTCTTTGAAAGAAATGTTCATAATGCACGGGAATATGATTGGCGGTGGCGGATTGCAAATCCGACAGAACTGAGAACTGAAAGAAATTTTCGTAATGCACGAGCTCACAGGGGGCCCTGTGAGCCTAGAAGAGAATAAAATCAAAAAACGCTTCGCTTTGGGAAAAGAAAAAAAAGGATTAAACCCTAATCGGTCATTAGGCCGACATTCTTTATGTCCTTATGGATTTTCTGTCTAATGAATGCCATTCCTAATGACCGATTAGGGTTAAAAACTGATTGAATTTTGACGCCGAACTATTGGCCACAGCTGAAAGCAAGAAAAAGACGCAAGCGTCTCGCAAAAAGGAGGAAAAAAAATGATCATCGAGACGGTTCTCGATGATCATCGGATTGTAAATCAGACAGTTATTGATTCATGAGCAGAGACCCCGCCCCTACCCCGCCCCTACGAGGGGCGGGGAGCTGAATGGCGGAGGGTGAGTCTGCAATTATTGCTTGACAATGACTTTGCGGGTGGTGCCGTCGGCCTGGCGGACAATGTTCAGGCCACGGGCGGGAGCCGTCAGGCGGCGGCCGTCGACGGAGAAGACACCCTCAGGAGCGGTTGTTCTTACGGTGGCATCCTTGATGCCCTCGGTGAAGAACACCTCACTCTCATCGGCAGCCGACTCGCCCAGGTTGTAGAGTGCTGTGATGTGGTACACCACGTGCAGGTTTTCATTTCGCGTGGGATGGTCCACATACGAGGTGGCAGAAGCCGGCAGGGTGGTCAGCAGTTCGCCGTTGCGGTAGATATTGTAGCCGTTCTCCGCCATCTGCAGAGCGCCGCGGCCCGAAGCCGAACAGAAGTGGATGTCGTCGACAAAGAGGCGATAGCTATTGCCGTCGCTCACATTTCGAATGGCGAAATAGCGGGCGCCCTCAGGCAGGTCGTAGAAGCGCTGCGTCCAATCGAAAGAAGACGACTCGCTGGCCAACAGCGTGAAGTCCTCCGGATTGCGGCCAGAGGTGGAGTAAAGCACCTCGAAATGCTCCATCGAGTAGTAGCCATGCTCGAAGAAAGAGACGGTCTGCGCCTCGCCGGTCAGTTCGGGCGAGATGAGCCAGTCGTCGGAGGTACCCTCCTTGACAGAGACCGATGCGAAGAACTGCTTGCCCGACACCGGGTTCCATCCGTTGCCGCCTCCCCACCACGACTCCGTGGGATAGTTGCGGTCGATGGGATTGAACACCAGCCAGGAAGACGGCTGTCCCATTCCCTCATACTCCACGTGCACATCTTCGGCATAGATGTCATCATGCGTGGGCAGGCCGTCGGCATCGATGACCGTCCATTCGCCCAAGTCGGCCGCCACATTGAAGGCCTCGTACGACTCCACATCCTCAGTGAAAGGCAGTACGAAATCCTCATAGCTGGGAGCCTGCCAGGAGAGCGACACCGACTCGTCGTTGTTCATTTCGGCCGCGAAATCGGTAGGAGCCGGGTAGATGGGCTGATTTACCGTCACATCGACCTGCGGCGACTGACTGATTTTCGTCAGATTATCATCGCTATAATACACATCTCCAAAAAGATGGAATGCGTCATAGAGCGTATTGACCGGCCACTCGTAAGTCAGTGTGGCGACCGAGTCGGGCATCAGGTCGGGCACCTCCTGTACGCCGATGACGCGGATGTCGCCAGACTGTACATCTTTCAGATAAGCCATGGCACCGGAAGACAGTTTGGCGCCCACATTTTTCACGGTCACTGTCACCGAGATGTTGTCGCCAGCAGCGACAGACTCCGGCGCCGAGACCGTCACGGCGAGGTCGTAGTCGACGTAGTTGCGCACCTGCACAGCATCGAGATACGTATATGTCGTCTCATCCATCACCGCGTCGAACATCAGCTGGATATAGTCAGCATCCATGAAGTCGGCCAGCGACACCCTTTCGTGATAGAAAGGATCGTTGGTATTGATTTCATAGAAGAAGATAGGTTCATTCTCCTTGACGAGCACCGTGTCGGTGCCGTTCTTTATGACATAGACTTTGAGCGGGTGGCGTTCGCCCTGGCTCTCAGAGCGATGGCAGTAAGCATATTCGAGCACAGGGTTGTCGGCCCCCTTCAGGCTGATTTTTCCCGAGATGAGACGGCTGCCCGAGTTCTGGTAACCGCCGCTGGTGCCGAATGCGATGAAGCCCCCGTTGCCGTCGGCATCCTGTGCATCGGCATATCCGCCCCATGAGGCACCCCAGCCATTCTCGTTGTAGTTTTCCGCGGTCCAGAAGTTGGCACGCGAACCATTTTCGAATCCCTCATAGAAAGGCAGCCCGTAAGGAGCTCCCACCACGATAGCATTGGAGCGCGCCACGGTGCTGTATCCCAGTTCGTTGGCAGCCTGCACCCCGTAGAAGAGCAGTTGCTGCGGCATCGTCTGGTCAATCTGCTCCTCATACGATGTTTCAGAGAGATTGGCCGCCACCACCTCATTGTCAAGGCTTCTCAAGACAGCATATCTCAGTGTAGACGGCTCGATGAAGCCCCCATTCTGTCCCACGACAGGCGCCTGCCAGGAGAGCACCGCCTTGCCGTCGGTTTCGGTCAGCGACACATGGATCGGTTCGGTAGGTGCATCCGATCCCACCCAGATGACGGCAACAGCAGGCAAGCCCTCGCCCGCCTCATTGACCGCCACCACACGATACGTGTTGTTCTGTCCCATAGAGGCCTGCTCGTCGGTGAAGGAGAGCGCCTGTCCGGGTTGCGCCTCGAGCGTGGCGATGAGTTCTCCATTGCGATACACCAACACATGACTGAGCGCAGAGAGCGCATCGCCGCCGATAGAGGCAGCGGGTGCGTTGAACTCAAGACGGACCACAGCATCCAGTCCGCTGGTAGCGGCGCTGAGGCCCGTCACCGAATCAGGTGCGGCGACTGCCGGTCCCTCTTCCACACAGATATCATAAAGCGTAATGTTCTGGATGTCATAGCCATAGACACGGAGTCCGATATGGTAAGCCCCATTCTCCTCCACGCGGAACAACTGTTCGAAGATTTGCTCACCGTTGTCGCCTATGCGCTGTCGGTTGAGCAGTTCCTGCTGCAGGTCCTCCTCGCCATTGCCCAGTCCGACGTAGGCCGCCACGCTGTAAGGATAGTTGCCCGCCCAATCGCAGGCAGTCTTGAACGAGAGGCGGTACACATGGTCGGCATCCAGCCTCATGCGCGGCGTGACCAGATAATCGTTAGTGAACTCGAAGGGCGCCCCATAGAGCAACGCCTTGCCGCTCTGTGCATTGAAAGACCAAGTAGAACCGTCCATATCCCCGTCGATGACCGTGAAGAGGCTGTTGGCGGCCTCGTCGGTCATGTCAGGCCGGTAAGGCAGGTCGACAGCGTCGCCCACGGTGATGAAATTGCTGCGTGCCGCCTCGCCCGTGAGGTCGCCATTATGAGCCACCACCGTGTAATAGACCGCTTTCATCGACTCAGAGGCATACGCCTCGGAGAAAGACGTAGCGGCGAGATGTTCCGCCACGACCACATTGTCGGGGAAGCGTGTCACCGTATAGGTGAGCGCATTGGGGTCCAGTTCACCATTATGCAGTCCGGCCGTAGGAGCCGTCCATGCCAGTTGCATGAGTCCATCGGTATAAGAGAGTGTGACATCCTGCGGTGGTGTAGGCACATCCAGTCCCTCCCACGGCGAGCCGGTAGAAAGGCTGTAGAGCCCCACAATCTCCTCATTGCCGTTGAAGCGCGACACCTGCGAGGCAGTGCCCGAGGTCAGGTCCACCTCATAGAGCGCCCCCACGCTGGCATCGGTCGTGGCCGCCCAGAAGAGTTTGCCGGTAGCCCAATCGAAAGTGGCGCTCTGCACAAATTCGGGTGTCAGTCCGGTAGGTCCCACTTCGGTGAGCGAAGCGTCGTCGGTGCTGATGCGGAAAAGCGTACCCTCGGTTGAGATACCGTAGGCGATGCCGCTGGCATCAATGGCGATGGCGACGAAAGCCTTGGAAAGTTTGCCCACGGTGGAGCGCTGCTGACTCTCGAAATCGAGTATCGCCAGTTCCTGTCCGCCATCGTAGGATGCGCACAGGCCGTAGACCGTATTAGAAGTCGGGTCAACGCTCATATCGGCTGCAAACCAGTTGGCCGGCAGTTCCAGTTCGTCGGTCTGTTCCCACTCTTCCGCTTCGTACACATAGCAGGTGACCGACTCGATGCCCTGTCCGTAGTCTTCCCCCTTCATGAGGTAGTAGCAGCCATTGTGATAGACGGCCGCCCCATTGATATGAAACTGGTAGTCGCCATACACTTTCGAGAGGGTGGTGTTGCTCTGCACCGGTATGGCATAGACGCCATACTCACTCTCTTCCTCCCAAAGGTCGGAGTAAATCACCGTACCATAGAGCGTGGTGCCGGTCCCGTCACTGTTGAGCGACCTGTTGAGCGGTGCTTGGAAAAGATTCCTGTTGCGTTGCCAAGCGGGTTTGGCCGGTCTTGTACGCATGCCCGGAGTTGTCTTGACAACTTTGCGCAGCTGTGCTTCGGCTGTCGATGGCAGGAGAAGCGCTGCAACCAGGCACAGCAAGAATAATGTAAAAAGTTTTTTCATATAAAGATATGTTAGTGTTAGGTTTATACATATTTGGTGGGCAAAAGTAACAAAAAACGAGGAAAAGAAGAGCAGTAACTACTCAGCACCCCCCAGTATGATGCGGGTACCTACCGCGTTAATTTTTCACAAACTTGATTTTCGTTTAATTCCAAACCAATGTTAATGCGTCTTAGAAATGGCATCCTTGGACATGTGC